>Ga0310690_10008291_pt1 | contig 13210 bp, 21 predicted proteins | sample AusTroGonzalo_MG_2_FD_207661 | JGI IMG/M metagenome (GOLD analysis project Ga0310690, IMG submission 207661) | Bovine rumen microbial communities from tropical cattle in Woodstock, Queensland, Australia - Gonzalo_04 (v2) (version 2) | ecosystem: Host-associated > Mammals > Digestive system >... | reverse complement strand
AATCATTAAAAAATAAAAATCCTCCTGTTCGCTACGCTTACATTCGCGCGTCACTTCGTTCCGCGCTCAGCTGCGTTTGCAGGAGGATTACGTTTTATCTTCTATTTAATTACCATCCGTCGAACTTTCGTCCGCCGCCGCCCATGAGACCCATGCCGCAGAAGACTTTCCAGACGATATATAACGGAAGCCAGGCCGGCGCTAACAGGATGAGGGCGCCCCATTTTAAGACCGTGACGATCCCGTCCGTGACTTCTTCTTCCGGCGACTTTCGGGGCGGGTTCAATTCGAGCTTCCGTTTGCGTACGTAGGCGTTGTGCTCGTCGATCATATATCGTACGGAAGCCGGCTCATCATCGTGATGTTCAAACTCGACCAGTATTTCTTCCATAACATACGCCTCCTTTGTTGATGATATATCCTGGTTATATTATATCGTATCATATAAGGCGCGCGCAAGATAAAAAATCGCCTTATAGGCGATAGAAATTATATAAAAATATTTTTGGAAACGGATTCGGCTGAATCCGTTTTTATTTGGAACCCGGGGTAGGGGGCCTTAACCTTTGCAACAAGAAACCGGCTCTTATATAAGGCCGGCAAAGAATGAAAAATAGATTGGATTTTCGATTTTGTAAAAAATTGCCGGGAGGACAAATTGAAAAACCAAAAATGTAAAAAATTGCCGGGAAGTCCTGCTCTCTGTGAATTTTCGCTGGTCGGAGATTCCCGCCCCAGGCGGTTTGACTTGGGCGTTAGGCCAGCGTTAACGGTCCAGTTAAAAAGGAGGCCAAGTATGGTAACGTACTGGTTTTTCCATGGGATAGTCATAGGAGTAATGATAGGCGCCGCTGTTGCGGTCGTGCTATTCATTATCTTCTTAGACAAGGAACAATAATATCCCAATGACCACCCGCTGTTCGCGCGGCGGGTTGGCCCCCTTTTTTATATTATATCCGCTTTTCGGCATTTTTACAATGCCGTTTATATAACAACTTTATTTTTTAAGGAGGAAAAATCATGGAAAACATCATTATTGCGTTATCTGTTGTGTTATTAGTAGTAACTTGGTCGGGCGTCTACGCGGAATATAAAAAATCCGTAGCTATCGACGAAGCCGAATCCAAACGCTTTGCTGAATTCCAGGCTCGCTGGAACTGGGAAATGCCCGCTGAAGAACGGGCAAGGCTGGAAGCACAGGTTGCCCTTAGTAAACAGTTGATTGACAAATACTGGGCAGATTGGACTGAGGCTCAGTTAAAAACTCGGGAAGGAGGGCAGGCATAATGAAGAAAACAATTGAAATCCTTGGTGCATTATTGGCCGAAGGTGGATTAGCCATCATAGCGTTCGCCGCTATTGCGTATCAGTACGTGAAATAAGGGCCGCGCAGTTGACGCTACGCGACCCTCAAGGCATTGAGCTAAAGATGTAGGAGTCCAAAGCTCAATGCCATTATATCAGTTTTGCCTTTAAAAGGCAAGGAGGAATAATGGTACTCGATAATTTGAATCGTTGGAAGAAGATCGCATGGAACTATGGCTGGCAGCAGGTTCCTTGGGATAAAGTCATGACGGCTGCAAAAAAAGGCGGCATCCGGCAAAAAGGATTGCTCCTTGAATTAGGGATATGCTACATCCTGGCCTATATCAATCTGCCGATGTATCTGTATTTCTCGGAGAAAGAAGATTTCGCCGGTGCGGACATTGTCTTGGCTAAACCGCAGGAAAATAAGGTTCTCCGTATCCAATTGAAGTGGAACAATCACAGTCGTGCTGATCGGTATTATACCGATAAAAATATCGTTGTCGTCCATGTGGATGACGACACGAAACCGGCTGACATTATTAACCAGTTCCAGCTGACCCGTCTGTTAGGCCATGGCTGGAGCAAAAAGATTACGATTAATCATTTGAAGATGATTAAGAACGTGATTGATTCATTAAATAAATAAGCGCCCGGACACTACCAATATCCAGACGCTTAAAGGGGTACGTTCAAATATGACCAACACTGAACGTACCCCTATTTTATCATTTCTTGCCTTATTTGGCAAGGAAAAAATAGGAGGTTACTATGAATAAGTATTTCGCAAGTCACATCTATGAAGAAGATCAGAATGGTGTTCCTTATGAGCATTTCGCAGCTCAGTCCGCCGAGGAACGGTGGGCCGATCCGTTGCGCTGGACGACAGCCGCCAGCGAAAACGGTGCGAAGAAAAACATTCGAGCAAAAATTAAGGCCGTGTTGGGTTACGACTGGAAATCCATCCAGTCTGTTAATATGGTTTTCGGGCCAGTTAAAAAGGAAACTTATCTCGGCATTTATCATGCGCCGGCCAGCGAAAAGAAAGTAGAAGAATCCGTCGAAAACACAGTAAACACTTTAGTAGAAACTTTCGAGTATGAAGATTTTTATAATTTTAAGGAGGAAAAAGTTATGAACAAAAAAGAAATGATTAAGAACAGCAATGCAGTATTGATACAGATCATCGACAAGAGAACCAACGAAGAGAAGCATCTCTTCGCCGAAGTCTTCCGTGTCCTGCATAATTCCAACTGCTATGTCGGCAAGAGCATCGACAAACCAGACTGTGTCGTTGTATCCCATGACGAAGAGGGCGTTATTGTAGCCGTCAAATCGGCCATTGAGTTTGCCCGCGAGGTATATACCGAGATCGGGCAGCTGGTCGATGAGACCAACGCCAAGGCAATCCGTTCCCGCTTGGAGGAACTGTTCGGTATCCATAAGGAGGCAACCGGGAAAGAAGAAGTAAATCCTTACGAGGAACTTGCTGCTTCGTCGGCCAGCCGTTGGACCCTGATGGCCGAAGTGATCTTACAGTATCAGAAGCCTGGTGAAGATAAGCCCCGGAAATTTACGGTGAAACGAAAGGTCACCGTAGTCAAGCTGGAAGACAAGTTTTACAACGGCTATGTGTATCATTCCAATGGCCAGTACCTGGGACACTGGTATTGGAATACTAAATATAACAGACCCAGTTTTAACCCGAAACAGGATATCGGCAATTACAACCGGATCAATTATGAATATGCGATCCGGAAAGCATTGCGTACCCTCGGGCTACACTCCGAATATATGCCGGAAGCAGCCGACCGTTATGCGAAGAAAGCCGTTTAAGGCTTTTTATTTTTATATTTTATAAGGAGGAGCTATTATGAACACTTATTTAGATCCCGTATTGGTAGCCGGCAGCTACAACATTGCAGTTGACGAAGAAAAGGAGATGCTTGTCGACATGGACACGAAGCCGAACCTGAGGCTTGTATCCAAGGCACAGGCCTATGGGCCCCGCGATCACTTCTTTTATCAGGCGATTAAGGTGGCAACGCCGCGCCGGAAGAAAGGCAAAGTGGAAGTAGTAGAAACCGCGATCCAGCGGATGTATGAGGGTTATGCAATTCGTCATTTGCCGATCATCGATATCGGCACCCATCTTCTCCAGGCCAACAACGGCACAGCCCGGCTGACGGAAAACAGCAGCCTGGCCCTGATGACCGTCCAGTATGACTTCCGCGAGGACGATATGAAAGCCATCGCCAAGTCAATGGTGGAAACCGTCTACGTGATCCGCCACAGTGCGATCCCGGGCGGTTTTGCGCTGGGTTATGAAGCCCAGGATAATGACGGCCAGAAGATCGTCAAAGTCTTCGGTTTCACAGGCAATCTGTATTGGTACATGCCCGAGATCGAACACGGGATGAAGATCGGCAAGGTGCTCCGGTACCAACCGATGTTCCAGTCTCCCAGTGAGACCCGTCGTGCCATCGTGCTGTATATCAACACGACGGATACGACGCGGGAAGAACTGGAAACGATCCTGGACGAAGCGTCCTGCGGGGCATACAGCGTCATGAAGGAAGCCTATGGCGGGAAAGACTTGTCCGTCAAGAAGGCGATCAAGCTGTTAAGCCGGCTGTCCCTGTTGATGACCGGTTCGTCCAACTTCGGCAGCATCGAAAGCTTCGCATTTTTCTATGGCGACCTCTCCGCATTCGGGTCTGCCTTCAACGACGGCCATGGTCTGATTTCGCACGGCTTCGTAAAACGAAGCCTCGCATCCCGCGGCGTCCTCGTGACAAAACACGAGTTGGAAAATTATGCCGGTCAGGCACGGTTCGGTACGGTTAAAGGGTTTAACACCGTGACCAGTGCCCAGAACATGTTCCAGATCATCCAGTATCTGCTGGAAGCAAAGATCGCAAAGGGCATCGTGTATCTGGAACGTACCCGGGATAATGCCATCCGCGTAGAACAAAACAAGGATGGTGAATTCGACGACAAGATCGTGATCTTCGGAACCATCGCCTCTCTGGATTATTTCGGCGACCGGACGACGTTAAAGTGCATGTTCGACGTATCCCGGAACCTGGAATACTGCCTGATGGACATCCCCGTGGCTCCCAAAGGCCATGTGTATACGTCCAAACAGATCTGCAATACGATGCAGGTCCATCCAAGGGCGTATGAGGTCCTGAAAGAGATTGCCCGCGAAACGATCGATAAAAAGATCCGCGGCATCGACGATACGGACGAAGGATTCGAGCTGGACGGCAGCGGCAACGTGATCCGGACGGAGATCTCTTCGGATTCGGATTACGCGATCAACCTGATCTGCCAGACGGTACCGGGTGCCGAAGATTTAGATTTCCAGATCCGCAAGATTCGGACGAAGGGCCTGATCGATTCCATCAACCGGATCTGCAACCGGTTCAACTTTTCTGTCAAAGGCGGCAACTATAAGGTCGTCGGTGATTTCGGCGGCTATTTTGGTGTCCGCCTGCTGGAAGCCAACGAGATTTACGCCGTTGGCAAGAAGACGACGGACAAGACCGTCGACTGCATCGGCTACCGGCATCCATTATGCGGAATCGGGGAACATGGCTGCCTGAAGTTCGTCGGACTGAAGGAAGTCATCGACCGCATCAAAGCAACAGATCTGAAGGAAAGCTACCAGGCTGCCCTGATCGGCATGGTCAAAAGCCTGATGCCCGGCATCGCCATGTTCGGTTCTACGTACGATTACACCGTCGCGTATTATTCCGGCATGGATTTCGACGGGGACATGGTCACCCTGATCTGGGATCAGCGGATCATCGACCTCGTCACGGAACTGCCGCAGACGTATGTGAAGTTCGGCTCCTGCCCTGCTTCCGACGACAAGCTGCGGTATGAGTATGAAAGTATCGGACGGTCTTTCCTGTATGCCTATGGCCTTTATGGGAAGGGCATCCAGAACCCGGCGATCGGCGAGATAGCCGGCCATAACGTGACGATCATCAGCCTCATTGCCATGCTGGAGCGGGGCATGATCGATCCGAAGTTCGTCCGAAGCCTGTTCGTGACGAAATAAGTGATTATAAGGAGGAGCACTATGGCTTACAAGAGAATGTTTGAAGGCGACGTGGACTTTGACGTCATCAACGAGAATTGGAAGGAAGAGCTGGTGGCCCGTATCGCGGCAGCCGGCGACACCAAGGAAGAGATGATCGGTGTCCTGCAGGACCTGGTCGTCGTCAATTCCAAGGCGATCAATGACACGATTGACGCCGCCAAGAACCCGGGGCACTCCTTCACCCCGTACATGGAGGAGATGCGGAGCCAGATCCGGTCCGGTTCCGTAGCTATGAAGGATTATACGGAGATCAAACTGCTTCCGGGACGTCTGGCCCTCGACGCGCTAAAATTATCCGTGCGCGGCGCCAAAGACGAGATGAAGCCGGAAGAACGCCGTAAGTTCTGCGGCCGTCCTGTCCGGAAGGAAATGAAGGGGCAGGACAAGATCTGTGTGATCGAAGACCTTTTGACCTCGCTCAAAAATGAGACGGCGGCGTATGCCTACCAGAAACTGGACGAAAAGATAAAATCTTCCATCTCCAACGAGCTGCTGGCTTATCAGACGGAAGATCCTGCGCTGTATCATTCCCTGAAGTTCCTCGCGTCCCGGTATGACGATGCGATGCATATCGAGAACGGGGACAAAAAGGGCATGAAAAAGGCCATAGTCCGGATGAGCCGAAACCTCATCCGGAACTACAGCCATGCCGATGCCCGGAACCTGTATAAAGAAGCGTTCCTCGCATCCCGGTATAAAGACGTGAAGACCGGGACAGAGATGACCAACAGCTTCTATATGGCGCTGACATCGGAAGCCGCCGGGTATTTTATTGACCGGTACAACCCTGACGGAATCGCCGAGAACCGGGTCTATAAGTTCGGCGGCGGAAAAGCAAAAGTAGGGCAGAAGATCACGTTCGTAAACGGGATCAGCGAAGACGGGTTCTACGCGGAGACCAAACTGAACGGGACGTATGTCCTTGCGATCAATAATGGCCTGGAAGCCGTCGTCCGCAAACCGGTTCGGGATATGGTCCCGGAAGCGATGTACGACGATACGGCCGCATTCCTGGAGCTGGTCCCGAACCAGAAGATCGCCGACATGGTATCCCTCATCGAACAGGCCCGTGCCTCCAAGGCCGTCTTCTCGATCCGGTACCGGAACCGGGTCACGAAACGCGTCCAGGCCGGGTGCGTAGGCGCCGATCTGTGGCTCTATGCCAACAAGACGCCTATCGCCCCACTGATGAACGCGCACAACCATGGCGGGATGTCCCATTATGAGGCGTTCCTGGCCAACAAGGGGCTGTCGGTGGAACTGGTCGAGACCTTCGTCCCGGTCCAGGCCGGCAAACGCAGCCTCTTTTTCATCGTCGGCCACGTCTTTTAATTCAGCGGAGATGTTTTGCCGCCAGTGCAGCCTCGAAGGCGGCCTGTTCCCGTTCCTCCCTGATCCGTTCCCGATCGGCTGGGTCGGGGAGGATATAGGCAGAATCGTTCATCAGGTCTTCGATCAATTGGTCCGTCCGGTGATGGGTGCCGAAAATCTCATCCGGCGTTTCACCGTTCTCCAGGCGTTCCAGGATCCTGCGTACTTTTACGGGGCTGCCTTCATGTTCACGGTCATATGTCATATTATGTATCCTCCTGTGCTATGGGTTTATTATAGCACAGGAGATTGTATTTTGAAAGAAATTTTAGTATAATGGTAAAGGAGGAACGGTAAAGACATGGGGACGTTATATATTTTAAACGGAACGCAGGTAATCTTACGGACGAAAGGTGAAAACGGGAAGCACCATACGCCGCATGTCCATCTGTTTTACAGCGGAGAATCCGAAACGATGGATTTTGACGGGAATATAATCGCCGGCGGCATCGACCGGAAAAAGCACCGGGAAATTGCCGACTGGGCCGCCGTAAACAAAGTTTACTTATTGGAACAGTGGGAAAAAGCCCTGCGAGGAGAAAAGATGGTTTCATTCACGGAATGGGAGGCGAATCATAAATGATCGACGTATTTCAGATGTATAAAGACAATATTTTAAAAGAACCTGTCGCGATCGTCAGTGCGATCCCGGTTTCCGGACATCGGGTCATCGTTACCTTCAACACGGGCGAGACAAAGATCTATGATTTTACGCCATTGCTGGACAGGCCCGTATTTCAGCCGCTCCAGGACGAAGTATTTTTCCGGGAAAAGATGTTCCTGGATTATGATACTGTCGCATGGCCGGGGAATATCGATATCGACCCGGAAGATGTGTATGAAGACGCTGAACCGTTACGTCGGCTCAGTACATTAGAGGAGCCGTTTACAAACATACCGCAGCACAAGATGGTCGGATAACCAAAAAGAATAAAGCCGCTTCGATAGCAATATCGGGGCGGTTCTTTTTTATGCCTCCGGCATCTGGTTCCCCCTCCGGGCTGTGGCAGGTAAAGGCCTGTCCTGTCCGTATAAAAGCGAGGGCAGAAGGGCAAAGGTATGCCTGTTCTTCCGTTTGTCTCGGGGAAGCCGTCTGGTTCTTCCTTGCCTTGGTTTAGTTGGGAGGTTGTCTCCTTACTATTTTTATTTTATTAGTTCTTCTTTTTTGGAGAAAGGAGGAAGAAACATGATCCGTACTTTTAATCCTGCCCCCGCGGGCGCTTTGCGTTCCCATTATACGTATCAGTTCATCCACCAGGATATGCTGTTCAAAGCATACGACGAAATCGGCAAAGGCCTCTGCCGGTTGCGGACGGAGATCCTGGTAAAATACGAGGCCATGCAGAAGGACCAGTCCCGGTATGTATACTACCGGGAGCTGATCCAGAACTTGGAGAAACAGTTCAGCCGTATGGTGATCGAGGGCCTGCACAACGGATCCGTCGAAATTATCAAAGCCGCGGCCGTACAAGTCGAAGAAAGGAAGGTGGCTTAACATGGCCAGAGAAATGTCTATCGTATTGAAGAACATCGTGTTAAAAGGGACAGCAGCCGACAACAAAGGCACATTCAAATTAGTATCGTCCGGCGATATTAAGATCACCGCCGACGCCGACACGGTCTCCGCCATGGCCGATTATTTAGAGGAGGTGCTGAAAGATGAGGATTGAATGCCCGAACCAGAAAGCCGTCCTGGATTTTGATATCCAAAAGAAATATCCCCTGGTATGGACCGAGACCGAAGACGGCAAGCATGTCGACGAGTTTTATATCGACCCGGTCAAGGGACAGGTCGAGCTCTCTGCCGAAAATATCATCATCGATACCGGCGACTTAAGGATCAAAGACTGCCTCCGGCTGATGAAAGCGATTCATGAGCTGGACCAAATCGAAGATAAAAAACGGTTCGCAGGCAAACTGTGCAAAGCAGTGGCCTGATTCTTCGTCCGGTAATTTTACCGCCCGCCCGGCCTGGCTGTTCCGTTCTTCCTTGCCTTGGTTTTCGGGGGCATGGGCCCTTTTTCCGTTTGTTTTTCTCTGTCTTTTTCGTTTTCCGTAAAAATAAAAAGGCAGACTGGACTGTGGTGCTACGTGATTCCGCCCATATAAGTGAATCATCGGCAGGCTAACGGAGCCGTAATCCGCTACTGAAAACCCGAGCTGGCCCCTTTCGGAGAAATGTATAGGGGCCCCTGTATTGGCGCCAGCATGACAAGGTTTCTCTTGCGCGAAACCATTCCGGTTGCCTTTGCTGACGTCAATACAGGGCATAGGGTTCGGCAGCGGCATCCCCGAAAAGCTGCCTTCCTCCTTATTGAATAGTGTGTCGTGACAGCGGCATAGTATCCAGTAAGGAATGGTCGAACCTTGCTGGCCTTAAAATATTCTCAGCAATATGACGGCTACGGGTCCCGCCGCAAAGTGGACCCATCCTGTTTTGAAGGAGGAATGGCCATGCATTACTTATTCTGGTTAGTCGAATTATTCAGCATGCTGATGACTGCGTTCATCGGCACCGTATTTTATGCCGGCGGCTTCTTCCTTGCATTGCTCTATGTCGCCATTCGCTGGCTGTACAGGACGGTAAAGGGGGCGGCAGCATGAAGACCATCGGCGAAATATTCTTCGCATTCGTGAGCCTGGCCGTCATCATCCTGTTTTTGCCCGAGATTATCGGGCTGGGCGTGGTATGCGCCGCGGCGTTCTATTTGATATCGTTCGCCAGCGGCATGTCCGACGCCCTGAAACGGTAGGTACGACAGGCCGTGCCTGCCTTGCCTTGGTTTATTTGGGACCGGCCCTTGAACCACTAGTTCGGCGTGTCTTGTCTGTCTCGCCGAAAATTCTGTAAGAGGAGCCGCCCTTATATTTACATGCGCATCGGGAAATACAGCAGTCTGAACTATAACCGACAGCGCAACATTTTACTCAAAGGAGGGTCTTATCATGACCAACACTGTAACTGCAAACCCCGTAAAGAAAGCCCAGGTAGCCATCATCGCCGTAGGCCGTGAAGGAAAGATGCGCGTATGCCGTATGCGTACCGACATCCCGTCCGCCAAAGCGAGCAACAGCACCTACGATGTGCCCGAAGGCCAGACCCTGCGCCAGGCCCTGATGATCCTGGCCGCCGACGAGATGAAGAAGGCGAGCAACGCGTTTGCCAAAGCCGGCCGTCAGGCGAACATCGAAATTTACACCGTAGGGCAGGTCGCCATAAAATACTTCCAAATGGTGCCGTACCTGAAAGGCGGCCATGCCATGACGACCGAAGACATCGAGGCCGTTTCTTCCGAACGGGATACCGTGGAAGATAAATGCGCCTATGCCGACCTGGCCGAAGGCATCGCCCGCGTCATCGCCGAAGGCAACTCCGTGCACCTGCAGGCTTCCGGCAACGCCAGCCTGTTTGAACTCATCGTGCCCGAAGGCGTGGAATTGAAAGACGGCGACATCCTGAACTTCGCCAACGGCGTGGCCGAAGGCGGCGTACAGGTACGCGGCTGGCGGAACGCGAACCGCCAGGGCGCCAAAGTCATCGTGCGCGGCACCAAGAACCCGCGAGCCTATATCAGCAAGGCCGCTGACCCGGACAAACCGTTCCGTGGCCTGGACACCCTGCTGAAGACCATCGACGGGTGCTGGAACTCCCTGCCGAAGGCTGCCGTTGACAAGTCCAACGACGATATCGACGAAGAGGCTCTCTACGCTGCATAACCCGTTCCGTGGCGCGTTCTTATAATAGGGCGCGCCCGACACTTCAGTCCTGCTTGCAACAAGGGAGGGTATTGCAATGATTATAAAGAACCGCTTTTATCGTCAGACGAACCAGAAACAGAGGAACCTTGCAGCTGCCCAGGTAGTGAGCAAGGACGGATACCGTGTCGAACTGCCCGCCGCGTGCTTCAATAAGGCGACCGGACTCATGAAGAGTTCGGTCTTAAAAGATGTGGCCGGGCACTGGAATGAAGAAAAAGTCCAGCATCTGGTGAAGACCTACAAGGCCACCGTGCTGGAACATGTAGCTTAAGAAAGGAGCTGTAAATATGGCAACTGCACAGACACCTGTGGAAAAGAAGATAACCTGCCCCGCGGAGAAGGTGGCGCAGGTCGTAACCATCATGAACCAGTTGGGGTTCACCATCAAATCCACTGCTGCCGCAGCCGGTGGTAAAATGGAATTAACCGCCGACCTGACCGATGACCAGGTCAAGGCGTTGGGTGAGATGATCAACAAACTGGAGCGTCGTGAGACGGTGGCCAATGTCCTGCACAAAACAGGAGCGCTGGCTACCAAAGCTGCCGACTTCGCAGTAAACGACGTGGCAAGGCCTGCAGTAGGAGTTGGCCTGCAGGTTGGCGCCGGATTATTGGGTTCCGGCGTGAAATTCGTGACCCAGACCGGCGCCTGCCTGGTCAACGAGGTCGCAGAAGCCGGGACGAAGACCGTACAGGAAGTACAGGTCAGTCCCGACGCACAGAAATTCAAGGCATCCCTGAAAACGATCGGAAGCTGTTTCGGTCTGTTCAGCAGCACCGAATCCGATACGATCAAGATTGCGTAAGATTTCTCTTTTTTGCCGGGGCACTTCGTGTGCTTCGGCATTTTTTATTTATACGGCCTTTGCGCCGGCTTATTTTTACCGTACTTATATCCGCCGCGAACCATACAACATGCCGTGTTTCCACTTTTCCGTCAGTGTATATTATTTCCATAAGCCGATACAAAGGTCTGGGGAGCGTCTGCATCCCGGGTCCTTGTATCGGCTTTTTTTATACGCCGGCAAAGGAAGAGGGGTGAGAACCGTGCTATTAGTCCATGATCCGCTCCTACATCTTCCGCGTGAGCGTAAGCGAGCGCGCAATAAAAGCGTAAGCGGTGACCGGGCGATACCCAAGCGTAAGCGCCCCTTCGTTTTTGGATCCGGAGCGCGAGCGAAGCGAGCGCGCCTGAAAACGTAAGTGGATAATGAGAACGGAGCGTAAGCGACGTTCGAAGCGACTCCGAACGTAAGGGAGGAGGAGTGCGCTCGTGTTTGGTCCTCGGGGAGAATCAGAGAGGAGGAGAACCTATGGAGCTGAACCAGATGATCGGGAGTAAAAGACCGCCGGCGGGCCTGTATAGCAGACGGCGCCGGGCCTGGCGGGGCAGCGGGACCTAATCCCGAGCGCTGGATACTGATAGATGCTCGGGTAGCACCAATAGGTATAATGTCAGAAAACTTTAAGAAAAAAGCAATACTACGTACTGAAAAATATACCGGGAAGATGAAGCCTTGCCTCGGTTTTTATTTTTCTGGCAGGGAAGAGCGAAGGCCGGCCCGATATTTTATTTTACCCGGCACGGGCGGCCTGCCTTGCCTTGCTTCTTTCGCGTTATTTTTCGTTCGCAAAAGCCGCTTGTTCGGCGTTTCTCCGTCCAATTGGCAGGGAAGGGCCGCCGGCGGGCGCTATATTAGACCGAATCATCAAAGGAGGTTATCGTATGAACCATACCTATAGTATCCATGTCATCACCACTACGAAGGACCGGTACCTGGTCGAAGCCCCTTCCTTGGAAGAAGCCAAGAAATCCGCCCTGAAAATGCACGCCGCCGGCACGGTCCCATCCGAGACGAAGACGGACGCGGTCTGCCAACAGTTCTGGCCCGGGGAAAGGCATTTTCAGCAAAAACGCATAAAAGTGTAACATTTTTTGGTTCGGAAACGGCAAAAAGTTTCGTCCGCCCCTATAGGAAATTGAAATGAAATTTACTGGAGATAAACACATGGCTGCGTACAATGGACAGTATGTTTACACCTGCGGGCGTAAAATAGAGCGTATAACTCTATTAGCCTTAAACAAAAAACATCTATTGACACTTAACTTGATATATGATAACATATTATCAACGGTAAACGTAACCCGGGCGTAAGCCTGGGTGGTTTAAAAAAACAGCCCGAGGACTAATCCCGAGCGCGACTGAACGACCTTGGGAGTGTTAGAGGCCGGCGAGGAATTGGATGGCTTAACCGTTTTACAGAAATGAGCTATTAATTAGTGAAATTTGCTGGGATCACCAGGTCTATTCGATGGATTTAGTTACTTTTTATAGGTCTATTTGATGGATTTGACTATTATTCAGCTATGTCAAAGTCAAGTCCATTCGATGGATCTGGTTGCTTTTGTATGGATCTATTCAATGGATTTTGGTTATTTAGAGCTATATCAATACCAAAACGTAAGGGAAGGGGGTAGGGGGATAGGATGACGAGAAAATACGGAGACGTGATCAAGATCCGGGATCCGGTCTCATTAGGTATGTCGGATCATGCCAGCATGCTTCAGGCGATCTACGTCAAGAAACATACGGTATATAACCCAAGATATTATGGTGCAGAGTTTAAAGAGAAGTTTCTTACGAGGGAAGAATTAGAAGGAAC
>Ga0310690_10008290_pt1 | contig 13211 bp, 8 predicted proteins | sample AusTroGonzalo_MG_2_FD_207661 | JGI IMG/M metagenome (GOLD analysis project Ga0310690, IMG submission 207661) | Bovine rumen microbial communities from tropical cattle in Woodstock, Queensland, Australia - Gonzalo_04 (v2) (version 2) | ecosystem: Host-associated > Mammals > Digestive system >... | reverse complement strand
GTGCCGCATGACGGCTTTGGCTGAGGAAATGCTCGCTGACATCGACAAGGACACCGTCGATTTCATGCCGAACTTCGACGAGACGGTGCCGGAACCTACGGTGCTGCCCACCAAAGTCCCGCAGCTTCTTCTTAACGGCACGAGCGGCATCGCGGTCGGTATGGCGACCAACGTTCCGCCCCACAACCTGGGCGAACTTTGCGACGCGCTGATCATGTTCATCAAGAATCCGGAAGTGTCGTTGCAGGAACTTATGACCGTCCTGCCCGGACCGGACTTCCCGACCGGCGGCATCATCTGCGGCAACAGCGAGATCATCAACATGTACAAGACGGGCCGCGGAAGATTGAAGATCAGAGGCGCGGCGGGCGTCGAGCCCGGCAAGATGGGCAAGGACAACATTGTTATCACCGAGATACCCTACACCGTCAACAAAGCGAACCTCGTGACCTCGATCGCCGAGCTGGTCAACGACAAGAAGATCACCGGCATCTCCGACCTGAGGGATGAATCCAGCAAGGAAGGCATCCGCATCGTGGTTGAACTCAAGCGCGGCGAGATACCCGACGTCGTTCTGAACCAGCTCTACAAGCACACGCAGCTGCAGATGACCTTCGGCGCCATATTGATCGCCATCGAAGACGGCCAGCCCAGGACGGTCGGCCTTAAGCAGTGCCTGCACAGCTTCGTTAATCACAGGAAAGAAGTGGTGACGAGAAGGTCCGCCTTCGACCTGGCCAAGGCCGAAAAGCGCGCGCACGTCGTGGAAGGCTTCCTGAAAGCCCTCGACATGATCGACAAGGTCGTGGCTTTGATCAGAGGCAGCAAAGACAGGGAAGAAGCGAGAGTAGGACTCATCAACAAGCTGGGCTTCACCGAGCCCCAGGCTGTGGCGATCCTCGATATGCGACTCTATCAGCTGACCGGTCTGGAACGCGGAAAGCTGGAAGACGAACTGAAAGAGCTGGAAAAAGAGATCGCTTTCTTAAAGAGCGTATTGTCCGACGAGAAAGTTCTTATCGGCCTCATAATAGACGAACTGGAAGACCTCAAGAAGCGCTACAGCGACGAACGCCGCACCGCTTTGGCCGGTTCCGCGGACGATCTGAAGATGGAAGACCTGATCGCCAACGAGACCACGGTCATCACCGTGACGCACTCCGGCTACATCAAACGCTGCCCGGTCTCGGCTTTCAGAAGCCAGCACAGAGGCGGCTCCGGCATCAGGGGCGTTGGCACGAAGGAAGAGGATTTCGTGGAGCAGGTCTTCACGGCTTCCACGCACGATTATCTGTTCTTCTTCACTTCCGCCGGCAAAGTTTACTGGCTCAAGGCTTATGAGATCCCGCAGATGCCCAGAGACTCCCGCGGCAAAGCGATCGTCAACCTGCTGCAGGTCGAGAGCGGCGAGAAGATCTCCGCCATTCTGCGCGTGACAGGCTTCAACGATACCCAGAGCATCATCCTCTGCACCAGGAAGGGCCTCGTCAAGAAGACGAAACTCAACGAGTTCCGCAATATGCGCAAGAGCGGACTGATCGCCATCAACCTCGAAGACGACGACACCATCTGCACCGCCAAGATGACCGGCGGCAACGACGACGTCATCCTCTTCACCAGAAACGGCATGTCCATCCGCTTCTCCGAGCAGGACGCCAGAGACCTTGGCCGCAACACCAAGGGCGTCAGAGGCATCAAGCTTGAGAACAACGACTACGTCATCGGCATGGAAGTCGTAAGCGACGAGAACACCAGCGTCCTGGTCCTGACGGAACAGGGTTACGGCAAACGCACGACCTTCCACGAATACCATATCCAGCGCCGCGCCGGCAAAGGCCTAATCGCCATCAAGACGACCGAAAGGAACGGCAAGGTGGTCTCCGCCTTCACCGTCGATCCCACTACCGAGATCGTCATGGTGACGCAGGGCGGGCAGCTGATCAGGACCCGCGCCGGCGAGTTCCGCGAGATCGGCCGCAACACTCAGGGCGTCCTGGCCGCGAGACTTGATGAAGGCGATTCTTTGGTCGCCGCCGCCAGAGTCTTCACGACCGGATTGGAAGAAGCCGAGGAAGAGGAAGGAGAAGAGTCCGGCCCGACTCAGGGCGAACTCCTCCCCGAGGACAACGAAACGGAAAAAGAATAAACTAAATATAACCACAACAATCAGATTAAATTTATGGCAATCAAAGCTGAAATATCTACGAAGACTCCCTGCGAAGTGGTCGTGAAGGCCAGTGTCGGACAAGAGGAGCTTAAAGCCGCTTACGAAAGCTCCCTCCTGAGGAACAGCAAAATGATCGAACTGCCCGGTTTCCGCCGCGGCAAAGCGCCCCGCTCAATGGTCGAGGCCAAGTTCAAGGAATATTTCGAACAGGAAGCGATGGACGACATGATCAACAAAGTCGTCAAGAGCCTTGTCAAGCAGTACCGCTTGCACGTGGTCACTGAAATGAGCATGAAAGACAAGCCGGTCTATCCCGCCGAGGGAGACATGACCTTCGAAGTCGAATTCGAAGTCGCCCCCAAAGTTGAGAACATCGATTACACCGGACTGAAGCTCAAAGGCCGCAAGACGGAAGTGACCGACGAGGAAGTCACTAAAGAGATCGCTTTGGCTGCCGAGCGCTTCGCCACTTACGAAGAGATCAAGACCGACCGTCCGGCCCAGTTCGGCGACTGGTCCGTCTGCACTTACAAAGCGACCTTAGGCGAGAAGGAAGTCTTCAAGAGAGACTCCGCCTGGGTAGAAGTGGCTCAGGACCGCAATACCCCGGCCCCGGGCTTCTGCGCTGAAATAGCCGGCATGAAGAAAGGCGAAACGAAGACCTTCGAACTGAATTCCGGCGCCGACTTCTTCATGAAGGAATACCGCGACCAGAAGCTGACCTTCACCGTTAGTCTTGAGAGCATCAGGGAACGCTCCGTTCCGGAAGTGAACGACGAACTGGCCGCCAAGATCGACCCGAACATCAAGACCGTGGACGAACTGCGTGTCAAAGTGAAGGAAGCCTTCACCCAGAACAAGGCCGAGATCGAGCAGAACCGTCTCTGCGAACTGGCCAGGGAACAGCTCGTCAAGAACAATCCCATTCCTCTGCCGCCTTACTTCGTGCAGGCTCAGACCAACAACATCCTGCGCCGCGAACTGGAAAACAAAGTGAGAGGCGGAATGAAGGAGGAAGAGCTCCAGAAGGAAGCCGAGAAGATCAAGCCGCAGTGCGAAGAACGCGCCAAGGTTGACGTGGCTGCCGAATTCATTATCGGATATATCGCCGACAAGGAAAAGATCCTCCTGACCGCCGACGACATCATGCCCCGTCTGCAGGAATACGCCAGAATGTTCGGCCGTCCCGTGCAGTGGGTCTTCAGAATGTTCGAGCAGTCCGGCAAACTCGACGAATTGAGAAGCGGCATCCTCCAGGAGAAGACCTTGAGGTTCGTCGTTTCCAAAGCCGAAGTTACCGAACAATAATAAAGAGGGGGTGTTTATGCGCCGCGTATTTTTTGCGATAGTTTTCTTTCTCCTGGGAGGAGCCTCGCTCCTTTTGGCCCAGAATTCCGGTTTCGTGAATCTGGAAGCGAAGGAGAAACGCGACCTGGTCATAAAGCTCATGATGACGACCGACATGTATTCCTCGCTGGATTTTTCCATCAACTCCATTGTGGCTTCCATGCCGGAGGAGATCAGGCCCAGCTTAAGGAAGGCCATAAAGACCGACGAACTTATGCGGCGCATCATCCCTGTTTACGAACGTCATCTCAGCAAGGAGACCATCCAGGCTCTGCTTGATTTCTATCACAGCGAGCCCGGCAACGCCTGGCTCAGAGCCCAGGACGCGATCATGAAAGATACCATGGCGGTCTCCAAAGCCTACACCAGCGAGTGCGTGAAGTCGCTGACAACCAGTAAATGAGCAAGATCTACGAACTTTTCTCAACTCCCCAGGGCGAAGTAAAACCGGCGCTCTTCATAGTGCTGTTTGTTGTCGCTCTGCTTCTGACTTTGCTCTTCACAAAGTTGGTCTTGGCTTTCGCCCTGAAGAAAAAGCTCTTCGGGCCGGTCGGCGGCCGCCATATCGGCAACCGCCAGATCCCCAGGCTCGGCGGGGCGGCGCTTGTGGCGGCTTTCGCCATCACGGCGGTTTTGGCGGCCTTCCTCAATCCCTCGGTCGCCAAGGAGTTCCTCCAGCCGCAGACGCTGGCCATTTTCGGCGGGCTGCTTATCGTGGCCGTCCTCGGCATTGTCGATGATCTTCTGCAGCTCAGCTGGGCGACGAAGTTCGTTTTCCAGATCGTGGCCAGCTGCCTCGTCATAGGCAACGGCATCGTCATCGCGAAGATAACGAACCCCTTCGGCCCGACACTTGATTTCTATCCCTGGATGGCCATCGCCTTCACTTTGATCTGGCTCGTCGGAATTACCAACGCCATCAACCTTTCTGACGGTCTGGACGGACTGTGCGGAGGCATTATCTTCATCGTGGCGGCGGTCATCTTTGTCAATTCCAGGATGCTGGCGCACACCAGGCCGGAGCAGTTCACGCTCTTCATTTTTCCGAGCGTAGTCTGCGCCATCGTTTTGGGCGCCGTCTTGGGATTTTTGCGCTACAATTTCTATCCCGCCAAGATATTTTTGGGCGATGGGGGAGCGCTCTTTCTGGGCTTTTTGGTCGCCTGCATGGCGATTAGAAGCTCGCAGATCAGCGCCACGAGCGTAGCGCTTCTCGTTCCCATCATCGCTCTGGGCCTTCCCATCCTCGACACGACCATGGCCTTCCTGCGCCGCACGGTCAGGAGGGAGAACCCCTTCCAGTCCGACGCCCAGCATATCCATCACAAGATCATGTACAGCGGTTTGACGCACCCCGAGACCGTTCTGGTGCTCTACGGCTTCTGTCTGCTCTTGGGTCTGGCCGCCTTGGCTCTCTCCCTTAGGAGCAACCAGTACGCCGGGATCATCCTTGTGGTGCTGACTATCGTCATTCTCCTCGGCTTTAAAAAATTCGGCGTCCTGGACGTCACCAGACTCTGGGGAGTCCGACGCCGCGGCGACATGGAAGAGCAGAAAAAAGATGAGTAACAGTTCGCTCATTCCGCTCATCAAGGATTATCTCAAGCAGGAGATGACTCTCGGCAATTGGGATTCCATCGCGCCAGAGACGCTTCCTCCCGACCCGGGGGACGTCAAAGCTTACCTTGCCAGGAAAACAGCCGCCGCCAAAAAGCCGGCCAAGAAAGCGGAAAGCGAACCGCTCAACAAATTCAGGGAACCATTCAAAATTGAAGGCGGCAGCAAAGCGGATGAACTGAAGCGCCTAAAAGAATATGCCCTCGGCTGCAGGCAATGCGCTCTCTGCCAATCGAGGAGCAACCTGGTCTTCGGCAGCGGAGACCCTGAAGCGCAGATCATGTTCATCGGCGAGGCGCCCGGGGAAGACGAAGATCTTCAGGGCGAACCTTTCGTGGGCAGAGCCGGCGAACTTCTGACGGACATCATCGAAAAGGGCATGAAGATACCGAGGAAGAGCGTCTATATCGCCAACGTCTTGAAATGCCGTCCGCCCATGAACCGCGATCCCCAGCCCAACGAGATCGACAACTGCACGCCCATGCTGGCCTGCCAGATCAGGATAGTGCGCCCCAAGGTCATCATTGCGCTCGGCGCTTTCGCTTCGCGCTACCTTTTGAACACCAAGTCGGGCATCAACGCTTTGCGCGGCGCTTTCCACACTTTGAGGATAGACGGCATGGCCATCCCCGTTATGCCGACGTACCACCCATCCTACGTCCTCAGGGAATACACCGTGGAAGTGAGAAGGAAAGTCTGGAACGACGTTACGCAGGTCATGAAATATCTGAATGACAAACAAGTATAAACATATCTTCGGCCCCGTGGCCTCCAGGAGATTAGGGCGCTCGCTGGGCATAGATCTTATCCCTTTCAAGACCTGTACCTTGGACTGCGTTTACTGCGAGTGCGGCCGCACCACCAATAAGACGCTGGAAAGGAAAGATTATTTCTCTCCGGAAGAAGTCCTGGGCGAACTCAAGGACTGGTACGACAAAGGGGGCGAGGCCGACATTGTGACGCTGGCCGGCTCCGGCGAACCGACGCTCTACAAGTCCCTCAAAAAAATCATAGAGGGCGCCAAGGAGATAACCAAGCTTCCCGTTTGCCTGATCACGAACGCCACGCTCTTTTACATCGAGGAAGTCAGGGAAGCGGCTCTGCTTGCTGACGTCGTCATGCCGAGCCTGGACGCCGCGGACGAAAAGACCTTCAAGAAGCTGAACCGCCCGGAGCCCGATCTTCCTTTCGCCGATTATCTCGACGGGCTCAAAGCTTTCTGCGAAGCTTACCGCGGAAAGGGGAGAGTCGATCTCGAGGTTTTCCTTGTCCCCGGCATCAACGACAACGAGGATCAGGTCACCGCGCTTTCCCTTTTGTCGCGCTCTCTGAAAGTGAACTGCGTTCAGCTCAACACCGCCGTCAGGCCGCCGGCGGACAAAGACGTCATGCCCATACCAAGGGAAGAAATGGAAAGGTGGTCGCGCTACTTCATTCCCAAAGCGGAAGTCATCGCTTCCTATCACTCCGCCCCGCTCAAGGAAAAAAAGGAAGTCAACGAGGAAGAGCTCTTGGAGACTTTGAGTCACAGGATAATGTCCCTGGAAGATCTGGTCGAGGCCAAAGGCTATCCCAAAAAAGAGACCGAAGAGCTCCTTAAAACGCTTTTGCAGAAAGGCTCGATCCATTCCCGCACGCAAGACGGGAAGGAATTTTTCTATGTTTGACGTCCACGCCCATCTGACTGACGATGTTATCTACGGCGATCTGGACAATGTGATCAAAGAGGCTCAAACCGCCGGCGTCAAACGTTTCCTTATCCCGGCCTACAGCAAAAATTTTTGGCTGAGAGCCAAAGATATCGCGGAAAAATATCCCTTCGTTTATTTCGCCGTGGGCGTTCATCCGCTCTTCATAGGAGAAGGCGACGATCAAAAGCTTAGGGAAACGCTCGTAAAACATCCCAAATGCCTCGCAATCGGAGAAGTCGGGCTCGATTACGTCCCCGACGACAGCCAGAAGCCCCAGCAAACGGCCTGGTTCGCCCAGGAAGCGGCCTTTGCCAAGAAACACGATAAACCACTAGTCATCCACTGCCGCAAGGCCTATTATGACCTTCTGGAGCCTTTGAAGGAATTCGGCGCGCCTTTTCTCCTCCACAGCTGCTCCTGCTCAAGGGAGCAGGTGAAGCCTTTCCTCGACCTCGGCGCCTACGTCAGCTTCTCCGGCACTTTAACGAGAACGAACGCCAAAAAAGTCCTCGACCTGGCGCGCTTTGTCCCCAGGGACAGAGTGCTTTTCGAGACCGACAGCCCTTACATCGGCACCGATAAAGTCAGGCCGCCTTTTGTCAGGCCCGCGCAGGTGATGGAAGTGGCCGAAGCCTACGCGCAGGCGACCGGCCTGACGCTGGAGGAAGTGGAAAATTTTACCGACAAAAACGCGGAGCGTTTTTTTGTAATATAAGAACCGAACATGCCAAGTTACGTTTCCATAGCTTTCGAGGCCAACCTCGACACCCACTACACCTACAGCGTTCCGGATGCTCTGAAAGCCGGCGCTGTGATGGGAACGCGCGTCATGGCGCCTTTGGGTCATTCCCAGAGGATCGGCTACATTGTGGACGAAGATCCCGCCGTCCCTTCCGGAGTGAAGCTGAAAGACATCCTTTCCCTGGTCGACAAGAAGCCGATGATCACGCCCCCTCTGATGCGCCTTGCGCTTTTCGTTTCGGAATACTATTTCTGCGGCCTGGGCCAGGCTCTGAAATGCTTTCTCCCCGCGCCTGTCAGGCACCGCGCCTCCGACTACGGCATGGTCCACGTAGTTAAGATAAAAAAAGACCTGAAAGAGCTGAACGATCTCTACGACAATACGCCCGAGCGTTTTTGGAAAAAGCGCAACATCCTGCGCTGTCTGATCGTGAGAAAAAGTTCGGCCGACCAGAAGTCGCCCTTCCTTCTCCAGCAGCTGAAAGAAAGAGCGGAATGCGACCTGGCCTCCATAAGATCGCTTGAAAAAGCGGGCGTTCTGGAAACGGCTCTGGAGCAGCACTGGTCATTGAGGGACGAAGGGGCCGCTTTGCCAAACATTCCTCCCGAACTGACGGAAAGCCAAAAGCTCGCGGTCTCGGAAGTTTTGAAAAAGAAAGACATATTCGCGCCTTTCCTTCTGCACGGCGTCACCGGCAGCGGCAAAACGGAAGTTTACCTCCATATCATCGAAGAGGCGCTGAAGAATAACAAGACCGCCGTGGTCCTCGTCCCCGAGATCGCGCTAACCCCCCAGACCGCCGACCGCTTCCGCGGCCGCTTCGGCTCGAAAGTAGCGGTGCTCCACAGCGCCCAGAGCGACAAGGAACGCCACCGCCAGTGGTGGCGCATCAAAGAAGGCGAAGCGAAAGTCGTAGTTGGCGCAAGGTCCGCCGTCTTTTCTCCCGTATCCGAGCTTGGCTGCATAATAGTCGACGAGGAGCACGAGAGCAGCTACAAGCAGAACGGCGAAGCGCCCTATTACAACGCCCGCGACCTCGCGGTCATGCGCGCGAAACTTGAGAACTGCCCCGTAGTGCTCGGCTCCGCCACGCCTTCGCTCGAGAGCGTTCACAACGCCGAGATCGGAAAATACACCCTGCTCAGGCTGACAAGCAGAGTCTGCGCCAGCGCCGATATCAAAACGGAACTCATAGACCTCAACAAAGAGGCGCAGGTCGCCTCGCAGTTCGGCGTCATCTCCCGTTCCTTGAAAAGCGCCATAGAGGAATGCCTCGCGAAAAGAGAGCAGGCCATTCTCTTCTTGAACCGCCGCGGGTACGTCCCGAGGCTCATCTGCCCGGAGTGCTACGAGAGCCTGAAGTGCCCGAGCTGCTCGGTGCCTTTGGCTTATCACAAGCGCGACAACGTTCTGAAGTGCCATCTTTGCGGATACACCAGCGAATACCTTCCGCCCTACAGCTGCCCGAGCTGCGGAACGCAGTTGAAGCCGGCGGGCTACGGGACGCAGCGCGTGGAAAACCTTCTGCACAGCCTTTTCCCTGAAGCGAGAATAGGCCGTATGGACAGGGACACTACGAGTCAGATCGGCGCGCACGAAAAGATCCTTACAGCTTTCGCCGACCATGAGTTCGACATCCTCTTAGGCACTCAGATGATCGCCAAGGGCTTAGACTTTCACAACGTGACGCTGGTCGGCGTACTGAACGCCGACATTTCCCTTAACACGCCGGACTTCCGCTCCGGGGAAAGGACTTTCCAGCTCGTCACCCAGGTCGTCGGCCGCTCCGGCAGGGGAGCCAAAGCCGGCCGCTCCGTCGTCCAGTCCTTCACGCCCGAAGCGGATGTTCTGAACTGCGCTGTGAAAGGGGACTGGGAGGGTTTCGTCAAAAAGGAGATGCGGGACAGGAAAGAGCTGAACTATCCTCCCTTCTCCCACATCATAGAGATAGTCTTCAAGAGCAAGGAAGCGAAAAAAGCCTACGATTCCGCCAAAAAATTCAGGAACGCCATCAAGAAGAACGTTCCCAGGATACCGGGCTACTTTTACATGACGGAAGTGGAGGAAGCCAATCCCTCCTTCGCCTTCAACGAATACCGCTACCAGATCCACATAAGGACCACCCTTGTCCAGGCGGTCGCAAAAGAACTTCTCGCTCCCTTCAGGGAGCTTTTGAAAGGCCGTTCCGGCGTTAGGACTCAGATAGACGTCGATCCTGTCTGATCACCTGATTTTTCTTGCGAAAAGCAAAGCGACAATAAAAGCCGCGAAAGCCAAGGCCGGTTCGGGGACCGTCTCGTTCAGGCCGGAAACGGCGAGGGCGAAGGTCTGCGGGCCTTCCATGACGTTGACGCCGCTCACTCTGATCTCTATGCTGCTGTCCGCCGGGAAGTCACTTATCTGGCAGCGCTCTATGTTGTTGATGTGATCGTTGGATTCCGTTTTTCCGCCGGAATAGTATTCGTTTTCGCCGTCGCTTACTATGATGTCCAGGTCGTTTATTAAGGCGAGTTCCGCGCCCACCGTGCCGGGGGAGTCTGTCCAGCAGAGTGTGGCGGAAACAGGCCCCTCGCTTTCCTTGGTGAAGAAATAGGAGACGGTCTTACCGGTCTCTTCTATCGTGCCTTCCCTGACCAACAGTTCGCCGCAGGAGGGATTAAGGCTTTCGTTCAAATTGACGTGCCCGAAGCCGTTCACCCCGTTGGGAACGGTTTCCGGGATCTCGGTGCGATTGGTGAACTGCCCCTTGCCCATCAGCCTGGCGCCGTTTATAAGTACGGCTTTAACAAGCGCTGAGGAAGGTTCGGCAATGTCGGTGTTTTCTTTCAGATACTGCAGGATGCAGGCGGCAGAGCCGGCTGTCAGGGGAGTGGACATGGAAGTCCCGTGATTGAAGAAGTAATAAGATTTCCTCTCGCCGTTATTCTCGTCGTCGTAAAGCGATTCCACAGAATAGATGTAGGTGCCGGGCGCCACTATATCCGGTTTCGCCCTTCCGTCCTTGGCCGGGCCGCGGCTTGAAAAGCAGGCCATGCCCTGCTGCTTTTTGTTGTTCGGTTCCGCTATCTTGTCGTTGTAATAAGGATTGAAGGGATTTAAACCGCTGGCAATCTGGGAGTAAGTTGTGGTGAATTCCGGATGATAACTTTCCGAGGCGCCTACGGTCACAATGTTTTTTGCTACGGATTCCAGGCCCAGGTTGCAATTGTCCTCGAGGTCAAGCACGGTGTTTTCATTGCCGGCCGCGAAGAAAATAAGGAGATCGGGATATTTCCTGCTCAATTTGTCGTAGTATTTCGCATCGCTGTTGTATTCGCCTTCGAACCCATAGTATAATCCTCCCCAGCTGTTGTTCATTATGCGTCCGCCGGCTCTATAAGCTTTTTTAAAATCGGCGTCCTGAAGATCCACAAGACCATACGATTCATCCATTATGCGTATGAAATAAAGGTCCGCGTCCCTGGCCGTTCCGGCGTACTTGCCGTTTTCGTGGGCGCCGCTCCCGGTTGCCGAGCCTGATACGTGCGTGCCGTGCCCGTGAATATCGCGCCAGCTCCCGACAACTTTGTTATTTTCAGCCAGGACGCCGATGACCTTTTTGTTCCGGAAGTCGTCGTGGATGTTATCAAGGTCGCCGCTGTCCAATCCTGTGTCCGCAACTACCACCATAACGTCTTTCCCGGTGTAGCCCGAGTTGTTGACTCGGTCGACGTTCATAAGCTCATCGCTTCTGGCGACGTCGTTCATGAACTTCTTGGCGGCCTTAGGTTCAATGGAGGAAACGCCGCTCAATTTCGAAAGATTGGGAACAAGGGAAAGCGGGATCTTCGCCTCTACGACGGGAGGATCGCTGTGGAGCAGCTTGAATTCCCCGACGTTTTGCTCTTTCAGAAATTCCGCGACGGAATCATAGCTTTCAAGCGTGGCAAGGCCCAGGAGCACTTTTTCCGAAGCGTCAGTCGAGGCGATCCTTTTTTGAAATCCCAAGGAAACGATCTTGTATTCGGGCTTGTATTCGCCGCAATAAAGAAGCGGAAAGATCTCGCCCAACTCTTTTATCTGATCTTTGCTGGCGAGGAAGATGTAGGCGTTGGGAGGAATGACGCCGATCTTGACAAAGCCCAGCTCCTTTAATTCTTTCAGTTCCGCGGAGGAAAAATTCTTTTCAGGCTGCACGATGAACTGATACTTCCCGTCGGCGGTGGGGGATGATTCGATCGTTTCAGCGCCGGCAATCTGCGGCATCGAGGGATCGATAACGGCGTTGGCGAGCCTGATCAGCCCGGGGTCGGCTGAAAGAGAAAGGCAAAAAGAACAAAGAAGGAGAATGGTGGAAAGTTTTTTCATAAGTTATCTCGTTTTTTTAATAAAAAGCAAAGCGACAAGTAAAGCTGTGAAAGCCAAAGCCGGTTCGGGAACGGCGTTCGCGCCGGAAACGCAGAGCGCGAAACTCTGGGGACCTTCCATGACGCTGTAGCCGGAAACTTTGATTTCGACCTTTTTGTTGGGAGGAATGTCTTTCAACTGGATGCGCTCACAGTTGTTGAGGAAATCGTTGTGGATATTTTTCCCACTGGCATAATAGGTGTCTTCCCCAACAGTTACGGTGATGTCCAGGTCGTTGACCAGGGCTATGTACGCGCCGGGCGTTCCGGGATAGTCGTTCCAGCAGAGCGTGGCGGAAAGGGGGCCGTCGCCGGCCTTGGTGAAGGAATAGGCCGCTTCGCCGCCGGTCTCTTCTATGGAACCTTCCGCTACGAAGAGCTCGCCGTCCGCGGGCATCAGGCTGGTAGCGAGGTCGACATGTCCGAAGCCGTTGACGTGGTTGGGGACTTCGCTGGGTATCTCGACGGCCTCGTCAAACTGGCCGTTGCCCATGCTTCTGGCGCCGTTTATTATCACGGCTTTAACAAGGGCGGAGGAGGGGGAGGCGATCTGTTTCTTTTCCTTCAGGAACTGGATGATGTCGGCGCAGGCTCCGGCGGTCAAGGGAGAGGCCATGGAAGTGCCGAACTTGTAAGTGTACCAGGAGCTTCTTTCGCCATCGTTGGTGTCGTCGTAAAGCGATTCCACAGAATAGATCCAGGTGCCCGGCGCCACGATGTCGGGTTTTGAGCGGCCGTCCTTGCCGGGGCCGCGGCTCGAGAACATCGCCATGCCCTGTTGTACGCCGTTGTTGGGCGCGCCGACCGGGTCGTAAAAGTAGGGGTCGTCGATGTCGACGTCCCAGAGCATGCCGTAGTAGTAGTAATTGAGATTCGGACGGTAGTTCTCGGACGCGCCCACCGCCAGGCAGTTTTTACTGAGGCATTCTTGGCCGAGGGAAAAGTTGTCCACGATGTCGATCTTTTCGTTCTCGTTTCCGGCGGCGAAGAGCCAGAGAAAATCGGGATACTGCCTGCAGATGGTGTCGAAGCGTTGGGCTTCAGAAGTGTATTCTCCTTTGAAGCCGTAGTAGGAGGAGCCCCAGCTGTTGTTTATGACCCTGCCGCCGGCAGCGTAGGCTCTCTCTATGTCGCCGTCCGTTATGTCTACCAGATAATCGGAACTGTCGCCGATGCAGATGAAGTAAAGGTCGGCTTCCGGTGCCGTGCCGGCGTACCGGCCGCCGTAGTGGGCGCCCGTGCCCGTGGCGGAACCCGCCACG
>Ga0310690_10008289_pt1 | contig 13211 bp, 7 predicted proteins | sample AusTroGonzalo_MG_2_FD_207661 | JGI IMG/M metagenome (GOLD analysis project Ga0310690, IMG submission 207661) | Bovine rumen microbial communities from tropical cattle in Woodstock, Queensland, Australia - Gonzalo_04 (v2) (version 2) | ecosystem: Host-associated > Mammals > Digestive system >... | reverse complement strand
TATCCACACGCTCCCCTACCCCCAGCGTCAACGTCTGTTCACTGAGTTTCTTTCGGGTAACGACCAACTCGCATAGAGCCTGTGGATGAGTGACGATGAACAAGCCCCCTCCGTGCTTCCCATTCGGGTAAGTGCTTAGATTGGAAAGAACCTCTGTCCGGAGTATTTCCTGTCCTGCGTTGCGCTGGCCGAACTTGATGGCGCGTTTGTAACTACTTGGGAAAAAGAGCACCCGCTCTTCGCCAAGCAGCCGTGTCAAGTCGTGATAGAAGTAGCCTGCTTCCTCTTCGTCGTCGAGCACAAAGATGTAGGGGACATTCAGCACCTGCGGAGCCTTCTCTGCGAGCGATGAGAACAAAAGAGGTGCGCAACTTCCCTGTAATCCAGAAAGTTGTACCGTCTCGTTAGAGCCCTTTTGCAATGCAGCAGCAAGGGCTTTCACCCCTGGATGCTTAGCAAAGATGCTCAGCAGTTTCTGTATCTCCATCTCGGCTTAATACACTTGCGGGTGCAAAGATACACATTATTTATATATTAGCGCACTATTTCTGCCAGAAAGTTGCAATAAGCGTAGAAATGTCAAGAAACAAAAAAACCTTTTCCCCACGATAAAAGCATATTTGTCGGGTGTGCTACTGATGTAGTTCCCTCCTGTACTTTTGCACAAAATAGAAGCAAAGGCATAAAGCGCAAAATACAACAGCAATCGTCCATAAAAGATTGAATTCTAATATCCCTGTTAAATTAGGGATGGGGGAAACGTCTGCTAACTGTAAACCGTTGCTTGAGATATCGACTGAAGCAATGGAATGAGCGGAATCGGACTGGAGAGTGTCGGGAAGTACAGGCTTGGGTACAACCCGGGAAGTGTCGGGGATTCTACGTATTGGATGTGCAATATCTAATAACTGGAACATAAGCTTGAATTTTATAAGGTTTATAATCTATGTGTTTTGAAAATATACGTATAAAAGTTCTGCCAACAGTCCTGTCAGGAAGCTGATGGCGTTGCACAGAAAACTATATATAAAGGAACGTTGGAGATTCCTGAGAAATAGGAAGTACCACAATGCCTCTACGATAACTACAATGACCTCTCCGCATAATATGGCAAGTAGGCTGTTGCTAATGTAGTTAATATAAAGGTTCAGCGGGACATTGGTGATGATATTAACTATGACCGACGACACAAGCACTCGTGCACTCCGTTCACGCAGAAGTAGCAACACCATCAATTCTATCAGAATCGTTGGAACGAGGGCGTATAGGAGGATGTGTGTTATCGTCATAGGCAAAAGGCTATTAAATACCCTGGAATCAGTGCGGCGGCAAGTAGTCCGAATGCCAAACCCTCTTTGCCAGGAAGAACAACATTGGCCAGATAGAGCGTAACCGGCATAGTGCAGTTCACGGCAAACAGGGCTGCCAATAAGACTAAAGTCCCGTGATTCCTGAAGAAGAGACAGACGGCAAGTAATAGCAGTACAAATGTAACCGTCCTGACAATGCCCATCCAACGTGCCATCCATCCTCCCGCCATCTTTCCCATCATGGAAGAGGCTCCGATGACCAGTACCATTGTATTGCTTTTGGGCAGACCAGAGGAAAACGTTTCGCCAATATACGAGCGCATCACGACTACCGTCATAAGCACCACAACAGACAGCAAGACAAAACTCGCGCTGAACCTGCTCGTTATAGTGCCTGCTGAAGTTGCAGGCTTGTCATAGTGAAGGCTGGCTACCGACAAAAGGCAGAGGGTAAGCAGGAACAGGTAAAGCAAAGGCCATGAAAAGAACACCATACCAAGCGCCAGACCGAAGGCGCCTGTCGAAACAAACATTCCAAGCGCACGGATGTCGTTATCAGTTCCGACCGCCACTTGCTTGCCGCCCCAAACGTGGAACAGCGAATTGCCTGCTCCCAACAGGACGGCAACGACTGGCATCCCAGCAGCCTGACATTTCATAGCCATAACAACTGATGTAGCCAACACTGCCAAAGTCAGCAGGAGTATTGACGCCAGCAGCATCCAATGCTTTCGTTCCAGCCTGTCAGCCCACATTCCCGTGAACGGCTGGGTCATAAAGGCCAAGACATTATAGGTGATGAATATGCCGATGATTTGTGTGGCAGGGAAGGACGAGGCCATCAAGTACAGGCAGCAGACGCATGTCCCGTCAACCAACAGGTGCATAGCGGAACATATTCCTGTCAACTTCATCTGATATATTGTCAGCACTCTCATGGTAAAGTTGTTGGTCTCTCGTTTATTTTCAGATCCTTAATGAAACAAAATATAAACCAAGGACTATCAATATAGTTGAATGCGTCAGGAACATGTAGGGTAATAGACTTACTTCTTTCGTACGGATCTGATATCGATGAAAAGCTAAGCTTGGGAGGTACAATTGAATAACAATATACATCTTTCAGATTAGGACAATTGCAAAAAGCATTACTGCCAATGTTCATCATTTCATTACTCCCGATGGTGACGGATGTCAGGTCGCTACAACCGCAGAAAGCACAATAACCGATATTATCCACGCTGTTTGGAATAGTGATGGAAGTCAACCCTTTACAACGGTAGAAAGCATATTCGCCGATTTTGCTTACACCCTCTGGGATGACTGAGCATTTAAAGCCTGAAATCAAGGTGTTAGTCTTTGTTTCAATAATGGCATTGCAGTTGTCACGTGAATCATATCTCGGATTATCGCTTTCAACCCGAATGGATGTCAAGTTGCTACACCCTTCGAAAGCGTCATAGCTAATGCTATCCACGTTGTTGGGTATGGTGACAGAGTTCAGCCCCTCGCATCCATAAAACGCATATTTCCCAATAGTAGTTATGCCTTCGGGAATTATTAAATCTTTTATCTCCTGTCCATTCAGATATAGATGCTTTGCGTACTTAAGGGGATTGACAGATGGAGAATCGGATGATGGCATTCTAAAAATAATCTTGCACCATGCAGCCAAATCTGTGATGTGGACTTCTTTTAGACTATCACAATCAGAGAAAGCAGAACTTCCAATACTGGTTACACTATTGGGGATGGTGACGGATGTCAGGTTTCTGCAAGACTCGAAAGCATAGTTGCCGATGGTGGTCACATACTCAGGGATAGTGACAGAGGTTACCTCAGGTCTGCATTTAATTAGAGTGCTGTCTTTTATTAACAGACCATCATTTGTTTCTTCATCGCACAAGATTGCCCCCCAATTAATACTACTGGTTAATGAAGATTTGTTGACAAATGAGTCTGTTACAAAATAGCATTTACCGAAAACCCGATCTCCAATGCTGTCCACACTTTCGGGGATGGATACAGATGTCAAGTTCTTGCAACCAGAAAAAGCATCTTCTCCAATAATTTTCACACCTTTTGAGATAGTGACAGATTTCAGACTATCGCAGTGACTAAAAGAAGATCTCCCGATGCTGGTAACACTGTTGGGGATGGTTACAGATGTGATAGCTTTGCAACGATAGAAAGCATCATTTCCAATCGTTTTTACACCTTTTGAGATAGTGACAGATTTCAGGCTATCGCAGTAACTAAAAGAAGATATTCCGATGCTGGTAACACTGTTGGGGATGGTTACAGATGTCAAGTTCTTGCAACCACAAAAAGCATCTTCTCCAATAATTTTCACACCTTTTGAGATAGTGACAGATTTCAGACTATCGCAGTGACTAAAAGAAGATATTCCGATGCTGGTAACACTGTTGGGGATGGTTACAGATGTGATAAAAGGGCAATTATAGAAAGCACAGTCTCTAATCACTTTCACTCCTTTTGGTATTTTCAGGTCTCTTATCTCTTTCCCATTCAAGAAGAGATGCCCAGAGTAACGTAGAGGATTGGATGAACAATCAGTAAAGGGATCAGAAACAAATTGAAAGGAGATTTTGCACCAAGCTGCTAAATCGGTGATATGAACTTCTTTCAGATGGCAATCATAAAAAGCCTCGCGGTCTATACTGGTCACGCTGCTTGGGATGCTGACGGATTTCAGGCTATCGCAGTCCGAGAATGTATATTCGCCAATGTTCTTAACACCCTTGGGGATGGTAAACGAGGTTAATGCGCTGCACTTGCAGAAAGCAGCCTTGCCGATGTGGGTTACGGTTGTGGGGATTTTGATAGAGGCAAGGCTTGTGCAACCTCGGAAAGCGTAGTCGCCAATGCTGGTCACACCATAAGGGATGCTGACGGACTTCAAACCATTGCAGTTACGAAAGACAGCATTGCTAATTTGTTTAACGCTTTGGGGAATAACAACAGATGACAGGCTGTCGCATCCGGAAAAGGCGAAATCGCCAATAGTTCTCACACCATTGGAAATGGTGACGGATTTCAGACGGCTGCAATCATCGAAAGCAGATTTGCCGATACTGGTAACGCTTCGAGGGATAATGATGGAGGTCAGCCATTTGCACCCATAGAAGGCGAAATCACCGATGCTGGTCACACTATTTGGAATGGTCAGGGAAGTCAGACCTTCGCATTCCTGGAAAGCAGAATTACTGATAACGGTCACACCGTTGGGAATGATAACGGACTCTATGTCACTACAATTGTAAAAGGCAAATTCACCAATGCTTTTCACGCTGTATCGGACACCCTTGTAGGTGACGGCTGCAGGTATTTTTACCTTATCCTTACCGAGTTTGTCTGGGTATCTACTAACCTCAGCCTTGTTTCCCGTAAGTTTGTAGTAGATGCCGTCAATCTTTACATAGCCGGCATTTGCCAGCATTGGCAGCAACATTGCTAAAAGTACCAGCAGGTTCCGTTTCATTGTTTTATTTTGATTGGTTTATCGACCACAAAGATAGCGAATGTTTGTCATATTCCGTGCAAGACGGCAAACCTTATAGCACATTTTTTCGATTTTTTATACATAAGATAACAAAACTGAGCACTGAGGAACAGACATGTCTGTCCAACGAGGCACGTTATGTGACTCGACATAACACGTTATGTGGCCCGACTTAACACGTTATGTGGCCCGACTTAACACGTTATGTTGCCCGACTTAACACGTTATGTTGCCCAACAACCCACGTACTTATGGCAATAAGTACACGTACTTCGGGCGGTAAGTCCACGTACTTATGGCGGTGGGTGCTGCATATCGATGTTTTATGTACGTATATAAGCAAAAAAATAAAAAAACTGCGCCCCCCGCGCCCCCCAAGCACCTATCCGATTGATATAAAGCAGGTTTAGGGGGGCTATGTTGGCCTAAAACCCCGCCCCCTCTGTGCCCCCACTGCGCCCCCCGGAAATGGCGATACGCAAGAAAAGGAAAAAAGCATGTTTTACCTGAAAAAAAATGCCGAAACGTGCGGTTATATCAGATTTTTTTCGTAACTTTACACCCGAATTAAAAGATATCTACAGACATGAAAATCACTAAAGTAAACACTGCTTCCGGGCAATTCAAATCGCCCGTTTCAACGGAGCTTTCAGCCATCGCAGAGCGCATGAAGGCACCAAAGACAAAAGAGGCCGCAGGCCGCATCGCCCGCATTGCCATGCATTCCAGGCTCATCATGGAGAAAGGAGCTCCGCGCTACCTACTGAAAGATGCCGACAGGCTTCCCTATCTCATCTTCTCGGCCACATTCGGCAAGGCCGGATTCGACAAGCCCGTGTCGTTCACGGGGCTGCTGCTGCTCAACATCCTCTGTCCGCAGGGCGTTCAGCAGGTGGATGAAATGCGCAACAAAGTGCGGCAGATTCCCTACACCATGCTGGCCTTTGCCGGCGTCAGCGGCGTGACGCTGAAGGTGGTGGTGAAGTGTGAGTACAATCTAAAAAGCCCTGACACTCAAGAGTATCTGTCTTTCCTCAAGGACGCGCAGGACAATGCCATCCGCCTCTATGTCGCCCTGACGGGATGCGACATCCAGATGGACGAGATGCGCATCACCAACGGATGCCGCATGAGCTACGACTCGCAGCTCTACTACAACCCCCAGGCACAGGTGCTGCCCGTGGTACGACACGGGATGAACCCGCTCGCCCCCTACGAGGGCACCAAGACCAACGACAACGGCACCGTTATCTGGTATCCCGACTACGAGCAGCGCGAGCGCATCGAAATGGAATTCCAGACATGCCTGTCCAAGGCACTCGATGACTGTCCGGAGAACATGGAGGAGTGTCTTCAGGCATTGGCCGACTATTGCAACCGGGCCTGCCTCTCAGAGGAGGGCAGCGTCGTCAGAGCCTCCTGGAACCTTCGCTTCAGGCCATTGGGCATCGACCTGATTCGCAAGACGTTCCGCAATGCCTATAAAAAGCCCTACGGAGGCAAGCCCGTCTCGCAGATGAACGAGAAGGAGCGCATCATGCGAAGCATCGAGGATTTCCTCTCGCGACGCTATCAGCTGAGGTTCAACGTGGTGAAGGGCATCACGGAGTTCCGGCCCAACGACACATACTTCCGCCCCTGGAAGCCGCTCACCGACAGAGACTTGAAGAGCCTTGTGGTGGAAGAGATGAAGGAGGGAGGCGAAAGCTGGATGAACGACATACGCACCTACATCGAGTCGGCACACGTCAAGGACTATAACCCCATCCACGAGTTCCTGGCCGGATGCGGCGAATGGGACTACAAACACGACTATATAGAGGACTTCGCCCGACGGCTGCCCACCGGCTACCGGCTGTGGCCCAAATACTTCCACCGCTGGTTCCTGGCAATGGTGGCGCAGGCGCTGAACCTCAACAAGGACTATGGTAACTCGATGGTGCCCATGCTTATCGGCGAACAGGGTTACATGAAGACGCAGTTCTGCAACCACATCCTGCCCGACTCGATGCGCGAATACTACATGAAGGACATCAAGCTCGACAACCCAGAGCAGGTGGAGCGCGTGCTGGGACGCATGTGGCTGGTCAACATCGACGAGTACGACTCGAAGACGCAACGCGAACAGGCCAAAATCAAACGCCTCCTCACCGAGAAAAACGTGCAGACACGCAAGATGCGCTCCGACCAATATACGCTCACCCCGCGACTCTGTTCGTTCATCGCCACCACCAACGACATGTCGCCCCTGCCCTCTGGCGACGGCACCCGCCGCTACCTCTGCATCGAGGTGACAGGCAAGGCAGACATGAGCGGAAGAATCCCCTACCGCCAGATGTATGCACAGGCCGTCAGCGAACTGCGGGACAGCGACTGCATCTACTGGTTCACCTCGGAGGACGAACAGGAAATCCAGCAGCACAACAGCCAGTACCAACAAGAGTCGGCACCCGAAATCGTTCTCTCGGAAATCTTCGAGCCAACACCCGTCCACAGCCGCGAAAACCTATGGTCGGCAACAGCCATCCAAAGGGAACTCGGCAAACACCTCAGGAGCCAGGACATCCCCAACCTCACCACCCTCGGCCATGCCATCAAGAAACTGAAGTGGCGCCAGAGCAAGAACCGAGGCCTCCGAGGCTTTTATCTCCGGCTGAAGAAGGAATAGCCCCCTGCGGGGGCACAGCGGGGGGCGCAGAGGGGGCGCAGAGGGGGCAGGGTTTTGGACAAACATAGCCCCCCGTAACCGACACGCCATCAGTCAGATAGAGGCATGGAGGGCGCAGGGGGCGCAGTTTTTTATGTTTATTCTATATAAGAAGAAATACCTTCAAACAGCCATGTCTGGCTCGGGGACTTCCTTGCCGCGGCAGAAGCGGTGCTCTATTTGGCGGTCGTCGCCAAGGTAGATGTATCGCTCGAGGCGCTCGAGGGGAGTATAGTTGTCGTGGTTGAGGTCTGCATCGTTGATGACGAGCGCATCGAACTCATAGCCAGGCTCGAAGCTTCCCACACGCCCGAAGAAGCTTCCTCCGCCTTTGGTTGCCATCCAGAATGCCTGCGAGAGCGTAAGGAACGGATGGTCGGGATGCTGGTGGTGGTATGCCTTGCTCACCTGTATGGCATAGACCATCATGCGGAAGATGCTGAGGTCGTGTCCTCCGCTGATGTCGCTGCCAAGGCCTACGGACAGTCCCTGGCGAAGGAAATAGCCGATGGGAGCGATGCCTGTAGCAAGGTTGAGGTTGGATGTCGGGCAATGTGCCACCATCACATTCCGCTGCTTCAGCAGTTCAAGCTCATGGCCTTGGGTATAGACGCAATGCGCCATGACGGTTGGTGTCTGGCCAAGGAGTCCGTAGCGGTCGTAGGCATCGGCATAGCAAGTACTTTGCGGCTCAAGCTGACGGACAAGTGCTATCTCGTCGCTGTTCTCGGAGAGGTGCGACTGAACAGGAAGCTGGTACTTGGCTGCAAGTTCGCCGAAGGCGCGAAGCATATCGGGCGAGCATGAGGGAATGAAGCGCGGGGTAAGGATTGGGCGCACAAGTGGCGGAAGGCTTATCTCGCTGGCATCATGGCCTTTAGGGATAAACTCATCTATTAAAGCTTCATAGCCTTGCACCATAGCGGCAGCGGACTCCGAAAGCCCAGGAGGACAGTTGCGGTCCATGCCCACCTTGCCAACGAAAGCCCCCAAGCCAGCCTGCTGGAAGAGCTGCATGAGCAGGCGCGAGGTGTGGGTATGGATGGTTGCAAAGACACAGGCTCGGGTGGTGCCGAAGCGCCAGAGGTCGCGCAGGAAGCGGCGATACATGCGCAGGGCATACTCGGCATCGGCGTACTTCATTTCCTCGGGGAAGGTATAGTTCTGGAGCCAGGGGAGAAGCTGGAGGTCCATAGCGATGCCCTGATTGCGATACTGAGGAGCATGGACGTGGAGGTCGGCCATAGCGGGTATGAGGAGGCGGCCCGTGAAGTCGATGACTTCGGCCTCTCGGCAATCGAGCGAAGCAAGGTCGGAGGCAACAGCCTCCACCTGCCCATTGGCATCCACAGCGACGTAGCCGTCGGGAAGCACTTGGAAACGGTCTTGTTCCTTTGTATAAAGGATATGAGCCTTGTATATTTTCTTCATTTGGCAGACATTAGTTTTGGTTGACGAAAGCTTCTGCATCGGACAAGGTATCTATCTTGCCCACATCCATAAGGCGAAAGCCGGGCTGCAAGTGGCCATAGATGGGCTGCTTGTCGCAAACCTTGAGGTAGAAGTCGATGATGCTGAACTTGTCCGGGAAGTCCTTGAAGTAGGCAAAGAGCGAGGGATGCATGTGGTGGATGCCTGCAAAGGCATATTTGTGATAGAGCTTCACGTCGAGGTCGGGATAAGGGCTGCGCACCTCGCCTGTTGCGATGTTTGTCCAGCCCACGAGTCGCATGTCGTCGGAGAAGAGGAGATAGCGCTGTGTCTCGCGCTCGCTGACGAGCAAGGTCGCTGCCCGAAGCTTTGCCTCTGCAATGAAGGCCTGAAGGTCCACGTTGCTGAGGATATCGACGTTGTGGATGAGGAAGCCGTCCTGTGCATCTTGAAGTAGCGCCGACGCATGCTTGATGCCGCCGCCCGTCTCGAGGAGCTGTTCACGCTCGTCGGAGAACTGGATGTTCATCCCCATAGGATGCTCGGCACACCACTGCTCTATCATGTCGGCAAAGTGGTGTACGTTGATGACGACATCACAGATGCCCGATGCCTTCAGCTTCTCCAGAAGGTGCTGGAGGAGGGGCTTGCCTGCAACAGGAACCAGAGCCTTTGGCATCGTGTCAGTCAGGGGACGAAGACGAGTGCCAAGCCCCGCGGCAAATATCATTGCTTTCATAAACGCTTCTGCTTTTTCACCTTTTCAACCTTTCACCTTTTCAACTTTTCACCCTTTCACCTTTTCAACTTTTCACCTTTTCAACTTTTCTTCTATTTCCTGCTCGCGATGGCAGAGGTGAACCGCAATGCCGAACTTCTTGTGAATATGCTCGGCAAGGTGCTGGGCGCAATAGACGCTACGATGCTGACCGCCAGTGCAGCCGAAGCTGAACATGAGGTCGGTGAAGCCTCGCTCCAGATAGCGGCTGACATGAGCGTCTGCCAGCTTATAGACACTCTCGAGGAAGGTAAGGATTTCGCCATCGTCCTCGAGGAAGCGGATGACAGGCTCGTCGAGGCCAGTCAGGTGCTTGTAGAGCTCATAGCGCCCAGGGTTGTGCGTGCTGCGACAATCGAAGACATAGCCGCCGCCGTTGCCGCTCGTGTCCTCGGGGATGCCTTTCTTGTAGGAGAAGCTAAAGACGCGGACAACAAGCCGCTTCGGTGCTTGTTCGTCTGGTCGCTTGGCATCTAAGGAAGAACCAGCAACCTGAAACTTGGGACATGACACCAAAGCTTCGAGCACCTCTCTTAGATAAGGATAGGGGCAACCGCCTTCAGCATTGACCATTGACCATTGGCCATTGAGTAAGTCGCGAAGGTTCTGCAAGGCAGGCGGTATGCTGTCGATGAAATGCTTCTTGCGCTCGAAGTAACCTCTAAAGCCATAAGCACCAAGCACTTGAAGCAGGCGGAAGAGCACACAAAGCTGCAAGCCCTGTCGGAACTGCTGCTCATTAAATGAAGAATCTGCCTCCGCAGTAGATTCCTCTGCAACGGCTATCAGTCCGGCAGGAAATTCTTCATTATTAGTTCTTAATTCTTCATTCCTAAAGCTTTGCAGATAAACATTAATCAGTTCCTCGCGAAGCGACTTGGGATAGCGAGCCGAAGCCTGCCAAAGGAAGCTTGCCACATCATACTGCACAGGGCCGCGACGCCCGCCTTGGAAGTCGATGAAACAGGGATTACCCTGGGCATCGAGCATAATGTTGCGCGCCTGAAAGTCGCGATACATAAAGGCATTGCCAGGGATGGCAACAATGTCGCGAGCCATCTGCCGAAAGTCTTTCTCCAACTTCAGTTCGTGGAAGTCGATGCCTGTTGCCTTGAGGAAACAGTACTTGAAGTAGTTGAGGTCGAACATCACGTTGGTCTCGTCGAGGGCTTCCTGTGGATAGCACTGGCTGAAATCAAGCCCCTGTGCTCCGCGAATCTGCATGGCTGGCAGAGCAGCAATGGTTCGCCTGAGCAGTTCGCATTCGTGCGCATTGTACTGCCCTCCTGCCTCTCGCCCGCTCTTCAGGGCTTCAAAGAGGGATAGACTTCCGAGGTCGCTTTGCAGATAACGAAGGCCGTCCTTGCTCTCGGCAACGACCTGAGGCACAGGCAGGCCTGCCTCCGTGAAATGCCTCGCCAAGTAGCAGAAGGCACGGTTCTCGTCAAGGCTCGTACCGACAGCCCCAATGAGCGTACTGCCATCGCTTCCCCGCAGACGATAATACCGGCGATTGCTGCCTGCGCCCGCAATTGCCTCGACATCCAGAACCTCAAGTCCTGTGGCTTCTTTGTATAGTTTCTTTAGTTCTTCCATATTATTTGAGTGCAAAGATACATATTTTAATTCATATTCCTTCACTTTTTAGAGAAAAAAGATTTTTGCTGGCAAACAATAATTCGCGCACACGTTACGTTATATTTATAATGAAACGTTTCATCTTGATTCTTTTGCCTCTTCTATGGGGCTTACTGGACATATCTGCACAGGAACAGGCAGAACAGCAACAGGAGGAACAGCAGGCCGATACTGCAAGGGTTCACCTGAAGGGAAAGGTCGTCGATGAGAAACAGGACGCAGTTGCCCTGTGCCAGGTGCGCATCGAGGGACAGCCCTTCGGCACGACTGCCTCTCTGGACGGACAATACAGCTTCTCCTTCAGGACGGCAGACAGCGTAGTGGTCGTCTATAGCATGATTGGCTACGAGACGCGGAGGCGTGTGCTGAAGAAGCCGAAGGGAAACCTGACGCTCAATATCGTGATGCGCGAGAGCGGGCAGGAGCTGTCGGAAGTAACGGTGGCTGAGACGCGCCGACAGATGGGCGCCATGCAGGAGCTCAACAAGAAGGACCTAAAGCGTATGCCATCTACTTCGGGCAACGCTGTAGAGGAGCTTGTGGCAACGCAGGCAGGCGTCAGCACACACAACGAGCTGAGCAGCCAGTACAATGTCCGTGGCGGCTCCTTCGACGAGAACTGCGTCTATATCAACGGTGTAGAGATTTATCGTCCGATGCTCATCAGCAGCGGACAGCAGGAAGGGCTCTCGGTCATCAACAGCGACATGGTGGAGAAGATTAACTTCTCGGCAGGCGGCTTCGAGGCCAAGTACGGCGACAGGATGTCCAGCGTGCTCGACATCACCTACGGCCATCCCGAGCGGCTGGAATCGACCGTCAGCGCAAGTCTGCTGGGCGCAAGCGTCTATGTGGGCTACGGCAACAAGAAGTTCTCCCTGAGCAACGGATTCCGCTACAAGACGAACCAGTACATGCTCGGCAGCCTCGAGACGAAGGGCGAGTACAAGCCCAACTTCCTCGACTATCAGGCCTACCTGCGCTGGACGCCGACGAAGGACTGGACCTTCGATGCCATCGTCTATATCAACCGCAACAACTACAACTTCAAGCCCTCGGACCGCGAGACGAAGTTCGGAACGATGGAAGACGTGAAGAGCTTCAAGGTCTATTTCGACGGAAAGGAGGAAGACCAGTTCCAAACCCTCTTCGGCACCATCAGGGCTGCAAGGCGTCTGGGGAAGGGAACGCTCAGCCTTACGGCATCGGCCTTCAGCAACCGCGAGAAGGAAACCTACGACATACAGGGGCAGTACTGGCTCAACGAAACCAACGGCGACGAGCAGCTTGGCGTGGGCTCCTACATGGAACACGCCCGCAACTTCCTCTACAGCTCCGTTCAGTCCATGAAGCTCGACTACGACCTTCGCAAGGGCGGACACCTGTTGCAGGCAGGCATCGGCTGGAAGCACGAGAAGGTGCGCGAGAACTCGAGCGAATGGGAGTACCGCGACAGCAGCGGCTACAGCGTACCGCACACGGGCAACGACCTGCAGGTCATCTACAACATGCGCGCCAAGAACTCCATCGATGCCAACCACCTCGAGCTCTACGCACAGGACACCTACCGCAAGGAAAGCAACATCGGCATCCTCAGCCTCAACTACGGCCTGCACCTCAGCTATTGGGGATGGAACAAGGAATGGCTCGTCAGCCCGCGCGTCAGCCTCGGCTTCGTGCCGGCAAGAAACGACAATTTCACCTTCCGCCTCTCGGCAGGACTCTACAACCAGCGGCCCTTCTACAAGGAACTGCGCGACACCGTCACCATAGCAGGCAACACGACCGTACAGCTCAACAAGGACATCAAGTCGCAACGCTCGT
>Ga0310690_10008288_pt1 | contig 13211 bp, 13 predicted proteins | sample AusTroGonzalo_MG_2_FD_207661 | JGI IMG/M metagenome (GOLD analysis project Ga0310690, IMG submission 207661) | Bovine rumen microbial communities from tropical cattle in Woodstock, Queensland, Australia - Gonzalo_04 (v2) (version 2) | ecosystem: Host-associated > Mammals > Digestive system >... | reverse complement strand
GGGCGATCCTCTCATAGAAGGTGATCTTCATGTTGTCCAGGGCCTTGAGGGAACGGACGAGCTTGCCGGGCATCTTGGTGGCGGCCAGATCCCATCTCTCCGCCGCATTCTTGGATATCAGAGGCAGGGTGATCATGGACAGCAGCGCGGCACCTACTATGGATGTGTAGACGTCCTCGGAGAACACGTTGTAATCGAACGCCTGTTTAGCTATGATGAATGCGAACTCTCCCATTGCCAGGAAGCTCACGGCGCTCGCGAAGCTGTCGCGGGCGGTCTCGTTGGCGAGCCAATATCCGGAGAACACCGCCATGGTCTTCAGGACGATGAACATCACTAGGAAGGTCAGGGTTAGGCCTATGTTGTCTATCAGGGTGTCGAGGCCTATCTCCATTCCGACCGAGATGAAGAACATGGCCATGAAGATGTTCTTCATGGGCTCTATGTCGTGAAGGATCTCCTTGTTCTTACGGCTGGGTGCGATCATCATACCCATAAGGAACGCACCGATCGCGACGGACAGACCGACGTAGCTGGCCAGAAGGGCCATTCCGAACGTCAGCCCCACGGCGAATATGACCAGCACCTCCGATGTGACGTTATCCGACACCCAGTTTATGATACGGGGCATGAACCGCAGACCTACGAAGATGCTGACGACCATGAACACCAGGATGCTCATGATGAGCGCCGCCAGGCCACCGGTGTCCAGTTCGGAACCCGCCATCAGCGGGGTGATCATGGACAGTATGATGACCTGGGCTATGTCTTCCATGATGATGACGAGGATAAGGGTGTCTATGCGGTCCTTCTCAAGCCTGTTCTGCATCTTCAGCACGCCCAGGACGACGGCCGTGCTCGAACCGGCTATGACCGCGCCGAGACATATGCTCTGGATGGAGCTGAGGCCGAGGAGGGAGCCCACGATGGTACCTCCCAGCACCATGAACGGTATTTCCACGAGGGCGACCCTCATGGCGAACACTCCCTGCTTCCGGAGTTTCTTCAGATTGATTTCCATACCGATGCAGAACATCAGCATGATCAGACCCATGTCCGACAGTATCTCGACGACCAGCTTCGCATCCTCGCCTGTATCCCACACGTTGGCCACGATGATTCCCGTGACCAGGTATCCGATCAGGGATGGCATCTTGATCTTGTTGAAAATGATGGAACAGACCGCCGCCAACAGGAGGAACAGGGCTAGGCTGGTCATCAGGACTATCTCGTCCAAGCTCATCGCCTCCGGTGTATCCAGCATGTGATGTTGAGCTCATTTTTCCGGGGGCGGATTGAGGTTCTTGATAATGGATGTTAACGATATTGGAAGCGGTGCAACCCGCCGTACCGTTAGAAAAAAACACATCCATCTGATACCCCGAAAATTGTATGTGTTTTTATGATAAAATAGTAACCTCTGGCACAAATTGGATACAACACGGCTAAAGTTGCTTATAAGGCCATTCTTTATCGACGATTGACGAATGTGATGTTTTATCAATCATCCGCGGGATAGAGGTCTGTGAAGGCCGTACCTTACATCTCAGCTAGGCTAACCAAATACGTTTTCGGGACCAGATACAGGCTGGCGGCATTCACGAGGAGATCCAAGACCTTCAACAGGATCATCCGTAGGACAATGTTCGACGGCGACGACATGATCGTCATACCGAAGGACAGGGCCGTCACCAGGACGATAGACGTCAACATCGAGATCGAAGACCCCGGCGATACCACGGTCCTTCCGAGCGATGTCGTGAAGAACATCATCTCGAAGGCCGACGACATCTTCATCATGAACTTCTGTCTGTGCAGAAAATCCAACGGATGCGAGGACTACCCGACGGACCATGGATGCGTGTTCCTCGGCAGGGGCGTTCGCAAGATCCCGGAGAAGTTCGGACATATCGCCACCGCGGAGGAGGCGAACGCATACATCGACGAGTGCGGCAGGGAGGGACTGGTCCACATCATCGGCAGGAACAAGCTCGACAGCATATGGCTGGGCACCGGCGACAAGAAGGACCTGATGACTATCTGCAACTGCTGCCCGTGCTGTTGCCTTTGGAACATGACCCGCAACATATCCGATGAGATCGGGAACGTCTTCAAACGCATGGAGGGCGTCACCGTCGAAATGGACAGCACCAGATGCATCGGTTGCGGAAGTTGCGAGGAGATCTGTTTCACGAAGGCGGTCAGGCAGAAGGACGGGAGGTTCGAGATAGACCAGAACCTGTGCAGGGGATGCGGCAGGTGCGTGGAGGAATGTCCTGCCGATGCGATCTCGATAACCTTCGACGAGGGCGCCATAGACGGCATCGTCGAAAGGGTGGGTTCACTGGTAAGGCTGAACGGTCAGGATGTAGAACGATCGCATCGACCGTCCGGGGATGGGAGGGAAGGCACCTCGCGGTGCCTGAAGAGATTCAGAAAGTCGCGATGAAGTCGTCGATGGGCTTCGTGTTGCTCTGGACGAGCTTCTTGCCCTTGTTGAAGAACGCATGTTTGGCGATGCCGAAGTCGGCGGCGAGCTTGTCGCATTGACCCTGGCCCTTGTCGTCGTTGTATGCGCAGCACACGTAGAATGCGGTGTTCTTCTGTGAGATGATGTCCTTGTTCTTCTGGGCGTACTCGATCAGATCTTTGGGGACACCTCCGGCCCATACCCTTCCGCCGATGACGACGGTGTCGTAGGAGTTGAGGTCCTTGTTCTTGGCATCGGAGACGCTGACAGCCTCCCCGCCTGTCTTCTGTGCGATGTATTCCGCAACGGCCTTCGTGTTGCCGCTGGTGGATGCATAGACGATAATCGTGCTCATGCGTGCATCCAGAATGTGACCGGTATAAGCCATTATCTGATTTCCTTGCAGTTTTTCCTAGATATCGGGTTTTATAAGCCTCGACAAGGATAATCTTCATCATGTGGACGGGGGTGGAGATGCTACATCCTTTGCAGGATCTCAGGCTTGAGTTCCCATTCTTGGAGACCCTTTCCGCCGTATTTTCCTCATGGTTCTTCTATCTCATCATACCGATATGCCTCGTGTTCGCCTTCTATTGGTGCATCGATAAGAGGCAGGGGGAGATCCTGGGATTGTCCAGCGTATCTTCGATGGTGTTCGCGATGTCATCCAAGATCGTCTTCGCTCAGCCGAGACCGTGGGACCTGGATCCGGGGATCATCGAGGTCGAAGGGGTGCATGCAAACGGATACTCCCTGCCCAGCGGCCATACCGCCATGACAGTGGCGTCGTTCATCCCGGCTGCGGTATTCATGAGGAGGAGGTGGTTCTCCGCTCTGATGGCAATCTTCATCGTAGGTGTTGTCTCATCCCGTCTGATCCTGTGCGTGCATACCCCGTTGGATATAATCGCGGGAGCCGCCGTGGGGCTGGTATTCTTCGTCTCGGCATGGAAGGTGATGGACAAGGTCTACGATGACGACAGGATGTATCACGTCGCCAATGCCGTGTATACAATGTCCTTCACCCTGCTCTTCGCAACGGCGGTAGTTCTATGGGGGGCACCATTAGATGACGTACTGCGGTTCTCCGGATTCTTCTACGGCATGATGGCCGGCAGGACCTTGGACCGCATCTATCTGAGGTACGAGGTCCCGGTCACGGGTGTCGGGATTCACGTACAGAGGTTCTTAACGGGTATGATCGCGGGAGCTGTAATTCTGCTGATCCCAGCGGTCTCGATCCCGTCGTTCGGTTACTTCATAGGTGGGTTACTGATGATGATCTGGGGGTTCTATCTGTATCCTAAACTGATGGGAAAGTATGACCTATTTTTGCGGTGTCGTCAATATAACTGTCTATTCTTATGAACTAACATGTGGTGGATACACTTTATCACGTAGGTGCCAATACATGTGCCAGCATCATAAGACATTTTTGGGGTCTTTGAAATAATTTTAGTCAAATCTAAATATTGTTGGACAATTCAACCAACATTTTAATATAACTTAGTTGGTTATAAAGTCCAATCGAATAGACTTATTCGACCAAAGGATGCCTTAGGGATACAGGCCCAAAGGCGTCTACCATTGGATGGTGAAAAATAAATGCACATAATGGAAGGTTATTTAGAGCCTATGTGGTGCATAGTTTGGTTCGTGGTGATGGCACCCTTCTTCATCGCTGGTGTCATCAAGCTCCGCAGGATTCTTGCAGAGCACCCCGAGCAGAAGATGATCGTAGCTCTTTCCGGAGCATTCATCTTCCTGCTCTCCTCGCTCAAACTGCCCTCGGTCACTGGATCGTGCTCGCACCCCACAGGAACAGGAATTGCAGTCGTATTCTACGGAGTCGGTGTCTGTGCCGTTCTCTCCACAATCGTTCTGATTTTCCAGGCACTCCTGCTCGCACACGGAGGATTCACAACTCTCGGAGCGAACTGCGTGTCCATGGGAATTCTCGGACCCCTCTGTGGTCTGATCATCTGGAAACTCGTCAGGGGAGCAGGCGCTGGAGCATTTATCAGTATGTTCTTCGCAGCATTCATTGCCGACCTCATGACGTACGTCGTCACCGCATTCCAGATGTCCCTCAACCTGATGACTGCAGTCAACGCTGACTTCATGGACGCTCTCGTCGAGATGCTCTCCATCTACGCGGTCACCCAGATTCCTCTGGCAATCGTAGAGGGAATCATCCTCGGAATGTTCGCCCACTACCTGTACACCACCAGGCCCGAGATCTTCGAGATCACGGACGCCAACAAGTTGAACCCCCTCTCTGTGGAGGCTTGAAAATGGCAGACAGCAAAATGATATACGTCGCAGGATTCGCAGTGGTCTTCGTCATGTGTCTCTGTATCTTCGTGTTCACGAACGGAGACTGGGGAGGATCCGACGATTCCGGAGGAGAAGCCGCAGACGATTACGGATACGAAGCCTGGTTGACAGACTGGATAGACGCAATCTATGGAGAGCTCCCCGGAGAGATCGAGTCCCTTCTCTTCGCAGTACAGGCAGCCATTGGAGCGATCATCATCGGTTACTTCATCGGCGTCAACTCCGGAAAGAAGAAAGCTTTGGCATCACAACAAGCCCAATGAAACTTTAATCCGAGAGTGGGTCTGTGTCTGAACAAGTAGAGATGGATGAGCTGGCTTACAGCTCACGTATGGTCAACTGGGCCCCTCTCGGAAAACTGCTTTTTGTCATGTGCCTGCTGGTAGTGGGCCTACTGACAGACAGTATTCTGGTGCCCATAATAACATTCACGATAGGCATCATAATGATGGCCTATTCGACTAACCTCAAGCTGCCTTTGCTGATATTGGTGGCTATCGGAGAGGCTATCCTGATCATGGTCCTGGGAAGCGGAATGATCTCCATCCTGGGAGACCATTCCCAGCCTGCTCTGTGGGAGGATACTTTCCTTTGGTTCAACATTTACATGACGGAGCAGAGCTTCAACACCGCATGGCTGATCTTCTTCCGTGCTATCGCTGGAGTAACACTGATGTTAGCTTTCGCATCATCGACCCCCATTCCGCTCTTGTCATTCGCACTCAAGAGCCTCCGCATACCCAATGAGATCATCGAACTCATCGTTCTGATCTACAGGTACGCATTCTTGCTTCTGGAGAGGTTCCTTGTGATGATCGATGCCGCGCAGTGCCGTCTGGGATACAACGGTTCCCTGACCGCCATGAAATCCTATGCGGGAGCGATGGCGGGGACATTCATATTCTCGATGGAACTGGCCGAGAAGTCCGAGGCCGCGCTGGCATGCAGGAACTACAACGGTACGTTCCCGATATTCCGCGAGCCCGCGAAGATGTCCATAATATGGGTTATCATCTCGTTCGGTCTCGCCGTCGGGCTGTACTTCCTCGGACAGTATACCGGGGATCTGGTCAACTTCGCGAAGATATTCGCGCCTCTGTTCGGGTGGGATATATGAGCGAGATATTCAGATTGGAAGACGTCTCCTTCACGCACCCCGGAGGTACGAGGAAGGTCCTCAACAACATGAACCTCACGATCGAGGAGGGGTCGCGCAACGCGATCCTGGGAGCGAACGGTGCAGGTAAGACGACACTGTTCTACACCCTCACAGGCGTATACAAGCCTCAGGAGGGTACTGTTTACGATCACGGCGCACCCATCGAGTACACCAAGGATGGGCTGCGCAATCTCAGGTCCGATGTGGCCGTCATCCTGCAGAACCCCGACGAGCAGATTTTCTGCTCGCTCGTGGAGGAGGATGTGGCGTTCGGGCCGCTCAATCTCGGATTGGACAAGGAGGAGACCGCACAGAGGGTCGCAAAGGCCCTCAGGGATGTCAGGATGACACCCTTCGCAAGGCGTCCCCTCCAGCAGCTGTCCGGAGGGCAGAGGAAGAGGGTCGCCATCGCCGGCGCCCTTGCCATGAATCCGAAGATCATGATCATGGACGAGCCCACGGCGGGATTGGATCCCCAGGCGTCCATGGAGGTCATGGAGCTCGCGGAGAAGCTCCACCTTCAGGGAGTCACCGTGCTGATCTCCACCCATGATATAGATATAATATACAAATGGGCGGACACGTCCGACATCATCTGCGACGGCAGGATAGAGTACAGCGGTCCGGCGGAAGGATTCTACAGCGATCCGGAGACCGTGTACAGATGCGGACTGCTCACACCCTCCATGTTCAACATGAACAGGGACATATGTGCCCTTGACGGGATGGATCCCGCACCGTACCCCCGCAACAGCTGCGAATTCACGGCCAAGTTCGGTAACCCCAAGAAGTCCGGGAGGATCATCTGCGTCGGGGCCGAGGAGGAGGATGCACCCGCGAAGTACGAGGAGGTCATGAAGGACCTCAGCGGAGTGCAGACCGGTGTGTACGGTTCCGATGTGAGATACGCGCTCACCGACAAGAACATAGATATCCAGTTCGACGCCATGGACATGTGCTTCACCGGAGCGGTGGAGGGAAAGGACTCGGTCCTGTTCTACGACGCGATATACGCCCCCACCATCAAGGAGCAGGCGGACAGGCTCAGGAAGATAGGATTCGATGTAGACATGGAGGTGATCTGATGGCCACACTTCTCGAAGCGGACAACGTCGTATTCTCATACGATAAGAAAGGCCCCAAGGTCATGGACGGCATGTGCATCAAGATCGAAGAAGGTAAGAAGACCGCCGTCATGGGATGCAACGGAGCCGGTAAGTCCACTCTGTTCAGCATTCTGAATGCACTCCGCGAACCCGATAAGGGGAAGGTCCTGTTCAGGGGCAAGCCTCTGACGTACAAGCACAAGGACATAATCAAGATGCGTTCAGATGTCTCCATTCTATTCCAGAACCCCAACGATATGATGTTCAAACCCTATGTGGAGCAGGATGTGGCCTTCGGACCGGAGAACCTGAAGCTCCCCAAGGATGAGGTGGAGACGAGGGTCCAGGAGTCGCTCTTCGCGGTCGGCATGGAGGATTTCCGCAAGACACCCATCATGAAGCTGTCCTACGGACAGAGGAAGAGGGTGACCCTTGCAGGTGTCCTCGCGATGAGGCCCAGTGTGATCATCATGGACGAGCCCACTGCCGGACTGGATCCCCAGATGGCCTACGAGGTCATGGAGATCGCCGAGCAGCTGCATTCTTCCGGGACCACGGTCATCATGGCATCCCATGATACCGACCTCACGTACTCGTGGGCGGACGAGCTCCGTGTTCTGTACGGAGGCAAATGCATGTACGCCGGGGAGCCGGAACCCTTCTACGCGGACTACGAGAGTGTCCAGAAGGCCGGACTGCTCCTGCCCACCGTGTATCTTACCAACAAGACGCTGGCGGACCTCGGCAGAGGAACTCTGGAGCCCTATCCCAGGGCCCAGTCGCAGATGGCCCTCAAGACGGCCCAGCATAAGGATGTCAACCTCGGAGTCCTCCACGTCATCAAGGCGGACAGGGATACCGATGTCAACGCCATCATCGAGGATTACGACCTTGGAGGTCTGTCCAAAGGGGTCTACGGCATGTCCGCGAGGATAGCGGCCAGGGCCGGTTCCACTCCGATCGACTTCAAGTACAACGGACCCGAGAACTGTACCATGAAGTGCCTCGACGGAAAGGATTCGGTGCTGATCTGCGATCCGATCATGTTCGACAAGGCGGTGTCCTCGGCCATGTTCATCAACGACCATGGTTTCGGGAAGATCAACATCGACGTCGTCTGAGTAACATGAACCGAATAACAAACCTGATTTCGTGTTATCCGGAGAGAATCCGGGTAACACGAATCGATTTCTTTTAACATACCGTAACAACAAAGCCCGTCCGTTATACGCCTGGTAGCACGAATCCCGATTGTTTGCTAACCGACCGTCGGAGGGCCCGAATCGTATTAATCCCCGATCCCGATGTAATTCATTCGATAGAATGAACGCCTATGAAGGTCTCTTAAGTGACGGTTCGAAACGCGTCGTGTTACTGGTTATTGCTGCGATAGCACTCGTCATCCATTTCCTGGATCTCGACACCGTCGAGGAGTTCCTTCCATGGGTGATCTACGCACTCAGCATATTCCTCGCGACATGGTATATCTGCAACGGTATCGCGTCCAAGGAGGAGATAGACCCGTATGCCATGGTGGCGCTGATGATGATATACATAACCTTTGAGGGCCACATGGCCGTCGTCGGTCTCGTGGCCATCATCATGCTGGTCCTGGATTTCGTCAAGAACGATATCTACAAGGACATCATAACGCTCGTCATCGCGGGGGTTTCGCTGGTCCTGTCCCTTTGGATACCCGACAACTTCTCCGCGAACCCAGCATGGATCGCCATCGCCATATGCGGAGCGCCCATCCTCTGGGATGCCGTCACAGGTTTGATCCTGCACCACGATATCAAGGCCGATGTGCTCGTCGCGATAGCGATCGTCGCCGCGCTCTATCTGGGCGAATGGTTCGCTGCCGGCGAGGTGGCCGTGATCATGGAGATCGGAGGATTCCTCGAGGACTTTTCTGCGGCCAAGGCCAATAAGGGCATCGAGGCCCTTCAGGACATGTCCCCCAAGACCGGGAGGGTCGTCGACGGCGATGCCGAGAAGGAGGTACCCGTAGAGGAGATCGAGGTAGGGCAGACCGTCAGGGTCCTCCCCGGCGAGGCCGTCCCGGTGGACGGGAAGATAATCTCCGGAGAGACCTCGATAGACCAGTCCGTCATCACCGGGGAATCGATGCCGGTGGACAAGATGATCGGCGACGTCGTGTTCAGCGGCACAATCAACCAGATGGGTACCTTCGACATGGAGGTCACCAGGCCCTCCGAGGAATCCTCCTTCCAGAGGATGGTGGGCATGGTATCGTCCGTCGATGCCGAGAAGACCAGGATGGTCAGGGTAGCGGACAGGTGGGCCACCTGGCTGGTCGCGCTCGTCATGGTGCTCGCATTGGCCACCTACTTCTTCACCGAGGACATATACCGTGCGGTCACCGTCTGCATAGTTTTCTGCCCATGCGCGTTCATTCTCGCAACCCCCACAGCGGTCGTAGCCGCCATAGGGAACCTCGCCAAGCGCGGAGTCCTGGTCAGGGACGGGGATGCGCTGGAGAGGATGTCGGAGGTCGATACCGTTGCATTCGATAAGACCGGTACCATCACCGAGGGGAGACCAGATGTTGTGGAGGTCTCCGCCGTAGGCGACAGGGATGTACTGATATCGAAGGTCGCCACGGCCGAATCCGGTTCCGAGCACCCTCTGGCGAAGTCCTTCGTCGCCTTCGCCGACAAGGAGGGGGCGAAGCACTGCAGGCCGGATTCCTTCAGGATGACCATCGGGCGTGGCATAGCCGCCAAGGCGGGCGGGACCGAGCTGCTCATAGGAAACGCCAGGATGATGGAGGAGGCCGGTGTCACCATCCCGGCCGATGCCATGGATCGTTCCGGGGACCTGTATGCGAAGGGATGTACCGTCGTGTTCGTCTCCATGGACGGATCGTATGCCGGATTCGTCGCATTCTCGGATTCGATCAGGCAGACCTCCAGGGACACGGTGTCCGGTCTGAACGGTCTGGGTGTGAGCTGTGTGCTCCTGACAGGTGACAACGACCGTGCGGCGGCACATATGGCGTCAGAGGCTGGCATAGGAGACTTCAGGTCCGAATGCACCCCCGAGACCAAGGTCTCCGCCATCGACGGGATACAGAGCGCCGGAGGCAAGGTCTGTATGGTCGGGGACGGAGTGAACGACGCTCCCGCCCTGAAGAAGGCATGGGTCGGGATCGCCATGGGTTCCACCGGGACCGACATCGCTGCGGACGCTTCCGACATGGTCCTGGTGAAGGACGGATTGGATTCCCTGCCCCACCTGGTGGGCATATCGAGGAAGATGATAGGCAAGGTTAGGTTCAACATCTCGTTCTCTCTGTGCTGGAACTTCCTCGCTGTCGGGCTATCCATGGCTGCGGTCCTCGGACCGGTCACCGGAGCGCTGGTGCACAACGTCGGATCCGTTGCGGTGGTAGTGAACTCCGCCCTCCTTCTGCTCTACGGAAGGAAGGGCGGTGATGCCTGAGAGGGCGTTCACCGCGCACTCCGTCAAAGGGGCATGCGTAATCCCCGGATCCATGGCAGGTTCTGGAAAACAGGATACGAAAAGCTTTCAGGACCGGGATCTGTCATATATCCTGGAGATCCGGAACCCCGGCGATATGAGGGTCCCTCTGAGAAGGGCAGTCCAGGGAGGGATATCCGATCCCCGCAATTCCCTGATGGCGAGGATGCTGGCGATGATAGGGTATGTGGAGCGTACAGGCTTCGGGATAAAGGCGATGAGCGATGCCAACGATGCCGGGACGCTCTTCGATTTCAAGATGTCGGAGGAGACCGATCCCCCGACGGTCAGTACCACGCTCGGGTTCACCAGACCCGACGAGGGTGGTGTCGCCACGGACGAGGATGTGATTGTATCTCTGATGGACAACGATCCGAAGGTCACCATAGCTGCTATCAAGGAGGTGACGGGCATGTCCCCGACGAAGATATCGCTTGAGACAGACCGTCTGAAGAAGAAGGGCACGATAGAACGCGTGGGTGGGACAAGGGGAAGATGGGTCGTCCACAGGCGATCAATGCGTTCTTCCGAGCCCCCTGAGCGATTCTGGCAGTCTGTTCCTGTCCGCTGGCAGTTCCGATGCGAGGTCGGCGATGGTGGTCCTGGAAAGGTCCTCGAGCATCGCACCCCTGGCCGAATCGAAGCGGGAGTACAGGAGGTTGTGGATCTCGTTCCCCACGGGGCATCCGGGGTTGGTGGGGTACATGCTGAACGTCTCCTCCACGGTCTCCTCCTGGGTGGCCAGGAACACGTCCTTCAGGGTTATCTCGCCGGCCTGTCTGGCCAGGACGGTCCTGGCGTTCCCCTTCCCGGGGTTGAGGAGGCCTGCCTTAGACAGTTTGGAGAACACCTTCCTCACGATTACCGGATTGCAGCCGATGCTCCTTGCGACGATCTCGCTGGTAATCTTGTCCTCCTTGATGTATGCGAACAGCAGGAGTGTGTGCACCCCGACGGTGAATTCGGAATCGACATGCATGTCTCAGGCCTGGAGGAAGGATTTGCATTTGCTGTACAGATCGTCGGTGGGCTGCATGTCCACCCAGCCGTCCTCCGCTACCTTGATCTTGAGGTGGGTCCTCTCGGCGACCTTCGCCAATTCGCTCTCGAACTCATCATGGTCCCCTAGGCCTGTATCCAGCTTTAGGATGTACTCATAGTTCCCGAGGGCGAGCAGCCATCTCATGTAGCCGTCGCGTCCCGGTTCGATTCCCAGGACCTCTCTCATCTCGGGGGTGAGGCTGGCCTCCGTGGCCGCGGCCTCCGCCTGATCAGCTTCCATGAATTCGTCGTAGTTCGTGGCCATCGCAGGGAACATGTAGAGATGTCCCGTGTACTTCTGCTGCATGGCGGTGTACTTGGGCCCTCCGGCGATGTTCACCCCTACGCAGTCGTGGCAGAGGTTCCCGTCCTTGTCCGTGAACATGGCGGAGGGCTTGAACCCTTTCTTCTCGCACCAGGCGGGAATGTTCCATTCGTAGTTGCCGCAGGTCCCCAGATAGAAGCCTATGCCGTCCACGAAGGGCTGCATGTCAGCCGCGATCTCCTCTACCTTGGCCTTCAGCTCCTCAGGTCTGGAATGGAGCCCGAGGTTGATGGTGTAGATCAGTACGTTGTATTCGTCCTTGTCGAACTCGAAGGAACGTGATGCGATCTCCTTCCATGTCACCGTCTCGTAGGGTATGAAGTACCTCTCGAGCTTCTTCCTGACGGAACCGCAGCTGTCGTTGTTGACCACGACGACCCTCTTTTTCTCCACATCCTTCCTCAGGCTGTAGATCAGATTGTCGTCGGTCATCGGGCATACCAGCATGCCCAGCACACCGTGTGTCATAAAAATTGTTACAATCTAGGATGATATAAAACCATCACATCGTCCCTCAGGATCCGTTCCTTCTCAGGACCTCTTCCTTGATCAGCCTAACCGATTCCGAGGCTGTCATCCCGTACACGTCGCAACCCGCTCTCTCGGCGATGCCCTTCGAGATGGCCGCACCGCCTATGTTCAGCACGATCCCCTCCCTGATGCCCGCCTCCTCTAGCATATCGGATATCTGCATGGATTCGGGGCAGTCGTAGGTCGTCTGTACGGACATGCAGAGGACTGTGACGTCAGGCTGGCTGCAAAGGGATATGATGTCATCCAGGTCCGCGTTGCGGTCAGCGGGTATGACGGAGAAACCATGCAGCAGGAGAAGCGAGGCCATGAGGTCCCTGCCCTCGCTGTGCCTCCCGAAACAGGTGACGACAGCGGTCCCAAGGGCCGGATCCGAGGGAAGTCCGTCGGCCTCGACCATGCGGTTGACCGAGCGGATGAACTCCATAAGAGGTATCCTTCCGGATTCGAAACCGGCTATCAGTGCCTTCCTTTCTTCCTCAGAGACCAAGGTATCGCCATATGATGCCATTAGGCGATGAAAAACAGTTCGGTATCCGCGGATGCTCCGTTCATGTCATTCCTTGCGTACGATCTTGTTCTTGACCACCAGGGTGCAGACCAGTGCTATGGCCAGGATGATGATGGAGAACCACATGGTCGGAAGGAAGCCGTCGAGGAAGGCCTGACCGCTCAGATCCTCCAGGTTACCGGGTGAGAACAGTCCGAACAACAGAGCGAATATGACCACCCCGAGTG
>Ga0310690_10008287_pt1 | contig 13212 bp, 15 predicted proteins | sample AusTroGonzalo_MG_2_FD_207661 | JGI IMG/M metagenome (GOLD analysis project Ga0310690, IMG submission 207661) | Bovine rumen microbial communities from tropical cattle in Woodstock, Queensland, Australia - Gonzalo_04 (v2) (version 2) | ecosystem: Host-associated > Mammals > Digestive system >... | reverse complement strand
ACGCTCTCTGACTTCATTCTGTGACCATTGGCGTGACATCCATTGGAGTACCTTTCGGCGAGAGATATGATCGCGCTGCATCACGCGTTGGATACGCACTTCATCGGGGGCAGTCACCACAATCACCTTGTCAATCAGGCGATAGATACCCGACTCATAGAGGATGGCACTCTCCATCCATTGCATGCCACTCTCCTCGAAGTCTTTGAAGACGGCAGGATGCACAATAGCATCGATGGCTTTCGCATTCTCCTCACTCTGGAGCAGAAACTGTGCAACGACGGCTTTGTTGAGTCGTCCGTCAATATAAGTATCTGGACCAATCAGTGCTGTGAGTTCCTTATATATAATAGGTGAGGTGCGGATAAGTCGCTTGGCGGCAGCATCACAGTCATATACCTCATTACCTCGCTGTGCCAGTCGCTTGCAGACATAACTCTTCCCCGATCCGATACCGCCTGTGATGCCAATCTTCATTCTTCTTCGTTTTCTATCAGATAGTCCACCTGCTTCGTATCCAGTGTCGCACGACTGATGCCATGCGGTACTGTACGCAGATAGATGTTACATTTCTCCGAGGGATTCTGCAGAATCTCCCGGTAATCGGCTATCACGGTGAAGTCTTCGGGACGCAGTGTCCTAAACTGACTGACACCTGTGACGAAATGGATTTTTACCTTAGGCGGGAAGGTACGCAGCACTTTCCCTGGAGGCATATTGATGGCTCTCACGGGGACACCGTCAATACTTTCTTCCGTGAGCACATCCGTATAGAAACCAATACGGATACGTTCTGGTACCACCTTCACATCCTTCATGTGAGCCAGTTTACAGTCGATGAGTAGTGTGTCACGGAATCCTGCGTAGTTCAGGGGTTCTGTATAGACGACTTGAATACTGTCTAACTTCTCTTTGGAAGTATAGACGTCCACACTGTCTGGCATATACTGGACATGCGAGATGAAGTATAGGTGTTCAGGAATGACGCGTCCCGTCCATCTCACAGGCACGCGCTTTCGCTCTCCGTTGTTATAGAAGAACTCTACCTTGTCGGGTTTGACAGAACTGATGGTCGTGGTAATTTCCAACTGTTGGGTGATAATGCGCTTGACCTCGGTAGCAGACGCTACACCATAGCCGTTGCCACGATCGTAGTTCCTGTAGTTGAAATGGATGTCCTGACGCTTATTGTAGAGATATCTTAGGATAATCCATCCCTTATCACGTACCGTTACCTTGAGCGTATCAATCTCATTGGATGTCAATACCACATTCTTGGGAATGCCTCTAATCGAATAGGGGATTTTTATCTCGTATTCGTAGGCTTGGTTTAAGGTTAGGATCAACCAGAAGATACTCGAGAGGATGAAAAAAAACAAGAATATCAAAAACTGCCTGCTCATGTTATTGAACAAGAAGTGCCTGATATATCGTGAGATGCTCTGTCGCTCCACTCCTCTTTAATCTATAACCCTTAACTTATAACCTTTACTCCTTTACTTCTGAACAGGTGTGCTGGCAGGATCTTTGAATACAGAACCTTTGTCTACCTTGATGACGACTCCGTCGGCAATCTTTACCTCAATAATGCCTGTGGCGAGGTCGATCTTCTTCACAGTGCCGTAGATACCACCACCTGTAACAACGGGAGTACCTTCCTGCAGCGAGTTCTGGAAATTCTGAATCTCCTTCTGACGCTTCTGCTGCGGCTTAATCATAAAGAAGTACATGATGGCGAAGATTGCCACCATCATAATAATAAAACTGGTCATGCTGCTACCGCCCTGTGCGGCCTGTGCAGCGAGAATCATTTGTGTCATAATATTATTGAATGTTTAATGTTTCTTTAACCTATAACCTTTATATCCTTTCTTCCATGTGCTTCAGCAGTCTTCCTGTCTGAATCAGATGACGGGCAATAGCATCCAACATACCATTGATGTAGCCGCCACTGCGTGGGGTGGAGTAGAGTTTGGCAATATCCACATACTCATTAATAGTAACACCCACGGGAATACTGGGGAATGTCATCATCTCTGCGATGGCTATCTGCATGATGACAATATCCATGTAGGCAAGACGGGAGAAATCCCAGTTACGCGATGCCTCACTCATGAAATGCTGGTATTCGTCGGCATTCATGATGGTGGCACGGAACAACTTACGGGCATAGTCCTTGTCTTCCTCATTGTCGTATTCGGGCAATAATTCCTGTTTCGACTGGTTCTTCTCCTCAAACCGCTTGATGGTTTTCAGTACGAAGGTGTCTACAATCTCTTTGTCATCGTTCCAGTAGAGGCTTTGCTCCTCCAACAACGATTCCAAGTCTGCGTTATCCTGAATCAGTGTGCGATACAGTTTACGCCACAACTCACGGTCTGTGGCATAGTCATCCTCAGTAGCGTTCATATACTCCTCGTATATCTGGCTCTCTGTAATCTGTGTGTAGATCTTTTTCAGGAATTCCGGTTCGTCGTCCCAGTTCAACTTCTTCGTCTCCATAAACTCGTTGAGCATCTTGTTCTCTTCGAGTTGAAGGGCAAAACGGTTGTATGCGAATTTCTGTGAGGGCATCTCTGTGCCTTCACGTTTGGCTCTCGACTGTGCCACTTCCAGATGGCGGCGTGACTCATGGGTGATACCTACGATGAGTGCTAACAGGTAATTGTAAAGGTCATACGCTTTTGAAAGGCTGAAGAGTAACTCTTTCTCCGCCGTTTCAATGTTTTTGTTGCCGTTTTGATAGTACGCGTAGGTTAACTGGACTACCTTAATTCTGATGATTTCTCGATTAATCATATTCTTAATAGCTATAGCTGTTGATACTCTTATCAACTGCAAAAGTACGAATAAATCCCTTATTATGCAAGAAAAATGCGCTATTTTTGAAAAAAATCAATTGTCAATTGTCAATTATCAATTATATTTTGTACCTTTGAAACGTTGTCTTAAGACGTTGTCTCGAACGTACTTTCGCTCGAAAATAAAAATAAATTGTATTTTATTTTGTATTTTGCTCGCTTATTCGTACCTTTGCACCCGCTTTTCGCATCGTGTGATGGTGAATTAAGCAAAAAGTTTAACTTAATTTAGAGTAACACATTTTAATTATGAGAGAAATTAGTGTAAACGGTCAGAAGCGTGCCGAGACAGGTAAGAAAGCCTCAAAACTGCTTCGCAAAGAGGGTCTGGTACCCTGTAATCTGTATGGTGAGAAGAAAGACGAGAAGGGTCTGCCCGAGGCATTCTCTTTCGGTGTTCCTATGTCAGAGATGCGTAAAGTAATCTATTCTCCCCATGTATATGTAGTTAATATCAATGTAGAGGGTAAGGAGCACAAGGCCATCATCAAGGAACTTCAGTTCCATCCCACAACTGATGCCCTGTTGCATGCAGATTTCTATGAGGTCAACGAGACCAAGGATATCACTGTAGGTATTCCTGTGAAGATTGTCGGTCACGCTCAGGGTGTACGTGATGGTGGTAAACTTCAGTTGCAGATCCGTAAGATCAATGTAACTGCTCCTTATAAGAATATCCCAGAGGTACTGGAGATAGATGTTACTTCTTTGGAACTCGGTAAGAGCATCAAGGTTGGTTCTCTGAGCTTCGAGGGTCTTGAGATTGCTACTCCGAAAGAGGTTATCGTTTGCTCTGTTAAGACAACACGTGCCTCTCGTTCGGCTGCATCTGCTGAAGAGGCTGCTGCTGAATAATAACGCTTTTGGCAATTGGCTAATGGCTAATGGCTAAATGCTAATAGCAAAAGAGATGGACAAATATCTGATTGTAGGTTTGGGCAACGTCGGCGACGAGTACGACATGACCCGCCACAATACTGGATTTATAGTATTGGACGCTTTCGCGAAGGCGTCCAATATTTCTTTTGAGGATAAACGCTATGGCTTTGTGGCAGAAACGAGTCTCAAAGGTCGTAAGGTGTTTCTCCTCAAACCTTCTACGTTCATGAATCTCAGCGGCAATGCTGTACGCTATTGGCTCAACAAGGAGAACATCGAACAGAGTCGTCTGTTGGTAATCAGTGATGATGTAGCCTTGCCTTTAGGACAGTATCGTCTGAAAGCGAATGGTTCGAATGGTGGCCATAACGGCTTGGGACATATCCAGCAACTCATCGGACAGAACTATGCCCGCTTGCGTATGGGTATCGGTAACGATTATCCCGTTGGTAGCCAGATTGACCATGTGCTCGGACGTTTTGCCCCCGAGGAATTAGAGAAGTTGCAGCCCGCCATTGATTTAGGAGTGGATATCATCAAGAGTTTTGTCTTGGCTGGTATCGACATCACCATGAATCAGTATAATAAGTTAGGCAAGGGATCCAAACAGCCCATCTCGCCCAAAGAACCCATCAACCCCACAGAAGAATGAACGAGGCTCGAGTAGACAAGTGGTTGTGGGCAGCGCGTATTTTCAAGACACGGAGTATCGCTGTAGATGCCATCAAGAATGGACGTGTGACAATGAACGGCATGAACGTCAAACCTTCCCGTATGATAAAGGAAGGTGAGGTCATCAGCGTGCGTAAACCACCTGTCACTTATTCTTTTAAGATACTGAAGACCATCGAGCAAAGGGTAGGGGCGAAGCTCATCCCAGAGATTTACGAGAATGTGACTCCTGCCGACCAATATGAGTTGTTGGAGATGAACCGTATCAGTGGTTTTGTGGATCGTGCCCGTGGCACAGGTCGTCCTACTAAGAAAGAGCGTCGTGCACTCGATGAGTTTGTTGGTCCTTCATTAGAGGGCTTTGATGATTTTGACTTTGACGACGATGATATTTGACATCCTGTTGATTGTACTTGGAGTGGCGATGGTACTGGGTGGTGCCGACCGACTGACAGAAGGTGCTGCAGCCTTGGCCCGTCGCATGAATGTGCCTGAGATTATCATTGGCTTGACCATTGTGGCAGCAGGCACGTCAGCCCCGGAACTCTTCGTGAGTCTGGTATCTGCCTTAAAAGGGACCCCTGATATGGCGATGGGTAATGTCGTCGGCTCCAACACGATGAACTGTATGTTGATTGTCGGCTGTGCTGCCATGGTAGCCCCGATGACCATCAGTCGCAGTACAGTACATAAGGATATCCCCTTTTCTGTAGGGGCTTCCGTCTTGTTGATGATTCTGGGTATTGATGCTTTCTTGGGTCGTTTCGACGGCATCCTGTTGTTATTGGGCTTTGCAGTCTTTATGTATTACACGCTGTCGCAGGCGAAGAAGAATAAGATGGAAGAATCGGAAACCATCAAGAAGACGAATGCTTGGCTCAGTGCTTTGTATGTTATCATTGGTCTTGCGCTGTTGGTAGCAGGTAGTAATATATTTGTGGATGCTGCTTCGCGAGTTGCGTATTCGTTGGGGCTGAGTGAAGGTGTTGTAGGCTTGACGATTGTGGCAGGTGGTACTTCGTTACCCGAGCTTGCTACGAGTGTAGTGGCAGCTCGTAAAGGGCAGTCAGCTATTGCCATCGGCAATGTTATTGGCTCGAATGTTTTCAATATCCTGTTGATATTGGGACTGACGGCAACCATCAGTCCGATGCAGATACAGGGCATCACCACCATTGACCTATTCATGATGTTGGGTTCCGTGTCTCTGGTATGGTTGTTCTCCTATACCCGTTATACGGTAGAGCGTTGGGAAGGAGCCCTTTTGGTAGGCGGTTATCTGGTCTACCTTGCTTGGTTACTCAGTAATGTATAAGAACCTATTCCCCGTAGATTTCTTTTAACTTATTGGCAAGTTCTTCGCGGCGGAGATCCATCGCGATGATCTTGCCTTGTGGGTCTACCAGAACATTGGCAGGGATATTCAGCACACCGTAAATCTCTACGGCAATGCTCTCCCATTTCTTCAGGTCACTCATCTGTGGCCATTTCAAATCCATTTGCTGAATGGCAGCCGTCCAGGCGCTTTTCTGTTGGTCTAATGAGACACCAACCACCTCAAAGCCCTTGTTATGGTATTTCTCATAACTGGCAATCACGTAAGGCATCTCCCTGAGACAAGGTCTATACCATGATGCCCAGAAGTCGATGAGCACATAGTTTCCTTTGCCTACCCATTGACTCAGTTTCACAGGCTGGTCGTTCGTGTCCAGCATCTCTAACTCATGGAACTGGATTCCTGGCTTACGTTTCTCATAACCTGCCAGTAGCGCCTTAGCCTTGTTGAGTTCAGGGGCGTTATAATAGGCTGTCTTCGGGTCGAGGGCAACCTTCAGGTCTTCATAACTCAGGTCGTTTAAGGCATCCAAAATATACATGACAGGCAACTGATTGTCACGGTTGTCACGGACAATCTGCATGATGAGTTTGATCTGCTCATTACCAATCGAGTCCAGTCGGTCAGACAGTATCTTTGCCTTTGCCCGGCTCTCTGGCTTTTCCCCTTTCGGGTCTTTCAGTTGGATGGCGCGATATTCCTTCAGGATATTGTCGCCTTGCGCGTCCAGCGCATCCATCAACGGTCTATAGGGATCCACATAGTTCTGTGCCTGAGCAGTAATTGCCATGGCTACCAGTGCCAAAGTAATCAGTCTTTTCATATCTCTATTCTTCTTATTTTGGGTGCAAAGGTACAAAATAATCAGCATAGATGGATGGTAATTCACTTTTTTATTTTACTTTGACCAATGGAAATTAGGCTGCATCTCAGAAATTCTCAAATAAATTTGGTATTTCGTTCGATTTGCACTAACTTTGCACCCGCAAATTGCAGGGGTACTTGCGAAGCCTTCGGGTGAACCCCCTTTAACAAAACAAGGACAAAATGGAAAAGAACAATCACAAAGTCAGTGTGCTGTTTATGCTTTTCTGCACACTGTTCTGCGTCTGCCTGATTACGGCAAACGCATTGGAGACAAAGCAAATCTCGTTTGGAATCGCTAATTTCACGGGTGGACTGTTGGTATTCCCCGTCAGTTACATCATCAATGACGTGGTGTGTGAGGTATGGGGCTACCGTCGTGCACGCCTGTTGATCTGGATGGGTTTCATCATGAACTTCTTCTTTGTGGGGATGGGTGCCCTTGCAGATGTGATACCGGGTGCTCCCTATTGGGACAGGAATGAGGCGTTCCATAGCATCTTCGGACTGGCTCCCCGTATTGCAGGTGCTTCGTTTATCGCTTTCCTCGCAGGCTCGTTCATCAATGCCTACGTGATGAGTCGTATGAAACTCTCGTCAGAGGGGCGTCATTTCTCGGCACGTGCCATTCTGAGTACGGTGTTTGGTGAGTTGACCGACTCGATTATCTTCTTTCCACTCGCCTTCTCGTTCATCCTTCCTTGGGAGGAAATGCCTTCACTGGTCATTACGCAGGTGGTGCTGAAGACACTCTATGAGATTGTTGCCCTGCCTTTCACCATGAAAGTAGTGAGATTGACCAAGGCGCACGACCATGAGGATGTCTATGATTACGACATCTCCTATAACATCTTTAAAATCATGAAACTATGAATAGGGAACAAGACCATTTGCAGCAACTCGGTAAGAAGACTGAGTATAAGATGGACTATGCACCGGAAGTGCTGGAGACCTTTGAGAACAAGCATCAGGACAACGACTACTGGGTGCAGTTCAACTGTCCGGAGTTCACCTCACTCTGTCCGATTACGGGTCAGCCCGACTTCGCAGAAATCAAGATCCTGTATCTGCCTGCTGAGCGGATGGTAGAGTCGAAGAGTCTGAAACTCTATCTCTTCTCGTTCCGCAATCACGGTGACTTCCATGAGGATTGTGTGAACACCATCATGAAAGACTTGGTGAAACTGATGCAACCGAAATACATTGAGGTGAAGGGTATCTTTACTCCGCGTGGTGGTATCAGCATCTATCCCTATGCCAACTATGGTCAGCCAGGGACGAAATATGAGAAAATGGCAGAGGAGCGTCTGATGCATTACCAGATGCTCCCCTGACTATATTCGTTACTCGTTTTCTTATTCGAAAGCGAAATCCTCTAACGTACAGATTGACTTCCCCTTCGTTGGAGAAGAGAAGACGAAATAGATGGCATGCTTGCCTGTCAGTTCTGAGAGTGCAGGCACTGCCGTCTTCGTTTCTATAGCCGTCTTCGGCTTCTCGGCTTTCTCAGTCTTCGGAATGCTGGTGCTCAGATTGATGGTGCCAATCTCTTTACCGCCTTGTGATTTCCAAGGTCTGTCAACCATAATAGTAATCGTACCATTGATGCCTTCTGGTATTAGGCGCAACGACAGTTGAAGGTCCTTCTTACCTTGTGTCGCCGTGAAGTTGAAGTACTTATAACCTACAATTGAACCGTCGGTATTGTTGATAACCGCATTGGTGTTGTAGCGTAGGTCATAGGGAGCAGCGAATTTCTGGGTAGAAGCCAAAGCCTCTTGCTTCGTCATACCTTCCTCACCACCATATTGTGCAGCGACATACGAACCGAAGAACGTGTTGTTAGGCCACTCATGCGTAGCAGGCTTCGGTCCTGTGTACCAGCAACAGATACCGGCAGAATGACGCTCCAAGGGATTCAGACCGTCGAGGGCAAAACCTTCGGAGTTATATTCGCCCTCCGAGATTTCCACCTTACCGCCTTGACCTTCTTCTACCTTTACCTCGATAGGAGCCACCATCGCCTGACGTGCATACTCATCGGTACCCGTCTGACGATGATAGAACACATACCACTGTCCGTTGATTTCGCAGATAGAGCCGTGGGTATTACCATCAGGGGTAGCAGAGGCAATGACATTGCCCTGCTCGTCTTTCTCACGGGCACGACCGTCGATAATCGTCCCACCATAGGTCCAAGGTCCTAAGGGATTGTCGCTATAGCAGTAGGCGAGGGTATAGTTAGAAGAAGGAAGTCCGAACTCCCCTTCCTCGGTGAAGCGACTATAGATAAACACGTACTTATCCTTGATCTTACGGATAGATGAGGCTTCGAAGAACTTAAAGCGTCCTTCCTGATTACGACCGGAAATCATATCCTCTACAATCTTCGTACCAGGCTTTACCGTTGCCATCGTGGTGGGGTCAAACTCAGCAGCATAAGAGCGCTCAAAGCCCCAGTAGCCATATACACGACCGTCATCATCCACAAAGACGGCAGGGTCGAACTGTAAAACACCATCTACTTGATTGGGATTCTCCTTGCTCCAGTTGCATACCTCGAAAGGTCCGTCAGGACGATCACTCTTGGCAATCAGTCCGTTGCGATAACCCGTTTGGTCGTTAGGGAAGAGCCAGTAAGTCTTCTTGCCTGTAGAGTCGGTGGTCATCGTCACATCTGGTGCATAAAGCACATCGGCAGTACCTGCAGAGTCGAAAGGTTCACCTTTGGCATTCTTGTCGACGACGAGGATCACACCGTCATAGCGCCAGTTGTTGAGGCTGTCGACAGATGCCGACCATACGACTTGGTCGCGTCCGCAATAGGCGTCAATCAGGTCGTCATGCGAACCATAGACATAAACGCGATACTTGCCGGGTTGGTCGGGGTCTTCAAACACGTAGGGTTCACCATCAGGGATATGTTCCCAAAGGGGCATGTAGGGATTACCGACAGTCGTCAACGCTGTTTCCTTGGTCTCTGATTGTCTGTTGCAAGCCACGAAAACCAGTCCGCAGCAGACGATACCGATGAACAGCCATGAGAAGCCGTTCGAAAAAAAGTTATTGGTCATCATATATAAATAATGTTATAGTTCTTCTTGTTCTATCTTCCGATAGTATTTCTGTTCGTGGTCCTTGAACTTCAAGATGAGGGTATCACGTCTCAAATACATGATATCTGCCGTATCCTGTTCAGGTTTTCCTCTCTTGGAAGAGTTAGGTATTCTGGTAGAGTCCGTAATCAGAATCAGATGTCCGTTATAGAGTCGCCATTCGGCATATCTTCTCAGACGAGGATATTCCACTGGACTCATATTATCAGTACTGTTACGCTGTTGGCGGGCACCGATAGCCTGTGCAGAATAACCGCGTTTCAGTCGGAAACCATATTCACGGGGCGTCATCATCTTACGCTTGACGGAGTCAGGCATCCGTTCCATCATGCGGCGTTGCATGCGCTCGGGCATCTTGTCGATATGTTTGAGGGTAGGCATCACCTGATAGCACCATTGTCCTTTCAGCGCGTCGATATTGACGATCATCTGCACTTCTGCCTTGTCTTCCGGGTTGAGGATGACAGCCAACTCATCGCCAATATGGGGACGACCGTAGATACGACGCTCTTGGAAGGCATTGATGATGTCGAAAGTATCAGGATTCACACCAGAGTAGGGGAGGAACACGAGGATGGAATCCGAACTGCCATCGCAGGCAAGTCCATAGAGGGTAGAGTCTCCTGGCACGTTCTTTTGCGTACTGATAGGTTCCGGCATTTCTTGCTTGGATGGTCGCTGATGACCGCATGCCGTGATGAGTAGCACGATGGCTAACAGGGATATCGTTTTCTTCATGAGATATAAATTTTTCTGCAAAGTTATAAATAATTATCAATTATCAATTGTCAATTATCAATTATTTTGTACCTTTGCAAAAATAATAGCAACATAAAGAATCGATTTATCAATGAAAAAGAAAATTAAGTTCAGTCTCGTTTACCGTGACATGTGGCAGTCAAGCGGAAAGTTTCAGCCCCGCAAAGACCAGTTGGAGCGCATAGCGCCAGTGATTATCGACATGGGGTGCTTTGCCCGTGTAGAGACCAATGGTGGTGCCTTCGAACAGGTTAATCTGTTGGCTGGTGAGAATCCCAATCCTGCCGTACGTGCTTTCTGTAAACCCTTCAACGAGGTGGGTATCCAGACACACATGCTTGACCGTGGTCTCAATGCCATCCGCATGTATCCCGTGCCCGACGATGTACGTGCATTAATGTATAAGGTGAAGAAAGCGCAGGGTGTAGACATCCCTCGTATCTTCTGCGGCTTGAACGACACTCGTAATATCATCCCTAGTATCAAATGGGCAAAGGAGGCTGGTATGATTCCACAGGCAACCTTGTGTATCACTACCTCACCCGTACATACCGTTGAATACTATAGTGCGATTGCTGATGAGGTGATTGCTGCCGGTGCAGAGGAAATCTGTCTGAAGGATATGGCGGGTATCGGTCAACCTGCTTTGTTGGGTGCTTTGACGAAGAGTATCAAGACGAAGCATCCGGATATCATCATCCAGTATCACGGACATTCAGGTCCCGGTCTGTCGATGGCTTCTATCCTCGAGGTTTGTAACAATGGTGCGGATATCATCGATACCGCTATCGAACCCTTGTCATGGGGTAAGGTGCATCCCGATATCATCTCTGTCCAGTCGATGTTGAAGAACGAAGGCTTCGAAGTAGAGGATATCAATATGAATGCTTATATGCAGGCACGTACGCTGACACAGGAGTTCATTGACGACTGGCTCGGCTACTTCATCAATCCTGCCAATAAACACATGTCCAGCCTGTTGCTGGGTTGTGGACTTCCTGGCGGTATGATGGGATCAATGATGGCAGACCTCGGTGGTATCCATAGTATCATCAACAAGAGTCGTGCAAAGAAAGGAGAACCTGAGTTAAGCACGGATGATATGCTCGTGAAACTCTTCAACGAGGTAGAGTATGTATGGCCACGTGTGGGTTATCCCCCATTGGTAACCCCGTTCTCACAGTATGTGAAGAATATCGCATTGATGAACCTGCTGACCATTGAACAGGGCAAGGGACGCTTCGTGATGATGGACGACTCGATGTGGGGCATGATCCTCGGCAAGAGTGGTAAGATTCCTGGAACGATTGATCCAGAACTCATAGAGATGGCAAAGAAACAAGGACGTGAGTTTACGGATGTTGATCCACATACCTTGGTTCCCAATGCCCTCGATGACTTCCGTAAGGAGATGGACGAGAATGGTTGGGAGTATGGACAGGACGATGAGGAACTCTTCGAACTTGCCATGCACCCAGAACAGTATCGTAACTTCAAGAGTGGACAGGCGAAGAAGAACTTCCTCGCTGACTTGCAGAAGGCAAAGGACGAGAAACTGGGTGGTTCGAAGATGAAGCCCGAGGAGTTGGCTGCCTTCAAGCATGCCAAGGCTGATGCTTTGACGGCTCCTATCGCCGGACAGGTCTACTACCAGTTCTCGGGCGAGGGCGCTTGTGAGCCTTGTCTCGATCCGTTTATCGGACAACAGTATAAGGAAGGTGATACCTTCTGTTATATCCAGGCTCCTTGGGGCGAGATTGTTCCCATCCCTGCTGCTCTGGGTGGTAAACTCGTGGAGGTTAGTGCGAAGTCAGGTGCCAAAGTACGCCGTGGCGATAACCTCGCTTGGATTGAGCGCGCGTGACCCCCTAAGTTAGGGGGCAGGGGGTCTGAACAGGTATTATGGACTATCAAAGAATCATTGATAAATACTATCCTGAGTTAAGGTTGAATGGTCGTTCAGACCCCCAACCCCCTAACTCAGGGGGCTTACGTGAGCTCCTGTTAAAGCACAGTCGGCAAGTAGCCGACCGTGCTTTATTGATTTGTGAACGGCATAAGGAACTGCCTGTCGACCTCCAATTTTTAGAGGAAGCAGCGATGCTTCACGATATCGGGGTGTTCCGTTGTGATGCTCCTTCCATCTATTGTTATGGCACAGAACCATATATCCGTCATGGGATCATCGGAGGTGAGATACTACGTGAGGAAGGGTTTCCTCGTCATGCCCGTGTCTGTGAACGACATACAGGAACAGGACTTCCTGGGTATGAACCGGAAACCTTAGAGGAACAGATTATTTGTTATGCCGACAAGTTCTATTCCAAGTCAAGTCCTGATCGTGTACGCACCGTATTAGATACTGCCCAAAGTCTCGAGAAGTTCGGTCATGAAGGTGTAGTGAAGTTCTTGGAATGGGCAGAGCAATTTGAGTAAAAAGTGATAAAAAATGAAGATGGTAGCAAAAAACTTTAAACCTTAAACCTTAAACTTTAAACTTTTTAGTAATTTTGAGCCTTTGGCTCGAAGGTAGGCTGCACCTCGGAAAAACAAAAGAAATTTTCAATTTCTCTTGGTTTTTCCCTCGGTTTGCACTACCTTTGCAGCCGTGAGAAAAAAGACTCTCATCGTATTGTTGCTTTTCGTCCTTACATTTGTAATGGCGGAGATGCCTCGTATGCACTTTCCTGAACAAAAGAAAGGCACTGACTCACTGGCTATTGAC
>Ga0310690_10008286_pt1 | contig 13213 bp, 18 predicted proteins | sample AusTroGonzalo_MG_2_FD_207661 | JGI IMG/M metagenome (GOLD analysis project Ga0310690, IMG submission 207661) | Bovine rumen microbial communities from tropical cattle in Woodstock, Queensland, Australia - Gonzalo_04 (v2) (version 2) | ecosystem: Host-associated > Mammals > Digestive system >... | reverse complement strand
ACAAGGTAGAGAATATTATACTACGCTGTATGTAAAGGTACTTGATAAACAAGATGACGAGTATACTTACAATAGCGTATATGACGGCGATGTAGATGATCCTGATATGCAATACATGGATTATACTCGAAGTGGTGTTAAAGATATGATGTCAGCAGAACATACACTTCCGGCAAAAAAATTTGGATTATTAGATGACACTACATACACTACCGCGGAAATAGAAAAAGCATTAGATAAGCCGTGGTTGGAGGATTGAGGTAATGAATTATGAAGATATACGCTAATTTCGTACAAACTCCTGATGATTTTCATACGTTAACTGAGTTTATCGGAACTCCCGTATGGGTAAAGACTAATTATATCGGTAATCCTGATGATTCGTGGTATCTAAAAATCGTAGAGCCTATTTCGGATAATTTAGTTGACGCATATCTTATACAAGCACGATTCTTAGATGATTTAGATTCATTTGTTTGGTTCACTGATTATGGATTACCGTCGAAAGAAATGCTGTCATATGAAAGTGTTGATCTAACCAAATGGGAAATACCGAAGCCTATGTTAATTTTGTCTGATGAAGAAATTCAAGAACTGTTAGCACAGGCTGATGATAGATTTAAGCAAGATTATTTAGCGGAAAATGGGGTAGAATTTACTGAGGACGATACCGAAGGCGACGACGAGGACTATGATGAAGATTTATTCTAATCTTAACGAGGTAACATGATATGGCAGAAACAACATCATTAGCATTTCCAAATATGTTTAATATCGCTAACAATCAGGTTAGCGTTCTTGATAATACTGATTCCGTAGCCAACAGAACAAGATTATTGATCTTGACAGAACCTACGGAACTTTATAATGAGCCGGATTTTGGCGTAGGATTAAAACGACATCTTTGGAAGTATAACAATGACGCCGAAAAAGGTCTTGTAAAGGATAGAATCACACAGCAGTTAAGGCTACATGAACCTTGTGTTTACCCCGATAAAACTCAGTATTCTGATGGGTTATTGTTTTCCGGAGATCAGACGCAACATAATCCTGCACTAGACAGTAATACATTAGCACTGACTGTGGCACTTCAAACCAAGTTCAATGAAGAGGTCAATATTACTTTAAACTCAAATGACTTGGGTGACGTAAGATGAAGATATATAGTAACAATCCGGGCAAGACTAATATATTACATTTTTTGGGTACTGATCTTTGGGTTAAGTGCTATGTAAACTATACCTCGCACAAAGAAGTTTATTACGTTAGACCTATGGCATTTATTCATGATAATTTCGGGGTCTGTACTATCTTCCCGTATAGTTGGGTACAGGACTACGGATATTATGCTGTACCCGAGATGCATGACGACTATATTGATGATTGGATTAACTTTAAGCGTCCCTTTAATTTTAGTGATATTGAAGTAATTCAACCACTAGAAGCTATAACAACCGAAGAACTTTACGAGTTAATGGGCATACCTAATCGTTAGTATAAGTATAAACAACCTTTTATTTATATAACTTATTGTATAGGAGCGTTCCAAGTATGTCAGTTTGGGATATTGTTAATCAATTTACAGATGATAATTTTACTTTAATCGTATTTGATCTTTCTTCGGAAACCGAATTATATCATGGCGACGCCGGTGATGTATATTATGATGAGGTAGGCGAACTTCCGGTAGTTTCCATAGACCCTCCTTCAAGGGCTTGGGAAGTAACGCTCAACGTGGACGCCGGTGTTCAAACTTTAAGTTATAATGAAGATATTCAATACGACGCCTGATTATAGGAGCATATGATGGATCAAGAAAAACGTGTTGTAATTCCTTACACTGACCGCGATTATAATTCATTGGTAGAGGACTTTTGGGCATTAGTCCCGAAACTTACCGATTTGTGGAAGCCGGAAGCTGATGCTGACCCCGGTGTTGTATTAGGTAAACTCCTTGCAAGTGCGGCTGATCTCCTTGGTACTAACCTTGATATTTTGGCTAACGAAGTATTTGCCCCGTCGGTATTACAAAGAAAAGACGCCGAAAAGATATTTGGACTTATCGGCTATGATCTAGGTTTCTATACCGCCGCAAGGACTGAGGTAACATTCTATAACAATACTTCCGATACAATGACATTGGACTTCGGATTTAATGGGGCTAACTTCTCTACATTAACCGCGTCTATGGATATTACTAATACCGCAAGAGTTATTACATATAACATCTTGCCGATGACAAGTGGTTATGGTGACAACGAAAGTCGTAGTAGAAGAAATATCTTGGCTGATTACGTTGATGTATTTGCAGATACGGATATTGTTACTTTAGAATCCGGTGCTTCTTGCACAAGAGTAGCAATCGAAGGTAGTCTGAGAAGTTATTCCGTCTCGGTATCTAAGCTCAAAGAAGATAACTATGTAATCACATTACCTTCTCAGCACGTAGACACCACAGCTATTTGGGTTAAGGGTAGATCATCTTTATCTTCTACAACGTTCGATAAGACACGTTGGGTACAGGTGGCAAATGTAGCACAATTTGATACACCGGAACCGCGTTTTGCTGTTACATATGATAACTATTCAAACGCACAGATAACTATTTCTAATTACCTTAATCAGTTAGCCAATTATGAAGGTTATTATCTCACGATCTTTTGGATTGATTGTTCCGGTATCATTGGTTGCGTAGGTGATAACGTACTGAGTAACCTTGTTTTTGCTAAGCCCGGAAATCCTTCATATTCTTCCGGTGAAATCTTAGTTTCTAACCTGTCAAATACGGTAGAACTTCCCCACACTTATACTGTTACGGGAAAGTCGCCGGAGACAGCAAAAGAAGCTTATTATAATAGTCGCAATTACATCAATACTTGGGACAGTCTTGTAACACTTCCGGACTATACACGCTTCTTAAAGAGAGAAGCCGGTGTGGATTGTGGTATTGTCATTGATTGCCAAAAAGCTTTAGAGATCAATATGGCAATTTACAAGGACGAAAATCTTACTAGTTCCCAAAAGGCTAAGATGTATATTACTAATAATGATTTCCCAACGGGTACATCTTCCACGTATAATTGGAGCAAGGTAATCGCTACTGATTGGGATTACAATGACGCGGATAATGCGTTGACACAAATGCAACAGAGCCTTTTTGCAACAAACTTTAAGACATATACAGCTATGTGCTTCGCCATTCATAATGATTTCAAGGACGACGTTTGGGGTAGTGCTACTGTTGCTCCGGCGCAGATTGCTAACACCGCAAATTTCATTAAGTATAGACCACCGCAACTATTTATTGATAACGTAATCAATGACTTCAAACCGTTACAGGCTATGTCTGTAGAGATACAGTTCGGTGACGCGAGAATCTTTGACTTCTACGTAGTTGGTCAAATCTATACTGATAGACCGGTCAGCCGTGATGTAGGTAATAATATTATCGCTAAAGTAAAAGAAGCATTAGCTCTTTATTTCGCGCCGGCACAGCGTAGTTTCGGTCAGAAGCCTACTGTTATGGAGATCGTAAATCTTATTCAGAGTGTAGATGATAGAATCGTTTATTTTGACGCCGGTTCTCCGTCTAATCCTGTGATTGTATGGAATAATTGCGATTATGATTACTTCAATTACATCTCTTTTGCAAGGTACAATGAACCTACTAACGCAAGTACAAGTATCAGGATCGCGCCGGAATGTCTGATTAAGGGTAGCTAATGTTATGAAAGTATACGTCAAATCAGAAGATCAGTTTTACGGTTTCGAACAGGATAATTCTCAGGCGCCTGATGCAGAGAAGATGAAGCGGGCAAAGACGTCGAGTTCTATAAGTGAATTACAACAACTGTTCATCGATTCTGATTGGCGAATCAGACTTGCCATAATAAAGAATCCTACCGCTTTGAAAAATAACGAGCTGATGAAACTAGCCGGCAAAGACCCTTGCTATGAAATCAGACATTACGTACAAGGCAAAATAATGGAGCGTTGGCGTCCTAAGAAAAGATATTACTGATGTGACCTATTTACAACAATAATCTGTTGAGGTACAATAAGAGTGCTAGAAATGACACTCTTGATAACATAAGATTAGTACCCTTCGTGGGTTCTGATATATAACACCACCAATGAGAGTGTAATTTCTAGCAGAATTTCAGTTTCCGGTGGTGTTTTATTATTTAAGGAGATATTTATGAAAACATATATAAAAGCCATGGAAGCGTCTAATGGCGTCTTTTGGGTTATAGATGACGAACTCTATGCGTTTCCTTTTTATGAGGATAGTAGTTACGGTGTTGCTAAGTCCGGAAATACATATAATCATAAGAAACTTTGGGGTGATATTGCACCGAAAAATTATAAGAATAAGCCTTTCGATTACTTTCCACGAGGTAGGGTAGAGTTTAAGTCTAATGGGCAACCGATTATTTATATGAATCCTAATATTGATGAATCTTATATTCCCGAGATTAAACGGCAATTCGGGTTGCGATCAGATCCAATAATCAATTATGACAACAGCAGTCATTATCGGTGTCATTTAGACGATGGATATAAACCGCAGAAGTAATTAACTAACCTTGTATAGATATGTATAATAATATCTAAATGAGGTTATTTTCATGCAGATAAAAGACATACCTGTTCCGGAAGTGTATAAAGAATCATCAGATTTCAGATTTTTCTTAAAATGGTTCAGCTATGCACTGACAAAGATACAATACGATACGAACAACTTGTTGGACTTATATGACCCGCTTCGTTGTCCGCAAAATTTGTTATGGATGCTCGGAGATACAATGGGCTATGTCTATGATGACCGGCTTTGTTCCGCGTTTAATAGGTTTGCTATGCTGTTCTTTATGTCTATGATCCGATATAAAGGTAGTAAAACCGGCGTAACTATTGCCGCAGAAGTTAACCTTAAACAGAAAGACATTAACGCTTATGGTGCGGAAAACACCATAAATTATGATCGCCTTGAAGATACGTCTATTCCGGCGAACTCTGTTTATGTAGAATCTAATGTCGAAGAAGGTTATATTGACGTAGTGTATTTTACTGACGAGAAGCCTATTGATAGTTGCATTGAGTATGTCAGACCCCTTGGCATGTATTGTTTCCAACATGCCGGCGTAAGAATTGACTCTTCTACAAAGATTTCTATTGACGCAAGGCTCGCTAAAACTACTGATATTACCGGCGCTGTTGGTTCCACACGTGTAGGTCATTACAGCCGTAATGATTATTCGAGATTACAGAAGATGTCTAATGAATCTCAGCAAGCTATAAATTGGGCAGATAAGAGAAATGCGGTTTGGCGTAATTCTTCTACTACTCCTGTAGGTGCTGAGACTACTGTTAATGCCGGATACAGGGCATTAAGTTCATTACAGATGTCTAATAATGAGCATATCGTTAAGTCGCTGTTCAGCAAACCTATATTTAGTATTGGTTATGGTCCGACAGTTAATACGACCACAACAACCGATGTGACGAATCCTAAGTTCAACCTCAGATATAATAAGACCGTAGATCAGAACGCTAAGATTTACGCGCCGGCTGTTGAAACATTAGACCCTGATAGAACATCTACATATACAGACCCTAAGCCGAAGGTAAATGAGATAAAGACGTTAGGTGATAATTTAGACGGTTGAGGTAAATAACTATGCCAAGAGATAGAAAACCATTACCGGCATTAGATAACGCGCCTACCGTCACTAGTCCTGACTTACCGCCAATATATAATAGAAATTATACTGATACTATTCTTAAATACGGTGGGTTAGCCACAAGGTTCCCTCAGCTTGAAACTAATGCCAAGACAATAGTTGCGGCTATCAACGAATTATATGCTCATCCCGGCACCGGTGTTGTCCCTAATCCGCTGTTTACCGGTTTACTCGCTACAAGCGAAGGCTTATATCTTGAAACTTCTGATGGTGCAATGATCGAAGTAGAAGGTGGTGGAAACATCGCCGGTACTTTGTATTCCATTGGTATCGAAGGTGACATTTATACAATAGATAGCGGGAATGGTAATCACCGGACACTTACACAAGCGGAGTATGAAGCATTATCCGAAGCGGAGAAGAATGACGGTACTATCTATTTCATTGAAGATATACCGGCGGTAACACTTAGACCGGAAGATTTACGGTCTGACAATGCAGAAATAGGGCAACTTTTATCCTATACCCGTTATGGTATGTGGGAACCTACTGTTGATGTTAGTGATTTGTCTACAGGCGACGTACTGTCGTGGAAGAATAATACGTGGCAAGGAAAGCATCTGAGCGTCAACGATGTTGCTACAATAACTAACCCGCAAAACGGTCAGGCTCTTGTTTATGATTCTACAAGTCATTCTTGGAAGAATGGTACAGTTAGTAGCGTAGGCGAACTTGAAGATTTAACAGATGTTGATATTACGACACCTTCTAATGGACAAGTATTAAAGTACGATAATGGCGAGTGGATAAATGCAAATGAGAGTACCGGAGTTGCCGAACTTGATGATCTTGATGATGTAGATATTTCAAGTCCATCTAACGGTCAAGCACTTTTATATAGCGATGGTGATTGGGTAAATGGCAATATAGTTACAGATATTCCTGATTTATCTGATTTGCCTGATGTTAGTATTTCATCTGCCACAGACGGTCAAGTTCTTAAATATGATAACGGAACTTGGGTTAATGCGGATGATGAAGGCGGCGGAACGGCTTCTGACATTACATATGATAATACAGAAAGCGGACTTACGGCGGACAATGTTCAAGATGCTATTGACGAAGTTGTAGGTGACGCGGTTACAGATATTTCAGATTTATCTGACGTATCAATTTCGTCTGCTACATCAGGACAGATATTGAAATATGATAACGGTGTATGGGTCAATGCTAATGAAAGCACGGGTTCCACTGTATCTGTAACACAGATTCAAACAACCGGTAATAAAATTGCTACTATTACAGTAGACAGCGTTGATACTGATTTGTATGCACCTACAAGCGGAGGTGCTACTTCATTAGCCACTTTGTCTGATGTTACAATTACGTCAGCCACTCAGGGTCAAGTGCTTACTTATGACGGTACTGATTGGGTAAACGCAAATAGTAGCGGTGGCGGAGGAACCGCGGCTACAATTACTTTTGATGACACCGATGTAGAGTTTGAAGCGGACGATGTTCAGGAGGCATTTGAAGCTATAGTAAAAACTTTAACTCAGTCAGAATATAATAGCTTGTCAGTTGCCGAACAGAATAATGGTACGATCTATATGATTACCGATTCTCCGGTATCGTATCCTGATCTCGATGATTTAACTGATGTTGTTATTTCATCTCCGTCAAATGGTCAAATATTGAAATATAACGGTACGAATTGGGTAAATGGTACAGGCACATCTAGCCCTTGGATAGAAGAAACCGGTACTTTAACCACCGGTCAGACTTCGATAACATTCCAAAATGCTCCGATAACAGCAAGTAGTACAATAGATGTATATACCGATGGTGATGTTGATTATGATTCCGTTTCAGTATCAGGTACAGATATTACAGTTACATTTGAAGCACAGGCAAGCGACTTAGGTGTTATGGTGAGGATTAGCTGATGACATGGTTTAGGAGCAACAAGAAAGGAAGCGGCGGTGTCACTTATGCTGACATCTCTAGTTTCGCTTTTTATTTTAAGAGAAATACTACTCAACCTACTGTGACAAAAATAAGCGATTATGAGTTTGCGTTCACGTTTACTGACCAAAATGCAAGTGGTTATGAGCTGTGTTCATTTAGCACACCACTTTCACCGGGATTATATGTTGCTGAGATTTATGCTACAGTAAATAAGAATACAGGCATATCATCAAATTACTTATGGGGAGTATATAGTTCATATCGGTCTGCTGATGCTCAATTAAATGCTGCCTATCCAAAAATTGTAAGCGGAATAGATATTACCGGTTTTTCTACATATGTTCCATTTGATAGGTCGGATACAAATGAACATTATTACGAAGTACCAATAAAAATACCCTCTAACGGAACTACTTGTTTTATTTGTGTAGGTACGTCAGACGATAATGGAGTTAATGCCACAATAACAGTCAGTTCATTAAAGATACGGTTATGTCAGTAAGGAAAAATAACATATGCCTAGAATAGTACAAAATGGAATAGAATTTACCAATTGTCCACCAAAACCTCAGACATTAGACGGTTTATCTGACGTCAACATTACTTCAGTTGATGATGGTGAGTTTCTTAAATATGATGAAGCTACCGGTAAATGGGTCAACGGTACAGGCGGAAGTAGTTCTGTTCAGGCACTTAACGATTTATCTGATGTAGATATTACTTCCGCAACTTCCGGTCAGGTATTAAAATACGATGGTACAGATTGGGTCAACGCAAATGAGAGTACCGGTTCTACGGTATCAGTTACACAAGTTCAAAGTACCGGTACAAAAATTGCTACCATTACAGTAGATAGCGTAGGGACTGATCTATATGCACCTACCGGCGGCGGTTCTTCTACACTCGAAGATTTAACTGATGTCAATATTACCTCTGTTTCTGACGGACAGGTTCTTAAATATGATAGTTCCTCCTCAAAATGGGTCAATGGTACAGGCGGTGGTGGAGGAACATCTGATTATACAGATTTAACCAATAAGCCACAAATAAACGGAGTAACTTTATCCGGTGATAAAGATAGCGAAGATTTAGGAATTGTATGGGAAGGTACTCAGTCACAATACGACGCTATTGTGACAAAAGATCCCAATACTACTTATTTCATTACTGACGCAAGTGACGGCGGAGATAATTTTCAACCTATCATTTATTCCAATATTGAGCGTGAGATTGGTGTTTGGACAGACGGTAAGCCTTTGTATCAACAAACATTTACAAAGACAGTTACTTGTGGTTCAGACCAAAATGTAATAACTACCACAGATATACCTAATTTATCTGAGATCGTACATTATTGGGGTAAATTCGCAAATATCGCTCCGTTAGATTATTATGATAGTTCAAACTATAGAAGTTATTCCTATGTTAATTCTAACGGATTATTCTTATATGCTAAATTCGGCAGTTCGGTATCTGTAGATGTAGTCGTAACATTACAATATACTAAATCTACTGATACGGCGGGAAGTGGAACTTGGACACCCCAAGGTGTACCCGCTCAACATTATTCAACCGAGGAACAAGTCGTGGGTACTTGGATAGATGGGAAAACTTTGTATGAAAAGACATATGCGTTTTTAAATCAGAGTTACGGGGGCGGTGGTAGTGCGGCTACAGATTATAATGTCACAGTTACCGGTCTTACAGGATATAGCACAATTTGGATAGCGCAAGCCTTTGGACTTAGAACAGGATACACTATACCATTACCATATGTGCATTATTTAGTTGATTATCAGATAGGTATATTTTTTAATGAGACTAATAACACAATAGGGTTGCGTGTAGGTAAAAGTGTAGCGGCAATAACGGATTTATATGTAACTTTCCGTTATACCAAAACAAGTTGATATTGGGGTGAATGGATGACCAAGATAATAAAAAACAACTTAACATACAGTAGCGGAGCAAGATATACAGAACTTACTCAGGCTCAATATGACCTATTATCTGACGCCGAAAAACATAATGGCAAAATGTATTTTATAGTAGACGCTAACGGCGATGGTAATAATTTTCAGCCTGTAATATATTCGAATACCGAAAGGGAGATTGGTGTTTGGATTGACGGGAAGCCTTTATATGAACAGACAATATATTGCTCAGCCCTCCCTGATAATTCATCTACTAATCTTACAACACCTTCGAATTTGGAATTACTTATCGATGCCTATGGTTTTTGTAATTCGAAAACTTTGACCGGATATATGCGACCACTACCCTTTGCGGCAGGAGGTACAAACGATATTAGAATTGACTTGAATGACGGGACATTGAGGGTTGTTACATTTTCTAATTGGAGCGGATACGACGCTTATATAATTGTACGTTACACAAAATCAACTGATACTGTGGGAAGTGGCACTTGGACACCGCAAGGTGTACCTGCAAAGCATTTATCCGATACCGAACATATTATCGGAACTTGGGTAGACGGTTCTACTTTATATGAGAAAACAATATCGTTAGGTGCGTTGCCAAACAACGCTGTAGGAACTGTTGCTCATGGAATATCAAATCTTAAAATGGTAGTAAGTTCTGATGGTACAGCGTATAATTCTTCGGGAACAAATTTACCTTTACCCTATATATCCGGTGGTTCTTCACATTACACTATTGACTTTAATGTTGGCACAACAAATATAACAATAACTACTTATACTAATCGAAGTGCGTTTACAGGCTACCTTACATTACAATATATAAAGACATCATAAAGAGGTTGATTCTATGGGAGTAATAAAATTAAATGACAGAAATTATGCAGGATATTTCAATGATATCATTGATACATCTTCTAATATTTCAAGAAATACTTCTGTTGTTAGTTCATTTAGCTGTAAGTGTTATGTTGTAGGAAATATTGCTTATATTCAATGTCAAGAGATAGCAACATCCACTAGTATATCTGCGGCAGATGTTGAATTATTAAAAGGTTTTCCGCTACCTAAATATTCTTCTAATTTTGTTGGAGGTATCTATAGAGATACAGGAAGTTCTGTCATGAGATTAAGGTTGCAATCTGATGGTTCAATTAGGTCTTGGTATAATAGCCTTTCAGGTTCTAAAAGTATATTCTTTACAATATCTTATCCTATTTCTGATACATAAGAGGTGTAAATGGGCAAGATAGTTCAAAACAGCATTTCATACTCCGGCGTCAGTGCAAGAAACTACACTGATCTTGTTGATGTTCTTCTTGCCGGATCAACAAGATTAACTATTCGGAGTGCTTCTTTACACGAAGATAGCACTGTTAATCTGTTTACAAGTAACTATAAAGTAGCTCCATTAGACGCGGTATTATCTGAGAATGAGATCGTACTTACATTTAAAGCACAGCCTATTGATATAGATGTTAAAGTTAGAGTTTGGGATATTAACGGCGGAGGTGGCGGAGGCGGGTATGAAGATGGTAATGATATCTACTATCCGATAGCCATGCCGAAGATGAAGAATAAACTGTATCGAGAATATGATGTCAGTAATATTGCTTTAGCTTTAGGTAAGACATTGAAGGTTTCAGAAATGGCTGACGCTGTGGAGACACTTGTAGAGGCGAACGGGGTAACAACCTACAAGGGTACACGTGCTGTAGTATTAGCTGAGGCGGAAATTACTCAGTATAGAACTTTATAAGAGGTAATAAGATGATAGCATACGGTAACATCGCATTTGATAACCGACATCCCACCGAAATAGCAGATGCTTTTTTCACTATCATAACTATGTATGATAGTAGATTTTCTCATACCGCCGGCACAGATACGATAACTGTAGACAGTTTTGATATAGTATTTAGCTATGACGGTGCAGGTGGGGCTACTATGTCTATGATAGATGGAAGAAACTTTATAGACGCCGGTGGTACAGTTGACTATACATTCATGTTATTGATTACAGATACAGTATTTTATTTTCTACTTAAAACTCAAAATGTCGCTAACACTCCGGTAACTTCTATTTGTTGGATTAAAGAAGAGGGTGTAAGTTATTTTGGTGTAGCAATTCAAGGTTCATCTAACGGACAGATAGAATCAATAGCGTTTGCTAATAAAACTAATGGCGGAAGATACTATGCAATTAAAAAACATGCTCAATTCAGCCTTATTAGTAATGCTATTGTACTCATAACTACTAGTATCATTGGAGATAACGGCGGAGCATTTCAAGTATTAGATGGACTAAGGAGTTGTTCTAATGTACCTTTTAATACTACAGTATCAATAAACAATGTGAATTACTATGCAATAGGTACTAATACATTAGTCAGATATACATAAGAGGTTCAACTATGGCAATACAGGCATCTGATATCTTAGATTTTACTTCATCAAGTACAGCAGCACAAACAGCTGATAAATTCTATACAATGTTCAGTAGGTACACAGATATATTTACACACGAATCGGGAACAGATACTATTCGTATTTATAATGAATACGATATAACATTCAGAGTAAGTTCTGGCGGGACGTATATTGATATATTGAATCCTGATACACAAACCGCTATTGCTTCTTATGGTTTCAAAATGGGCGGTACGGGTCTATATGAAAAAGGTATTTATGATGTTTATATATTAGTATCTTCTACACTTTTCTATTGTCGATATTATAGACGTGATACAACTGATTATCGTGGTGGTGTTATGTGTTTTATCACAACAAATGATAATCATTATATATCAATGATGCCGGGAACAAGTACATATGACAGAAGTGCTTGGACTATAGAAAGTAATTCCGCAATTATATGTTTAGAGGAACGTGATACGAATTATGCGGTTAAGAAACTAGCAGAATATAATTTATCTGTATCAGATTTATTCTTTTCAGAAATAAATTTAATCGTATCTACTATAGGTAATTTTTCACAAGTGACGGATTTCTGTAGTTGTTCAAATGTAACATATAATCAATCTTTAAATGTAAATAATAAGACATATTTTGCTATCGGTACAAACACATTAGTTGAGATTGAATTAGGGTAACAGATGTCAAGAATAGTGAAAAATAATATTATATATTCTAGCGGAAATGAGTTTTTGGAACTTGTTTCTGTTTTACCGGCGGGTGAATCTGTTCTGATCTTTGAAAGTCCCATAATAAAAACTTACAATACAGTAGATGTATACCCGGAACGCTATGTGGCACAGCCGGAAGATGAGATTTTAACCGCCGGGGAATTACGGTTGACATTTGAACCACAGGAAGAAGATATGCAAGTAAAAGTGAGGTTATCTTAATATGGCATTTTACGGTTGCGGAGGAAACAGCAAATATGAAGATGGTAATGATATTTACTATCCTGTTGCTATGCCTACTACTGAGGATAAGTTATATCAGGAAACCTATATAAACGATATCGGCGTTGCAATAGGGTTTCATTTGAAGGTATCAGAAATGCCGGAAGCAATTAACAAGTTACATTCAAGCGGAATAATAGGAATCAAAGTGACGCCACATTATTCCGAATATGAAGTATGGGAGGCAAATTTATGA
>Ga0310690_10008285_pt1 | contig 13213 bp, 9 predicted proteins | sample AusTroGonzalo_MG_2_FD_207661 | JGI IMG/M metagenome (GOLD analysis project Ga0310690, IMG submission 207661) | Bovine rumen microbial communities from tropical cattle in Woodstock, Queensland, Australia - Gonzalo_04 (v2) (version 2) | ecosystem: Host-associated > Mammals > Digestive system >... | reverse complement strand
CCTACGATGTTATCTATTGCATGCAGAACTACGGTCTCGTGCCGCAGGACGCTATGCCCGGTATCAAGTATGGCAGCACGCCCGCTGACACGCTCCCCGTTCATGCCGAGCTGGACGCTGTTGCAGGCGGTTATGTCCGCGCCCTCTCCCGCAGTCTGAAGAAACTCACTCCCGTGTGGAAACAGGGTTTGCAGGCTGTTTATGACACTTATCTTGGAGAATGTCCCGAGAAGTTCACCGTTGATGGCAAGGAGTACGACCCGCACTCTTATGTTAAGTCTCTCGGACTCAATGCCGATGATTATGTGAGCATTACCTCCTACACCCATCATCCTTTCTATACCCGTTTCGCCCTTGAGGTGCCTGACAACTGGCGCATGGATATGATGTACAACGTGCCTATGGAGGACCTCATGGCCATCATCGACTACGCCATCAAGAAAGGCTACACCATGGCTTGGGGTGCTGATGTCAGCGAGACCGGCTTCACCCGCAAGGGCGTGGCTGTAGTGCCTGACGAGGCTCACGGTGCCGACATCACCGGCTCCGACATGGCTCACTGGCTCGGACTCAGTGCCAACGAGAAGAAGGAAGAACTCACCAAGCGTCCTCTCCCCGAACTCGAAATCACTCAGGAGATGCGCCAGAAGGCTTACGACAACTGGGAGACCACCGACGACCACGGCATGCAGATTTTCGGCACTGCCAAGGACCAGACCGGCAAACTCTATTATCTCGTGAAGAACTCATGGGGCACCGACCGCATGGACTACAAGGGCATCTGGTACGTTTCTCGCGCCTTCATGGAGTACAAGACCAACGACATCCTCGTCCACAAGGACGCTATCCCCAAGGATATCCGCAAGAAACTCGGACTTTGATAATCTGACAAGTATCTATTGTCAATTATAGATTGTTGATTGTCAACTGCCCTCTGGGGGCGTGGACGGCTCGTCCGCGTATAAAACACAGAGAATAAAAAGTGAATAAATCACCAAAGATAGGAGAGCCTCGTCTCTCCTATCTTTCGACTTTCAACTTTCCCACTTCTTTCAACTTTCAACTCTCAACTTTCAACTTCCATGTCCCGTCATTTTTCCAACGCACTTTTTGTTGTCTTTCTTCTTTTCTTTGTCATGCTTTCGCCGTGGACTGCTGCCAATGTGCATTTTCTTGGCATGCTCCTTTCGGTTTCTGTCCTGATGTGTGTCCTCTCTTTCTGGTATGGGCGTGATTTTTGGCAGGGGCGTTATGTCGCTTTTCGTGCTCTTTCGCCGGTTGTCAGGTGGGGGAGACTCTTCTTGTATTTTCTCTGTGGTCTTGTCGTGGGAGGTGCTCTTGGTGTTCTGTTGCTATGGTTGCTGTTGCCTTCTTATCCTCTTGTTTCTTTTTCTCTTGAGCCTCCTCTTGCGTTTCTTTTGTTGGGACTGGCTCTTGAACTTTTCTGGCGCGGTTATATCCAGCCTTCTTTGGCGGCGTCTTTGGAGGTTTTGCCGCAGGCCGGGCTGTGGAAAAACATGCCTCTCTCTTCGCGTCCGTATCTTTATGCCGCTTTGCTGACGGCTTTGCTGGCTGCTCTTTTGTTCCTTCCGTCTCTTTGTTGGCCGCTTGTTCTCTCTGTCATGGGTGTTCATTTGCTCTTTGCGTTTTTGTATGCTTTTTTCCCTTCTGTTCTGCCCGCGCTTGTTGTTGCGCATGCGACCCTTCTTTTTGTCTTTGCGGGAAGTTTCCGACCTTCTTCTCAGATTGAGTTGTTACATTGCTTGACGGATATGCTGCCGTGATTTGTTGCTTGTTCCACCGGAGTATCACCGGAGTATCACCGGAGTGTCACCGGAGACTCCCGTTCTTTTGCCTGGTGTAATCTTTTGTATAACAAATAAGTCCGCCTCTTTCAAGACGGACTTTGTTTGTGTATCTCGCTGTTCTTCTTACTTTTTGAAGTAGCGGTTGAACAGCCCTTGGAAACCTGCGCCGTGACGTGCTTCGTCCTTTGCCATCTCGTGAATGGAGTCGTGTATCGCATCCAGGTTCAGGGCTTTCGCTTTCTTGGCTATTTCCATCTTGCCTCGGCAAGCGCCCTCTTCTGCCAGCATGCGTTTCTCCACGTTGGTCTTCGTGTCCCATACCACTTCGCCCAGCATCTCTGCAATGCGTGAAGCGTGGTCTGCCTCCTCGTAGGCGTAGCGCTTGAAAGCCTCCGCTATTTCCGGATAGCCCTCGCGGTCGGCTTGGCGGCTCATCGCCAGGTACATGCCCACTTCCGAGCATTCGCCCGTGAAATGGTCTTTCAGGCCTTGCAGTATGAAGGCGCCGTCCTCGTTCTGCGGAATGGCGCTTGCTATGCCAAGCTCATGTTCGGTTACAAACTGAAGACCGGCGTTTTCTTCCATCTTCTTGAATTTTTCGCCCGGCACTTTGCATTGCGGGCAGCGTTCGGGGGGAGTGTCACCTTCGTGCACATACCCGCAAACGGGACAGATCCATTTTGCCATAGTGTGTTGTTGTTTTTAGGTGGATTGATTGTGTTTTTTTATGGAGCCGTAGTCGGCTTTTGTTTGTTGTTTTTTTCTATTGGAATCGGGTTATCAGGTTGTATGCCTGATAGATTCCGAGTTCTCCGGCTTTGCTCAGGTCGGCGATTCCTTTCTCGGGTTCGTCGGTGTAGAGGTAGGTCAGTCCGCGGTTGAAATAGGCCTCTGCGAAGTCGTTGTCGGCTTCGATGGCGCGGGTGTAGTGGCTGATGGCTGCGCCGAACTCTTTCTGGGCGCACAGCATGTTTCCTTTGTTGTAGTAGGCGAACGCGAAGTCGGGCTGCCGTTGGATGACGTAGTCGTAGTCGCGCAGCATGATTTCAAAGTCCATCTCCGTCTGTTGGGCGGCCGTTTTTCCCTGGTATTCGCTTGGCATGTCGCCGCTGGCGCGCTGGTATTCAATCATTTTGTAGCGCCAGTTCGCGCGGCAGAACGTGTAGAGTACGCTCTCGTTCTGGCTTTTGGTGCCGCCTTGTTTCTGCAGTTGGGTCAGGGCTTTGGTGCAATCGTCGATGGCTGAGGCGTAGTCCTGTACCAGGGCGAACTCCATCGCGCGCGCGAAATAGAGGTCTGCGTCGGGCCTGACGTCGATACGTTTCGATAGTTGGCTGATGTTCTCGAAGTGCCGGCTCACCATCTCCGCGGTCAGGCTGGTCTCTGTCGGAGTCAGGCGCACGGGCGAGGGCAGGTGTTTCCCGCGGTTGTATTCGGCGGTCAGCAGCGGCTGGTAGTTGGTTCGCCGCAGGTCTTGTTGGGGGGCGTAGTAACTCACGCTGATGTTCGGTTCGTTTACCACGTCGGTGTATTTCTTCTGGATGTTGCCGCGTGTTTCCGAGCGGTAGGCGGTATCTTCGTCGTTGGCTTCGGTGCCGTTTTGGGCGGTGCGTGCCGAGAATTCTTTCCGCCGGTCACGTCTTTGCGGACGTGCTTGGGCGGTCTGCATGTCGGTGTCGGGGAGGCTGTCTTTCTGCTGCAGGTCGGCCGATTGCAGGCTGTCTTTTGCCTGTTCCAGTTGGTAGGCGGTCTGTCGCAGTTGGTAGGCGGTTTTCTTTTCGCCGAGGGCGGTGCGTGCTTGGGCGGCGAGGTAGTAGGCGGGCAGGAAGTACGGATAGACTGCTTGCAGCGTGTCGAAGTCGGCCGCTGCCGCTTTCCACTCCCTCAGTTGCATCAGCACCATGCCGCGCTGGTATCGCATCTCTGTCTCTTCCGGTTGCAGGTCAATGGCTTGGTTCAGGTCTTCTAATGCGCGGTTCAGATCGCCCAGTTCCGCCCGCAGCATGCCGCGGTTGTAGTGGCATTGGGCGTCTTCCGGAGCCAGTTCCACGGCGCGGTCGTAGTCGGCGATGGCGCCGCGGTAGTTGTGTCGGCGGTAGTGCAGCACCCCGCGGTTCAGGTAGTCTCCCGCCCATTTCGACCCGAGGTCTATCGAGCGGCTCAGGGCCTCTATGGCGGCTTCGTCTTCGCCGCGCTGCATCTGGACTACGCCTAAGGCCGACCAGTTGCTCGCGTTCTGCGAGTCGTTCTTCGTGCTCGCGGTCAGGGCGTCTAAGGCGCATGCCGTGTCTTTCTGCTGGAGGCATATCACGCCTTTCTCGAACAGCAGCATCGGGTTTTGCGGGTCACGTCCGAGCAGGTGCTCCACGTCTTCCATAGCCGGACCGAAGTGCTGTTGGGCGGCGCGCACGTCGGCACGCAGCATTAGGTAGGTTTTGTTTTCCGGTGCGAATACGAGGGCCTCGCTGAAGTCCGATTCCGCTTCCTGGTAGAGGCGGAGTTGCCGCCGCACGTATCCACGGGTGTAGTAGGCCCCGGGTTGGAACGGGTTCAGTTCGATGGATGCGTCGCAGTCTTTCAGTGCCCCGGTGTAGTCCTGCAGTTGTATCTTGGCGATGGCGCGGAGCAGGTACGGCTCGGCTAAGTACGGCTTCAGTTTGATGACTTGGTTGAAGTATTGGATGGACAGCACATAGTCCTCGAAGTACAGGGCGTTGCGTCCGATGGAGGTGATGCGGTCTGTGTTCAGTTGGGCCTGCACGCTTGTCCCCGCTCCTGCGGTGAGGAGCAGTACGATGATTGCAATATGCCGCAGTGTTTTTCCTGTCACTTTCCTTCGTCCCGGATGTCCGTTTCTTTTTCCTGCTTATGTTTTTCGGCCGTCCGTTACTTTCGCTTGCAAAGGTACAAAAACCCTGCCATAGTTCCAAATTTCTGTGAAAAATAATTTTTCCTCCGGCGTTTTCTGTTATCTTCGTATGTTTTTTCTTCCAGTTCCGTTTCGTTGTCCCGTTTCCTGTTTTCTGCGATGTTCTTTACGATGTTTTTGCATCAGAAACTGTTCCTCTTGTAGAGACGGTATGCATACCGTCTCCCTGTTCAGGAGGCTTGGATTTTGCAGGTTGTGGCATAGTGTCATTTTTATTTGCGTATGTTGTTTTTTTGTTGTACTTTTGCAAATGATTTTAGGTTCGTGCATGGGCATGTTCGCGTGTATGCATGCAATAAATTAAATAATATAGTATGAAAAACATCTTCTTCGTGCTTCTGGCGGCGGTTTGTCTGTCGGGTTGCACACAAAAAAACACTGACCAACAAGTTAATCAGCAGATGAAACAGCAAATTGTTCTGGACAACATCCTCACGCGCGTTTCCGTGCGCCAGTTCACGGGCGACAGCGTCCCGCAGCAGATTGTGGAGACCTTGCTCCGCGCCGCTATGGCGGCTCCGTCAGCCATCAACCGTCAGCCTTGGACTTTCATCGTCATCAACGATGCGCAGCTGCTCGCCGAACTCGGGCAGGCGCTTCCTTACAGCCGCTGCGGCAACGGCGCGGCGTTGGCTGTTATCCCCTGTGGCGACCTCAACCGCGCGCTGGAGGGAGAGGCGAGGGACTTCTGGATTAACGATGTCTCTGCCGCCACTGAGAACCTCCTTCTCGCCGCCCACGCGCTCGGTCTCGGGGCTGTCTGGACGGGCGTTTATCCGGGCATGGAGCGCGTGCAGATTGTCCGTAACATTCTCGGCTTGCCCGAGAACATAGTCCCGATGTGCATTGTGCCGGTGGGGGTGCCCGCGGAGCAGCCTGAGGTCAAGGACAAGTGGAACACTGCCAACATTCATTACAACCGCTGGTGATTCGCGCCGGAGGACACGGAGATGCTGTATTCTGTAGCGCATTTTGAATACTCGTTTGCGGACGACTGGCGGCAGGATCTCTTCGAGCAGTCGTTAGCAGACATCGGCTTCGACTCTTTCTGCGGCCCGGACGCTTATATTCCCTCCTCTGCGCTCGATATGGAGGCTCTGCATGCGCTGGTCGGCTCTACGGAGGGCGTGACGCTCCTCGCGGTGGAGAACTGTCCGGATTCCAACTGGAATGCTGCGTGGGAGGCTTCCAATCTGCCTTCCGGCCTGCCGCTTGATATGTGTATTGTCCCCGACTGTGCTTTTGGTAGCGGCACGCACCCCACCACAAGGATGCTCATGGACCAGATGCTGTCGCTCGGCGGCGGTTTCATGTCCGGCAGGCGTGTCCTCGACAACGGCTGCGGGTCTGGCATCCTCGGTATTCTCGCCGCGCGGCTCGGGGCGTCCTCCGTCCGTGCGGTGGATATGGACGAAAAAAGCGTTGCCAGCACGCGCGCCAATGCGGAGCGCAATGCCGTCCGGGTGGAGGCTCTGCTCGGTTCTGTGCCTCCGGAAGACAACTATGATTTGATTTTCAGTAATATCCATCGTAACGTCCTTCTTGCCCAGATGCCGCTCTATGCCCGTTGTCTGGGGCCGGGTGGCGAACTCTGGCTCAGCGGTTTCTACGAGGCCGATTGTCCGCCTCTGGAAGAGGCGGCCCGGAATGCGGGGCTTGTGCAGCTTTCTGCCCAGTCCCAGGACGGATGGTGGATGCTTCGTTTTTTGCAGCAGTAGTCATGTCCACGGTTTGTGCGGTTTCAACTCCCTATGGCACGGGCGGTATTGCCGTCGTGCGGCTCAGCGGCCCGGAGGCCGTTGCTGTGGCGGAGCGTCTTACGGGAGCGCCGCTGGTGCATCCGGTCCATTTCCGCCGGATTCCTGATTTGGACGACATGGTGATCACTACGTTCCGTGCGCCGCATTCCTACACCGGCGAGGATGTCGTTGAGTTTTCATGTCACGGCAGTCTCTATATTCAGCAGGAACTGCTCCGGCGTCTGGTGGATGCCGGTGCTTCGCTGGCGGCGCCGGGTGAGTTTACGAGGCGCGCTTTCCTCAACGGACGCCTTGACCTCAGTCAGGCCGAGGCTGTCGCCGACCTCATTGCCGCGCGGACGCGCGGCGAACAGAGGCTGGCCTTGCGGCAGTTGCGCGGCAGTGTCTCCGGCGAACTGGAGCAACTTCGTGAAGAACTCCTGCGTTTCACCTCCCTGCTTGAACTGGAACTTGATTTTGCCGACCACGAGGACCTGCAGTTTGCCGACCGCGCGGAACTGCGCACCTTGTTGGACGGGGTGCAGCGGCATCTCGACCGGCTGATTGCCTCTTTCCGAACGGGGCAGGCGCTCCGCGACGGTATCTCTGTCGCGATTGTCGGTCCTGCCAATGCTGGCAAGTCCACGCTCCTTAATGCGCTGTTGCATGAGGAACGGGCTATCGTCAGCGATATTCCGGGCACGACGCGCGACACGGTGGAGGACACTCTTGTCCTCGGCGGTATTCTCTTCCGCCTCATCGACACGGCGGGTCTTCGTCCGACCGACGACCCTGTTGAACAGCTTGGCATACGGCGCAGCAGGCAGGCGATGCAGAAGGCCGATATCGTGGTCCGTGTGCTGGATGCGACGGCTTCCCTTTCTTCCGCCGGTGAGGATTTCGGCGGTATGAATCCGGACGATGCGGTGTTTCTTACGGTGTTCAATAAGGCCGATTTGCTCTCTTCCGTGCCTGCGGGTGATGATTGTTATATCTCGGCTGCCGGAGGGGAGATCGCCCCGTTGGAGAAGGCGCTTGTCCGCGAGGCGGGACGTTTGCTCTCGGCGGCGGATACAGGCAGCACTGTCATTTCCTCGGTCCGCCATTACGAGGCTTTGCGGCGGGCGCGTAAGGCGGTGGATGCAGTGCGTTCCGGATTGGATGGCGGGCTGGGGACGGAACTCGTCGCCCTTGATTTGCATGATGCGTTGGATGCGCTTGCTACTGTCACCGGCCGCATCACTTCCGACGAGGTTCTTGCCGGTATCTTTTCGCGTTTTTGCGTGGGGAAATGATGCGTTTGGTGAAGGAATGGAAATAGTGGTGATACGTTCTTGTTTGTAAGGTTATGTGGAGGTCTTGTTTCCGTCGTTGGCTGTGTTTGGCAGGGGGTGTAGTGTATGCTGCTTTGGTGTGTGCGCAGGGCCGGACGGTCGTTCTGTCGGCGTGTGCGGGTTTGTGTGAGGCGGTTTCCCTGTCCGAGTTGTCGGAGGGTACGGGGGTGCTGCTGCCGGAGGCGGAGCCTTTGCCGGAATGCGGGGCGGCCGGATGGGAGTTTGCCGGATGGGCGCAGGCCGAATGTCCTGTCGTGTCTGAGCAGCCTGCCTTGTATGCCGCCGGTTCGCTCTTTTTCCCTTCGGATGAGGAATTGGTGCTTTATGCTGTTTATTGTCGGCGGACGGAGGGCTGTTACCGCCTGGTCACGGAGTCGTTGGACGATTGGTCGGGAGCCTTTCTTCTGGCGGCGGGTTCCGTCTTCATGGACGGCAGTCTTCCGGCGGGTTCCGGCGGAGTGGGGGCTTCCGGTGCGGGAGTCAGTGCGCCCGATGGATGGCAGGAGGGGGGCGATGTGCCGCTTCAGTGGGGTGACGGGCATGCTTTCTCTGTTTCGGCGGTCGCGTCCGACCCTGCACGTGGCTATGTGATGGCTTCGGCGGACAGGACAGCGCCGTATCTCTATACCACAGCGATGGCATCGGAGGGGTCCATGAGTGCTACGGCCAATCGGAATACCGCGGCGGCGCATCCGTTTTCCTTCTCGCTACGGAGCGGGGGTGGTGTGCTTGTCGCGGTGCATGGTTTCACGTTGCAGTACAATGCGTCCGGGCGCATGTTCCGTTTCTATAGCAGTCAGGACTATACGCCTTTGTCGCTTTATCGCCGGCAGCCGTCGGTTGTTTCCTGGTGTTCCTGGCCTGATGAGGCGCAGCGTCCGGTGGCCGAGGTGGTCTTTGTGGTGGACGGAGCGGAGGACAGCGTCATGCTGGCGGACGGACAGGGCCGTGTGGAGCCTTATGTTCCGCAGGTTCCTTGTCCGGACAAGGTTTTTTGCGGATGGGGTGCCGCGCCGCTGGAGAGGACGCAGACGGCGCCCGCTTTGCTGGATTTCGCGGAACGGCGGTTTTCTGTCGGCCGGACTCTGGTGTATGCTGTGCTGGCCGCCCGTAGCGGCGGCGCTTTGGCCGACGGGGTGTCCGCCACGCTGACGGAGGATTTCAACCGCTGTACCGCCTCTTATTCCTATGCAGGGCAGCAGCGCACGTTGCAGACGGCTTCGGGCTTGACGTGGAGTACGCTTTTGGGCGCTCCTTCGATAACGGGCAGTGATGTCTTTTTTGGCGGAACGGTTGGTTTCCGGTTGCAGCAGCAGGCGTCCGGAGCAACGGCTTTTCTGGAACTCATGATGCCGGTGGACGATTTGTCGGCAGTCACTTTTATGGCGGGCAGGAATACCGGCACGGTGGAGGCGGGGGTCTCTTGGTGGGCCGATGGTAAGTGGAGTGACGAGCAGCCGCTGGTTCTTGTTTCGTCCCGCAGTACGCTGAATACGGTGCAGTTGCCGGAGGCCTGTACGGCGCGCATCCGGATTCGTCTGACAACCTATGGTTCTGGCTATCTCTATCTGGATGATTTTGTGTTCTATACGCGCAACCGCAGTTGGACACTCTCTGATTTTTCCACTGATTGCCGGATGGCGGAATCGGCGCTTTTGACGTTCCGTGACGGCGGAATGTATGACGGCCGTCCGTTGCGTGATACGTTGTTCACGGTTTTGCCGGCTTCGTGCGTCTTGCCGGAACCGCAGAAACGCGGTTTTGTCTTCCGCTCCTGGTTGTTGGACGGGGTGTCCTATGCGGCGGGTGACTCTTTTGTGGTGGCGCACGATGCGGTGCTCACGGCGGTTTGGGAGCTGGTGCCCTCGCAGCGTTGCCGGAGTGTCTCCGATTTGTCGCCGTTTACGGCGGAGCAGTTGGCGGCCATGGATGTGCAGGTTGCTGCCGGATGCACGTTGCAGGTGGCGTCGCCGATGGCTTTTCACGATCTCGTGCTGGAGCCCGGGGCCGTGTTGCAGATCGGTGAAGAAGCCGGTCAGCCGGTGGTGCTTTCGCTGAATGCGCTCTGGCTCTGTGCCGGTGACGCGGCGGCGGCTTCATCTGTTTTTCCGTCGGTGCGTGTGGCTTCTGGTTCTGCATTGTGCCGTCGGCAGCAGGCTCTCTTTTTGCAGCTCGTTGTGGGGGAAGGGCGTCGGCGCATGTTCGGACTGCCGTTCCCGTTTGCAGTAAGTGATGTCTGTCTGGCGGATCCTGAATCCGCGGAGTCGTTGGTTTACGGACAGGATTATGTTTTTCTTGCTTTTGGCGGAGCCTGTGCTTCCGCTGACGGCTCGTCGGAGGCGGTCTGGAGTCCGTTGCCTTCCGATGCGGTGCTCTCTTCCGGCACGGCCGTGATGCTGCAGGTGCTTTCCGACCGTGCTGACGCTTCTCTTCTGCTTCCGATGCGTGGAGTGGAGGATGCTTGGCTCGGCAGTGGTTCGGGGGAGTCTGACGGTCGTGGTACGGTGGTGCTTTCGGTTGCCGCCGGCGCTGGTGTTCCCGTTCATCTTCGGGGCTGGAATATGCTGGCATCGCCTTTCCTGTCGGAGACTGTGATTACACAGGCGCCGGTTCCGTGGGTGCAGCCGGTAGCCGGCAATGCGGCTTCGTTTGTGCCGTCGTTATGGTCGCAGGCGGTGTTGCCTCCGGGCGGTTGCTGTCTGGTGCAGGTGAAAGAGGATGGCTCTTTGTCGTTCGCAGTGGAAAAGGGACTGTCGTTTCCGCCGGCCGCTGCTCCGGATGGTGTGCCGCAATGGCGGCTGGGGCTGTCGCTTGTCGGAGCGGGCGATGCTGACCGCACTTTCTTGTCCCTTTCTCCTGATGCGTCTGGGGAATACGACTTGGGGGCGGATGTGTTGAGGTGGTTCGGCAGTGGGGATACGCTTGCGGTCTATACGTTGGGGGCGGGGCTTCCGCTGGCTTGTCAGGCGCTGCCTGCCGCTCCTTCTGTGGAGGTTCCGCTGGGCGTGCGTCTGCCTTCGGCCGGCATGTTTTCTTTCTCGTTGTCTTCCGGTACCGACAGATCCTTGTTTGAGCGGATTGACTTGTTTGACAGGCAGACCGGAATGTCGGTTTCTCTCCTTTCCGGCGATGTGTCTTTCCATGCCGCTGCTGGGAAAGACGAGGCACGTTTTGTCCTTTCCGTGGTGCCGCTTCCTGAGAACACGGCAGCGACGGAGGTGCGTACTTCTTCGTCCGGCGGGAGGCGCAAGGTGCTTTGTCGCGGCCGTCTGCTGTTGCTGGCGGACGATGCCGTTTATGATATGCTTGGCCGGAGATTGTCCTCACAGTAGGATGCGGACGCCTGGTTCCGGCATGTTGGTGTAATTTTGTAGGTTTGAATGATGACGTATCAACAGTCTATTGACTATCTTTTTGAATCTCAGCCTGCTTTTCATCAGGTGGGAGCGGCTGCATACAAGCCCGGTTTGCAGAACACGGTTGCTCTGATGGAGCGTTTGCGGAATCCGCACACCCGTTTCCGGAGTGTGCATGTGGCGGGCACTAATGGCAAAGGGTCTGTATCGCACCTTCTGGCGGCCTCTTTGCAGTGTGCCGGTCTGAAGACGGCGCTTTACACTTCGCCGCATCTGGTGGACTTCCGCGAACGCATCCGTATTAACGGACAGATGATTCCGCAGGAGGAGGTGGTTCGTTTTGTGGAGGAGAACCGCACGTTTTTGGACGGCCTGAAACCATCTTTTTTTGAAACGACGATGGCTCTCGCCTTCGACTGGTTCGCCCGTCAGCAGGTGGATGTGGCGGTGGTGGAGGTCGGACTGGGCGGCCGTCTGGACTCGACGAATATCATCTCGCCACTGCTCTCCGTCATAACCAATATCGGGCTTGACCATACCGAATTCCTGGGTGATACCTTGCCGCAGATAGCCGCCGAGAAGGCGGGTATTATCAAACCGGCAACGCCTTGTGTCATAGGTGAAAGCGATCCGCAGACGGATCCGGTATTCTTGAAAAAAGCGCAGGAGTGCGGCATTCTCGGTGACGGACTCGAGACGTCGGACTGCCGGCTCTGGTTTGCCGACCGGTGCGAATATCTCCGCCGTTGCCGGTTGCATGATGCGCCTGTCTGTCAGTTGAACGGCCTGTATCAGGAGAAGAACATGCAGACTGCTTATGTGGCCTTGCGTGCGCTTTATTCCGTATTCCCGTCGTTGTGTCCCGATGCCATCCGGCGCGGTTTTGCGGAAGTGTGTACACTTACGGGGTTGCGCGGGCGTTGGGAACTCCTGTCTGAGCATCCGCTTGTTGTTTGTGATACGGGCCATAACAGCCACGGAATCAGATATGTGGCGGAACAGTTGCGGCAGCAGAAGCATCCGCTGCGTATTGTCTTCGGCATGGTGGACGACAAGGATGTGGACACGGTGCTGCAACTCATGCCGCGTGATGCCGTGTATTATTTCACGCAGGCGCAGACGCATCGCGCCATTCCGGCCGGTAAACTGCTCGCCTTGTGGCAGCAGATGGCGGGAGATGAGGCCGCTGCTTCAACGTTCACTACGGTTGAGGAGGCGGTTCGTGCGGCTCTGAAAGAAACCGCCGCCGATGATTTGGTGTTCATCGGTGGCAGCAACTATGTGGTCGGTGAGGCATTGCGCCTCTTCCCGAAAAATTAGACTGTCAGTCTTTTAGAATTTGTAGCGGATACCGAGACTGATATTATTGTACAATCCAAAGAGACCGAAGCCGACTTTGCCGTCATGTGTGTTATCAACGCCGATTGTCGGACGCCAGTCAAGTGACAGTTGGAACGGGAACCAGAAGTCGTACTCAATACCGATGTGTCCGGCTACACCAGCATACCAGTAATTGGCTACACTGCTGTCAAAGAGGCCATAAACACCGCCTGCACCGCCGACACCCATATACCAGTGCCATTCGCCTTTCTCGTTCCAGGGCACGGGAGCGTTGAACGGATCAATCCAATCGTAGGTTACATTACCGCCGATACCCATGCCTTTATACAGAACCGGAATTGCAACGGCAACATCCAGCATGTTGGCATCGCCGAAGCCGTGTTCATAAGAAAAACCAAGACCAGAACCTGCGTTCACACCGATTGCGCGGGGCTGTGCGCTGGCAAAAGCAAGACCTGCTACTGCCAGAATTGCTGTAAATAATACTTTTTTCATACCTTTTTTGTTTTATTTTGTTGTATTTCTTGATGTGTTTTCGCAAAAAAGCGTGCAAAGGTACTGCTTTTTTTAGGAAAAACCAAATAAATCTTAATGGAGGAATACTTTTTATTAAAAAAAGACATTAGTGTCCACTAATTGAATAAAAAAAGTTCTTTGACTTGTTGAAAATTAGTTAAATACGTTGGATTTTTGTTTCCGACGATTT
>Ga0310690_10008283_pt1 | contig 13214 bp, 18 predicted proteins | sample AusTroGonzalo_MG_2_FD_207661 | JGI IMG/M metagenome (GOLD analysis project Ga0310690, IMG submission 207661) | Bovine rumen microbial communities from tropical cattle in Woodstock, Queensland, Australia - Gonzalo_04 (v2) (version 2) | ecosystem: Host-associated > Mammals > Digestive system >... | reverse complement strand
AACAGGAGAGATAGGAAATACTCCTGCATCTCCTGTTCTTTGTGGCCAAACCCCCACCCGCATCTCGAAACCAGAAACCATCCACCCTCCAACTCCAACTCAACCAACCACCAACTACCCATTCACCAACTACCAACTACCCATTCACCAACTACCAAAATCTCGTCCAGTCAAACCCAAACCCTCGTACAGGGAAGGTCAAACCCTCGTACAGGGAAGGTCAAACCCCCGTACAGGGGAGAGCAATCCCCCGTACAGGGCAGAACGCCAATCCAATCACCTGCTTGCGGTGAGGTGGCCATTGAAATTTGGTATAATATGGACCATGAACGATACAGCCACAACAAGCACCGAATGCAAGAACAGAGAATACTGGACTCTTTGTGCCAAAGTCCTTAGCATGGAATCCGAAAAGGAAGCCATTAAAAATTTCAGGGAGACGCCGGAGGCCCAATGTCTTGATAATTCCGACATGATCTTCGAAGCCTTGGCCGATGCTATTAAGTCGGTGCGCGACAGCAGACCGCCTAACAGGATCAGCGCCTTCGCGGCCAAAGAGCTTAAGCAGATCCTTTCGACAAAGACATGGACGGAATGTCTAAAGTTTGACGCAAACAGTTCGCTTTCCGACGACGAGTTCCTCTCCGCAGACGAAAAAAAGGCAGTGTTGCCATATTGGGATGACATCTGGACTGACGAGTACGGTACTTGGCGTCAGATCGTAGTTTCGCTTGCCGCATTCCTGCGCGAGGCCGCTGCGTTCGCAAAGCGCGTCGGCTCCATCGACTCCGCCCGCAAGTTCATTCTCGCCTGGCTCAAGGTCAACAGATTCGAGAAGGACATTTTCGGATGCATGTCGCAGGAGGATGCCTGTAGCGTAGTGGACGCGATAGCCGAGGCGGAGGACATCCTTTTGGCCGACATGGAGCTTGCCAAGCTATGAGCTACGAGTATTCCAATGTGGTCTACTGGCACGTTCACGACACGACCCCGACCGAGCAGTCGGTGTTGGCGGCGCTTGCGTTCTGCCACAACAGCAAGACGGGACGCTGCGACCCTTCAGCCACAACGATATGCGAGATGACGCATTTCGGCAAATCTTCCGTGAAGCGTGCGCTGGGCACGCTCAAGGACAAAAACTATATCTCCTGGATTTCCGGCGGAAAGGGCAATAGCAAAGAGTCGGACAGTAATAAATATACACTTTATCTTTCCGCCATACCGGCCCACAGGGACGCCCCCGCCGTCTCAGAGCGGGCTGGTGGGGGGCTCACAGTGAACCCCTCCCCGGTCCACAGTGAACCCCAAAAGAGAATAGAAAAAGAACCTAACAGGAAACTAACCAACGAGCTGGCTGAGTTGGTTGGCGAATCTTTTGTGGAGGCAGCAAAGCCGCAAGTCCCCGAAGTGCCGTCCGCCTCTCCAGCGGCGGCGGAAACGGGCGTGTTCGACAAGTTCTGGTCCGCCTACCCGAACTGCATCTACAAGAAGCCGAACGCAATGCCGAGGTGCTGCGCCCTGTATGTGCAGCTGCGCGGCAATGCGCCTGATGCAGCCGCGTTTGACGAGACGGTGCTTGCCGCGCTTGCGGCGTGGCGGACGAGCGAAGAGTGGAATGCGGACGGCGGAAAGTACATTCCGGCGCCGATAAACTTCTTCGTCAAGCGTCTTTGGGAGGTAGCCCCTACACCAAACGAACCGCCTGCCAACTCGTCTGAAGAGAAGCGTAACGCAAGGATAGAAAGCGTCATGAGGTATCCTGATGCGTGGGGTCTATGCGAAGAACGCTGTGCAAAATTCAAGGACGGCAAATGCACGGAGGGTCAGACGATCCCGCCGGACAAAAGAGACTGGCCGATTCCACCTGAAGAATGCCGCCCATTTGCCCGCCGCCTTGTCCGTCGCAACCTTGGTGTAGGCGAAAGCTTTAGCGAAGGTGGGTGAGGGGAAGTCAAAACCTCGGCGAGGGGGTATGTGGTTTATTGTCTTTAACGCAGAGTCGCAGAGACGCGAAGTGCGCAGAGATTGGAAACAAGCTGCTCCCGCAGGGCCCTCCGTGAGGGTAGAACCGCCACCCAGTGCGGGGAAACTGCCCGCCTTGTCAGCCGACATCTTGCCCGTCTCGTATTGTAATATGTGACGAGGCGCAGGGGATGCGAAGTTCAAGAAAATTTGAACTTTGGCAAGCGGGTTTTCCATAGATTTGGTATAATACAACTGTCTGCACAGGAATGCCGCGGACGCGATAGCCAAGCGACGAGAACCGTTGCTGTAGACCAATAAATGAATGAACATCTTCTAAATCAGGATTATCGGGACATGGTGGAGTGTCTGCTTGCCGCCGGAGTGGACTTCATGCTTGTCGGTGGCTATGCCGTTGCACTTCATGGCTGGCCGAGGACGACATTTGACATTGACTTCTGGATCATGGCGAATCCAGAAAATGCAAAGTCTGTCTTGCAGGCGATAAAGTCCTTTGGCGCACCGCTCATGGACCTCTCCGAAGAGGATTTCCACAAGCCGGGAATGGTGTTCCAGATTGGCACGGAGCCGCAGCGCATCGATATTGTTTCTGCAGTTGACGGTCTTGAATATTCAGATGCCGCAAAGCGCGCCGTCAAGATGAACGTCGATGGTCTTGAAATCAAGGTTATTTCCATTGATGATCTCATAGCCAACAAACGCGCGTCTGGCCGTCCCAAGGACATAGCCGACGCCGTCGCACTTGAAAGAATCAAGGCGAGGAACGGGAATGGATAGGACTGTCGTTAGAAAGACCACCCTCAAGGAGCAGGACGAGGCGTTTTGCCTCGCGCTGTCGATTGACGAGCGCTTGAAGGTTCTGGAGGAACTGAACCGTATCGGGCGGCTTGCGGCCGGCTACCCCGAGACCCGGCTTGACAGGAGTAAGGTGCACGCCGCCTAACCGCGCAGTTGTCTAGTCCGTATCTCGTAGCGGCAACAGGCTTGCCCGCCGCCTTGTCCGTCGTAACCTTGGTGTAGGCGAAAGCTTTAGCGAAGGTGGGTGTTTCAGCCACAAAGTGCAGGAGAAACAGGAGAGATAGAAAATACTCCTTGCAATATGTGACGGGGATTAGCTCAGGCAAAGTTCAAGAAAATTTGAACTTCGGTAAGCAGGGCTTTCATGGATTTGATATACTACAAACCATTCAGGCAGGAATACCTCGGGCGCGATAACCAAGCGACGAGAACCGCCGCGGATATGCAGTTGGAATGGGTGGATTCATGCTAAAGCAGAACTTCAGAGATTTCGTCTTTTCGACGAACACGGACGGGAGCGGCAAGGCCGCGTCATACGTCCGTGCGCTCGACATGCTTGGTCCGATCCTCACGCGGCACTATCCGCGCCCCGTCGTCAGAGGCTCCATGTGGCATGAATTCTCGCTTGCCGACCTTGAGGCGATTCACAAATGGATCTGCGCTGAAACAAAGAAAGGTGCGGCGAGTCCGGCATTGGCAGATTTTGAGTCGCCAAGTTACTGGACAAAGAATTTCTGTTCGGCTGCGGTTCGCGCCTATAAAGAGTTCATGGCGGCGGAGCTGTTTGAGAACGACATAGTTGCGAAAGTGGCGTCCGAGACGGTTGGAAAAACCGTGGCAACGAAAGCGGAAGGGTTGATTGCGAGGACAGCCAAGGCAGACCTTGAAAAGTATCTGACGCTCACGAAGAAAGACGGCAAGGATAAACTGGCGGCCGTAAAGGTAAGGGTGAATCAGTCCATCTTCCGCAAAATGGTGCTGATGAATTATGGCAACAGGTGTTGCGTGACAGGCTTGGACGTTCCGGCGGTGCTTCAAGCCAGCCATATTAGTTCGTGGGATAAGGACATAACAAACCGCCTCAATCCCGAAAATGGCCTCTGCCTTTCGGCCACCTACCACGAAGCATTTGACGCGCATTTAATTTCCTTTGATGAGAAGTATCGCCTTGTCGTTTCCAAGTCCATCAAGGATCACTACACAAGCGCGGCGGCAACATCATACTTCACCAAGTGCGAAGGCAAGAAAATCATCATGCCGATCAAATTCTTGCCGTCGCAAGCACTGCTAGCCAAGCATCGTGAGATGCTGGCTGGATAAATAATGGAAAAAGAACAATGAGCGGACTAATGCCTAATGAACCCGAAACTCTTCTTGTAAAGATGACTGTTGCCGACTGTGCCGACTACTGCCGTGCCAAGTTCCCGAAGAACCCTCCGGCAAGAAAAGACGCGGTCCTTCGGTCAATAAAGACGGCTTTTAACTTCAAAGCAGATGTGTCTGACGAATTTGCCGAGAAAATCTTCCAGAAGATGCTGAACAAGAAATGGTTTTCTGAGGCAAGTGGCAAGATTGTCTGGGCGTGAGACTTGAGGTTTTACTGGTTTGCAATGAGTGCCCCTCGAAAGATAATTGAAGTTGTAGGAGCCATCATAAAGGATGGTAATCGTTATCTTGTTGGCCAACGGGCGGCGAACAAGTCGCAAGGCGGACTTTGGGAGTTCATGGGCGGCAAAATCGAGCCGGGCGAAACGCCTGAGCAAGCATTGGCGCGCGAATGCCGTGAAGAACTCAATCTTGAAATAGAGAACGAGCGCATTATTGATTCCGTTGTTCATGAATACCCCGAAAAGACGATCCGCTTGACGCTGATTGAATGTATGCCGCGGACCGGTTCTGTTCCAAGTGCACTTGAACATCAGCAGATTCGGTGGGTAACACGCGAGGAAATGGAAGCGCTTGATTTTGCGCCGGCTGACCGTGATTTGATTCGTAAAGGATTTGCTAAATGATAGGAGATGTGATGGAACGTTTCTATTACGGCAAATCAATAACGGGATTTCTGGGCGAGGACTCAGACGCTATTTTTGGTGCTTTGTCACGGGCTGAAAGTTTCGATACCGCGAGAGACCAGAAAAATGCATGGAATGAAGAAATCGGGTTGCTCAAGTCGATTCTCCAAGGATATGAAGGATATGTGTTTTTCGAATACTCCATACCGCGACTTGGCAAGCGAGTGGATGTGGTTCTTCTCATCAAAGGCGTGGTTCTCTGCTTGGAGTTCAAGGCCGGCGCTGAGCGTTTCGAGTCAGCGGACAGGGAGCAGGTTTGGGATTATGCATTGGACCTAAAGAACTTTCACGAGCCAAGCCGTGATTTGTACATCGTGCCGATATTGGTGGCGACGGATGCACCTGACGAACCTTTCGAGCTGAAGACATGTAACTATGATGAAAAGGTCTATGCGCCGCTTCTCGCAAACGGCGCTACGTTAAGCAATGCTATTTCAACTGTCGTTGACAAAGTGGAGGCTTTGACGCTCGACGGGATAGAATGGGCGCGCGGAAGATATTCACCGACGCCGACAATCATTCAGGCTGCGAGCGCCCTGTATGCCAATCACAATGTGGATGATATCACTCGGTGTGATGCAGGCGAAAACCTCAAGAAGACGACGGATTATATTCTTAACGTTATTGAACATGCTAAGGCAAACCGTGAGAAGTGCCTTTGTTTTGTGACAGGAGTTCCGGGCGCTGGGAAAACGCTTGTCGGGCTGAATGTCGCGATGAAGCAATTTGAAAAGAAAGAGCCGGCTGTATACTTGAGCGGGAATGGTCCATTAGTCGATGTTCTTACTGAGGCGCTTGCCCGTGACAAAGTTAGGCAGGAGAGAGAGGCCGGAAATAGATACACGCTCACAGCTGCTCGTCGTGAAGTGAAAAGCTTTATCCAGATCATCCATCATTACCGCGACAATGCGTTGGCGAAGCTGAAGATGCCAATACAGGATGGAAAGCTTGAAATAGATCCGGCGAAACTGAAGAAGCACGTGGACGATGGATATTCGGAAGTTGAGCACGTGGCAATCTTTGACGAGGCGCAACGTCTTTGGGATCAACCCCATTTGTCCGCTTGGTTGGCGCGGAAAAAGGGTGTCCAGAATTTCCCGATGTCGGAGAGTGAGTTCCTTATCTGGTCTTTGAATCTTAGACCAGATTGGGCGGTGGTAGTTTGCCTTGTTGGCGGTGGACAGGAGATAAATTCTGGCGAGGCGGGAATCGCCGAACCAATCAGGGCTGCTAATGAAGCCTTCCCGGATTGGAACGTGTTTATTTCGCCTCAGCTGACGGCGAAGGAATATGCGGAGGGGAAGGTTGATCAACTGCTTGAACAGAATCAGAAAGTTAAAAAGGACAGCTCTTTGCATTTGGCAACAAGCATGAGAAGCTTCCGGGCGGAGAATCTTTCGAACTTCGTAGGGCAATTGTTGGACCGTGATGCAACCGCCGCCAGATCGACCTATGCTGAGTTCTGCGCCAACTACCCGATCATGTTGACACGGGATCTTGCAAAAGCGAAAAAATGGCTTAGGAATGTGTCTGGAGGGTCAGAGCGTTATGGAATGGTTTGCTCGTCGCAGGCATTTCGTCTGCGTCCGCTTGCAATTGACGTTCGGGCGAAACCCAACATAGTAGATTGGTTCTTGGATGACATTACAGATATTCGCAGTTCTTTGTTCTTGGAGGATGTCGCAACGGAATTTGACATTCAAGGATTGGAGCTTGATTGGACATGCCTCATTTGGGACGGAGACTTTCAGTATGCAAAAGACGGTTGGATTCAGAAAGATTTCTCTGGTGGCAAATGGAAGAACATCAACGCACCAGAACGGCGGGCATTTCAGGTCAACGCCTACCGTGTGCTCCTGACGCGAGCGCGAAAAGGCATGATAATCTGTGTCCCTGAAGGCGATCGGGGCCATCCGCCGGATGACACAAGACGTCCTGAGTTTTACGACGAAACATTTAAGTATTTACAGTCACTTGGATTGAAGGAATTATGAAGAAGTACTACATACTCAAGATTGACTCGTATGAAGGCGACGGCAGTTCGCTGATGGTGAATGCCGACGGGGCAGACAGCATGTACGTTGTTCTCTGCGTTGAGGGCAAGTCGGCAGAGATTGTCGATTGGGGATATCCTACTGCCGATGAGCTTCTTGAGGCTTGGGACAACGTAGAATTCGAGAATGTTGAGGAGTACAGGTAAATGTTTTGCCACAACCATCCATACGGCAATCCGGTGTTAGAGTGTTCCTTCAACACTTCCATTCCCCGTTGGCCGAATAGAAAGTAATATGAAAGGAAGTAATACATGACCCCACCAAAATACCAAGATCCGTCCTCGTTGAGCGTTTCGGCCATTTTGGGGCTGATCGATGCGAAAGACATTGCGGTTCCGGAAATACAGCGCCCGTTTGTTTGGAAGAAGACGCAGGTGAGGGATCTTCTGGATTCGCTTTATCGTGGATATCCGGCTGGGTATATTATCCTATGGCAATCTCCCAATGTCAAAATGAAGGATGGGAAAACGGCGGCAGGACGGAAGATTTTAATTGACGGACAGCAACGCATTACCGCGCTGATGACGGCGATTGCCGGTGTCGAAATCATAACTGAGTCATACGAAAAGGGGCGGGTCAAGATAGCTTTCAATCCGTTTGCCGCGCTAGCTGACGAACCGGAAGAAAAGCTTTTTGCTGTTCAGGACTCAAGCCATTTGCGTGATAAGCGTTGGATTTCCGATGTTGCAGATGTTTTTAAGAACGGGTTTAATCCTTGGAACTTCGTCAAGGAATATTGCGACGCGAATCCTGAGATGTCGCAAGATGACCTTTTTAATGTGCTGACCTCGCTGAAGACGATTGGAGATCGCCGAGTTGGTGTCATTGAACTCAATTCGTCTTTGGATATTGATACCGTTACCAATATTTTTATTCGCATAAATTCAAAGGGCACGCCGCTCAGTCAGGGCGACTTCGTTATGTCCAAAATCGCTGCTGACGAGACGCATGGTGGGAATCAGCTGCGAAAGCTCATTGACTATTTTGCACATCTTTCAGTCACGCCGAACTTCTATTCTACGTTGGCTTCTGCCGACGCAGACTTTGCCTCTGGGGAGTACATGTCGAAGGTGTCTTGGCTTAAGAATGAAACAGAGGACGTCTTTGACCCAACCTGTGATGATGTCATTCGCGTTGCTTTCATGGGTCAGGAGACGCGTGCAAAGCTATCGGATCTTGTTAACTTGCTTTCCGGGCGTAACTTCGAGACGCGGGAATACGAGGCTGGCATTGTGGACGCTACGTATGAAAAACTCAAAGCTGGAGTTCTTGACGTGGTGAACGAGAACCATTTTAAGGGATTCATGAATGCGATTCATGGTGCAGGCTTTATTTCTCCCAAACTTGTCAACTCACGAATGGCGATAGATTTTGCGTATACACTATATTTGAGATTGAGGAGAGAACCTGACGTTTCAACGGGCGCAATCAATAGCATCATCCAGAAGTGGTATGTTTTGTCAGTGTTGACCGGACGGTACAGTTCCTCGCCTGAAACTGCCTTTTACAAAGATTTGAAGCTAATTAGCGAATCTGGAGTAGTTGAGACGCTTAAGTCGATTGAGGCCGCATCTTTGTCTGACAATTTCTGGAATGTTGCAGTTCCACAGGACTTGCGACAGACTTCGCCAATCAATCCTGCTTATCAGGTCTATCTTGCCGCACAGACAGTCTTAAAAGATGTTTCGCTCCTTTCGAAGAATTTGTTTGTCGGCGAAATCTTACGTTCGGCAGATGTGCACCACATCTTCCCCAAGGCGTATCTTGCGGAGAATGGGATGTCGAAGGTGCAGTATAATCAGAATGCAAATATGGCATATCTGAATGATCTTGTTAATAAGTCAATTGGCAAGAAGTCTCCTAAAGAGTATTTTGCGCAGGCGTTTAAGCAGTGCGAAACTGGTGTTGCTGAGATAGGTGAAATTACTGATATTGATATGCTCCGCGACAACCTTCGAATGAATTGCATCCCTGAAGCTGTTAGGGATTGGGATTTCACCAATTACGATGAATTTCTTGATCAGCGGCGTTCGTTGATGGCGGAAAAGATTCGCAAGTATTACGAAGGATTGTAAATGTGTTTATTTAAAAGCAAACGGGCCTGAGCTTATTGATGCCGTAGCTGTGATACAGTAGCTCGACTTGTGTTGTGCGAAGAGAGAGGCGAATGATTATGGCGATGCCACATAGAGACGATATGATTGATAAGTTGTTTCGAGAGGCCATAAAATCCAATCCTGAAGAGGCGAAAAGCCATTTTGAATTGGTAGACCCAGGTGTGTGGCGCTTCGATGTTTCTGGTAGACTGTCGGGGCTCGGAACGGCTTGGGTTGGACCTTATCGGTTTGTGCTAGACGGTGTAAAATATGATGCTTTTGGACTGCGATCGGGAATTGTTGCATCTCAGGTTTTGTTTCTTGAAGACCTGGGCGTATGTGTCCTGCCGCAAGAATCGTCAAAGCGTGCCCTGTCCGCGGCCATTGGAATAATTGCGTGTCTTGTCGTCATTGGTGTTGCTTATGGTTCTTATATTCTTTACGTGCGCAAAGAACGCCAAAGTGTTCAACGAGCATATACACAAGCCGTTAAGGATAATCAATCGGATGTGGCAATTAGGGAGATGCTGCTAAAGGCTGAGCAGCGCAAACAGGGGCATGAAGTTCGCGTGTGTCAGACGCCCAATGCAATCGATGTTCAGCAAAAGACGGTCGAGAAGTCCATCAAGGAGCGAGCTCGTGATGCGTTTCGTAAATCACAATGGGATGACGCGATTGCGCTTGTCGATCAGCTGAGCGAAGAGGAAGCAGACGCCGAATTGAGGTATTACATAGGCATTTGCTACAAAGAGGGGTATTCTGTCGATCATAGTTATGAGGAGGCATTCTATTGGTTTAAATCGGCGGCAGAACTGGGTAATGCGGCTGCACAATATGAGTTGGGATTGGCATATGAGAAAGGTAATGGCGTGTCAGTCAGTACGAATGAAGCGATTAGATGGTATGGTATTGCCGCTAAAAGCGGCAATGCGATGGCGAATCTATTTCTAGGCCTTATATATGATGAGGGGCGTGGCGTAGTACAGAATCCTTCGGAAGCGTCGCGGTGGTATCGGACGGCTGTTGATCTTGGGAATGCCCATGCCGGGTATTTGTTGGGGCGGTTGTATTACGAAGGTCGCGGAGTCGCACAGAGCTATTCGACGGCGGCGGAGTTGTTCCGGGAGTCTGGTTCTCTAGGGCACGCACAGGCAGGTTTCCTTCTTGGCGAGATGTATGAAAAAGGAATTGGTGTTGGGCAGAACAAATCAGAGGCATTATATTGGTACAAGAAGGCTGGGGAGCATGGAAATTCGGCGGCGATGTCTGCATGGCAACGCTTGAGCAACACGGATAAAATGTGGATTCATCCAAAATAGTTCCAATGGCGCCGACCAGCCTGTATAAGATTATTTTATGTGATTCTTTTCCACATATCCTTGGCGGATTTGTCGCGGTTGAGGTTTGCCGCGGCATTTGGTACAATCTGCGCAGGAGGAACGCATGGGACTGGTAAAAACAAGAAGACTGGCGTATCCGCCCCTTGTGGGGGTTCGCGACCCATGGGGAAGCGAACACGCTGAGCGGAGCGAATGCCGAGCAATGCACAAACAGCAGCGTGCCAAGGCCGCGATGAAGCTGCCGATGAAGGGCGCGTTCCGTTCCATTCCGGAGAAAGCCGGGAAGGGCAGAGCGCGGGTAAAATGAAGGTCGAGATTCTTTCTTTCTCTTATAAGCGCGGGTTGCCGGAGGACAAGACTGGCAACGGCGGAGGCTTTGTGTTCGATTGCCGTGCGATGCCCAATCCATATTGGGAGGAGAGCTTGCGTGGTTACACCGGGAGAGACAAGCCTGTTGTCGACTTCTTTGCCCGCTTCCCTGGCGAGGTAAAACGTTTTCTTGACGCGGCGGAATCTCTTGCCCGCCAATCAATCGAGGAATATATGCGCTATGGCCGCGGGCATCTGCAGATCGCCTTCGGATGCACCGGTGGGCAGCACCGTTCCGTCTATTTCGCAGAGCGAATGGCTGAGCGATTGCGCGGCATTGACGGCGTTGAAGTTGAGGTCGCGCATGCGGCGATGTCGTATTGGAAGACAGCCACAACTCCAGTCGGCAATCCGCAAGCGCATCTAAGTGGCAGCCCCCTCTGAGATTTTGGGGATCTTGGGGACAAGCCCCATCAGATTTTGGGGACAGACCCCATCGGCAGTGTTCTTTTCGTGGAGAATTTGGCGTTTATTGCAACTTATCTGCCTTCGTGCGTGGGGACAGACCCCATTGGTGGAGTAGCGGCGCGGCGGATTGTGAGTTGAAGCAGCTCCGAGTGATAAAACAGGTCTGACCTATTTTATCATTTTCCATAGTGGTTTTTGCCGCGGAGATTGAGGTTTGTCGCGGTATTTGGTACAATCTGCGCCGGAGGAACGCATGGGACTGGTAAAAACAAGAAGACTGGCGTATCCGCCCCTTGTGGGGGTTCGCGACCCATGGGGAAGCGAACACGCTGAGCGGAGCGAATGCCGAGCAATGCACAAACAACAACGTGCAAAGGCCGCGATGAAGCAGCCGATGAAGGGCGGTGCTGGGAAGGGCGGTGGCGCGTTCTGGTTGCGCGACGGATGCACTGACAAAGGAAAATAGATGAAGAAGTTGTTGATAGGCGTATGCATTTTGGCGGCAGTGTTTATCGCCTTTGTTGCGGGGCTTGAGGTCGGCCACAGAATGGGATATGACAAAGGATGGCGTGATTGCAAGTTTGACGCGAAGGAGGCCTTGTACCCAAGGCGAGGCGATCCTTTCTACGATTCTTTCTGGAAGTGGCATGGCTCCACGAATTCCGTAATACGCAAACGCCGGGGGTTCTTTGAGTAGGAGTAGTGGCGCGGCAGTGGTGGGCCAAATTAGGAGTATGACATGGAAACATGCGGGATAAGCATTGACAAATTCTTGGCGACCGACGCCGGGATTGTGTATTTGGACATCCGGGATCGGATTCTGCCCTACTTGCGCGCGCAACATGAAAATGCAGAACGGGCATGTGTGAACATAAGGAGCAAGCTGAAGACATTTGATGAGGTTCGCTCTCGGCTTGACGATGTGGGGACTGCATTGTCGGAGATTTCACGGATATGCGATGGCGACCTTGGCGGAATTCCCTTTCGCGAGGCGGTTCTTGGAAGGCACGATGCGGAGCCTTGTGCTGACGATGTTAATGCGGCGTGTGATACATTTGCGAAATGGGCGCAAAACGCAAATGTCGGCATGGATGGTCTGCGCAAGGTGCTTGACAGTGCATGTTCCGAAAATGAGGAGGGCAGGAAGTGCATGGAGGAATTCGCAGGTGTGTTCCGATGCGCAACAGACTTCTGGAGCACGGCAATGGACGTCTATATTTGCGACTACGTGTTTGAGAATGTGGAAATGAAGTTCAAGAAGAAAGTCTGCAAGGACATCATAAAGTTCTTGCCAAATGCCATTGTCAGGGGAAAGGCTTTTCTCGATTTGTACGGTCATGGAAAATTCGATTTCGGAAAGAATACGGAATTTATCCTTACGCGAGCAGAAGAGGTTGTTGAGGCGGCCGACAATCGGTTGAAAGTCTATCGAGAAGCAAGGAACTTCGCGGATAAGTTCGGGATGCCTGCCGCGTTTGAACAATGGAAACGCGGTCTTGAGATTTCAAGGCAATTGGCGGAGCAGTCGCATTAAGGTTGAGATGTATGGTATGGAAACGGGAGAAGCGGTATGTATGGAGACAAGATAGACAGCAAGGATAAGTTGGCAATGGAACTGTGCGAAGCGCTTGACATGTGCGCAGAGAACAGCTATCCCGTGATTGACCTTACGGGTCAGACTGTGTCAATTGTTTTTGACTCGGCATACGTTGACCCAGAGGTAAACGAAGGGTTGCACGGACATGAAGTTGTTGACATTGATCCGATAGACTCACACGAGGGTTTCAGAATTATGGAGAATTTCGCCATGTCCCGTTCAGATGGGCAGGCGAGACGGCTTGCTTACGCGCTTTCGATGAAACATCCGTTCAAGCGGTTTCGCATGGCGCTTGCCGACATTGGCATAACGGACGAATGGTACGCATACAAAGCCGAGGAATATTTGTGGCTTGCGAAGGAACGGCTTGAGTGGAGCTCGGTAGACTTTGTGGATGGAAGGATTGTCTGCGGAGACAGAAAGAAAATCCGCACATATCTTTGTGAATGTGTGGACGATTAGAGTATTAGAGGGAGGCCCACATGGTGGACTTGTAG
>Ga0310690_10008282_pt1 | contig 13215 bp, 10 predicted proteins | sample AusTroGonzalo_MG_2_FD_207661 | JGI IMG/M metagenome (GOLD analysis project Ga0310690, IMG submission 207661) | Bovine rumen microbial communities from tropical cattle in Woodstock, Queensland, Australia - Gonzalo_04 (v2) (version 2) | ecosystem: Host-associated > Mammals > Digestive system >... | reverse complement strand
CAAAGGTACGCAATTGGCCCGAATCAGACAAATCTAAAGAACGGAAATCCACCCTGCAATTTGAGCTATTGACTACCTACCACTCAAAATTACCCTGCAAAATGAGCTATATGCCTTATCTTCTGCGTATTTCAGGTCTCTTTCATCATCTATTTTGTGCCATTGCAAATCGTTCAGTTTAAAGACGTACATGGGACTATTTCTTTGAGATACATCCAGCAATTGGAATTCGTAGCCCAGCTTGGGCTTCTCGCCGGCAATCTTCCCGTATTCCGAGCAGAGCGTCTTGTAGAATGCATTGCTTATCTTGTGGATGCCCACCAGTTCGCCCGACGGCACAATCTCGTCCTTGTTTACCGAGCAGTTGACGAGCTCGCATCTCTCATTCATCTGCACATAATACTGGTCCTGGAATTTCGTGACAGGCGTAATCAGCATGGCAGAGTCGAAGCTGCAATCAATCAGTTCGGTGATAGCCTTCCTCTCGAAGACCAGGTCTGACTCGAAGAGCAGGAAATCTGCCTCCCCTATTGCCTCGCGGCAATTCCAGAGCGTGTACATGCTGTTGGTTTCTGCGAAGCGCGGGGAGAAGACGCATTGCACCTTGCCGGGGTACTCCCTCTCCAATGCTTCGTAAAACTCCTTATGATAGCCGGTGCCAATGATGATTTTCTCTATGCCGGCTTCAAACATTGATTCTATGGCGCGTATCACCATCGGCTTCCCCTTGAAGGGAATAAAGCCTTTAGGCTTCAGTTCTGTCTGCTCGCCAAAGCGGGTTCCCATTCCCGCTGCCATGATTACCGCCGTTCTGATGGGTTCTTTTTCAACATAATGCTATATTTGAGTGAACTTGCCGCTGTGCCATTCCTCCATCATCTTCACTATCTCCAGGGAAATCTTCTCGCCTATGTAGGCCAGCTTGTTTCGGTTGACGGACTTGACGAAGGAGGCTATCATGCCGGGGATGCCTTCCCCTTCCAGCTGGTAGAAGAAGCGTTTGTTCTGCGTCTGGTCCTCTGCGCGCACCTCGAAGTAGTCCGTCTTCCACCAAGGGGCAGGCACGTAGATGTAGCCCTTCGTTCCACCGATGACGAGCTGGCCTTCAGCCTTCACGCCTTTGCCCACCTTGACAGAGGCAACGGCATTAGGGAATGTCCAGTCAATTTTCGTAAAGGTATCGAAATGGTCATTTCCAGGAAGGAGTTTGGACACAATGTGCCTTTCCTGATAGTTGGTCCCCAGGAGCTGGAAGACAGGCAGCATGGCCGTCGGACCCCAGGCCGTGATGCTGTTCCACGTGTGCTGCATCCCGGTCTTCGTCAGGTCGTCCTGCAGGCTCGTGCATACCGCATCGACACTGACGATGTCGCCTATCTTGCCGGTCTTGGCCATGAGTATCATGCGGGCATAGGCGGTGCTGTAGGCCGTCTTGATGCCGGCATAGAGCACGCATCCGTTCTCGTCGGCCATCTGGAAGAGTTCCTTGGCCTGGGCAAGGTCGAGGGTCAGGGGCGATTCGTAGAGCACGTGCTTCTTTTGCTGCAGGGCATATTTTATCTGTTCGTAGTGCTTTGTGGGATGCGAGCGGATGAAGAGTGCATCGCAGTCGTCCACCAGAGCCTCGAAGGAGTCGTAGGCCTTGGCATCCTCCAGTCCCTCCTTCCCCTGCAGGGGGTTCAGGGACAGATAGCCGATGACCTCTGTGCCGTTGACGTTTCTGCACTCCAAGGCGAACTTGTTGATGACGTCTGTGTCGCCGACAAGACCGAATCGCAGGGCATTCTCCTTGCTGCGTATCTCGCTGCTGGACACGCCTTGTGTGCGGTCGAGGTATATGACGTCGCAATATTCCTTCAGGTAGTCGAAGACTCCCACCCAGTCGGACCCCACCGTGAAGATGTCAACACCGTACTTCTGGATGTCATCTATCTTCTGCCCCTCGTATTGCTCTATGACAATCTTGTCTGCCAGTCCTGTGGCCCGCACAGCCTCTATGCGCTCCATGAGCGACTGCTGCACGTTGATTTTCCCACGCGATATGTCGAAGTCATCGCTCGTGACACCTACGATGAGGTAGTCGCCCAGCGCCTTTGCGCGTTCCAGCAAGCGAATGTGCCCGTAGTGGAGCAGGTCGTAGGTTCCGTAGGTAATGACTTTCTTCATAGCAGCCCTCTTCTTTGCAAGTCCTTGAATGCGTTTATCAGGGTGGTGTTATCGTCCTTGGTGAGGCATCCCATGTGTCCGACACGGAAAATCTTGTCTGACATATCCCCGGCATTCGGGCATATCCAAATCCGATACTCCTCCTTGAGAATCTTGAATATCTCGTATGCATTGGCATGGAGGGGGTGGAGTGGTGTCACCCCGTTGGCCGGGCTTTCAGACACGAATTCGAAAGGCAGCTCGCTGATGCGGTTGCGGAAGTCCCTTGCCTGTTCCGCACAGCGTTGCACTTCGGCATCCACGCCTCCATTCTTCTCAATCTCACGGAGGCGTGCATTGATTTGTATCAGGGTCTGCACAGCGGGAGTGAAGGGCGTCTGTCCGCGTTCGCCGTTCTTGAGGGCCAGCTTCAGGTCCAGGTACATGCACATGGGGTTGTGGCTATAGACGCGTTCCACCGCTTCGGGTGAGAGCACGACGAGCGAGATGCCTGGAGGGCAGGCCAGTGCCTTCTGCGAACCGGTTATCATGGCTCCCACGTTCCACTCCTTCATATAGAAGGGGTCGCACATGAAGGAACTGATGGTGTCGGCCACGAGGAAGAGACGGTTGCGGCGGCAAAAGTCGGATATCAGGGGCATGTCGTAGAGTACACCCGTGGAAGTTTCGTGCATGTTTACAAGGAACCCCGTGTAGTCCTGCCCCTCAAGGGGAGCCAGATGTTCTGCCTTGAGTGCTTCGCCATGTCTCAGCCGGATGGTTGTGTGTGGAATTTGATATAGCTCGGCCATCTGTTCGAAGCGCTCGCCGAAGCTGCCTCCATTCACTATTATCAATCTATCTTCTTGCGAGAAGCAGTTGATGAGTGCAGCTTCCATTGAACCGGTTCCTGATGTGGTCATAAAGCATACGCGCGCATTCTCGTCGGCCTTCGCAAATACCTTTATTAGTTTTTCGTTCTCCAACATCAGTTCCGAAAACTCTGGTGTACGGAAATAGGGAACTTGCTGCTTCCCGATGGCTCGCACCTCCTCAGATGATTGAACAGGTCCTACTGTAAAGTTCAAGAAAGAGGTCTCTATCATTTTCTGTTTGTTATAATGTTGTTATTCATATTTGCCTTTATGCTTGACTCTTATCAGCGCAATGCCAATGGCAGCCCACACAATCTGGCGCACACGGGCAATGATGCTCACGAAGAAGCCTATTTCGGTGGTCAGCCCCAAGGCACTTGTCGACACGGCATAGCCTAATTCCTGCACACCCAATTGCAACGGCAGGAACCCGATGATATTGGCGCACCAGGATGTGATAGCTTCCACCAGGACACAATGGAGGAAGAGGAGCATGTATCCACCGAAACCGCCTCCTCCATCTTTACCGAAGAGGATGAGCATGAACATCACCTCCAGTCCGAGCATGAGGCGTGCCACATATTCCAAGATGAGTGAACGATAGAAGGCGCCGCTGTTCTGACTGTGCAGGGCGGCTATCTGCTGGTCCACATTCCTCAGCGTCTCCAGGTGGCTTTCCAGGAATCGCTGGCTCCAGCCTTTCAGTCCGGGAATCTTCCCCACCCATCCGATGACCTTTACTGTCAGTCCGTTGCGATAGCCGATGGAGAAGAAATAGAATCCGGTCAGGCAGAACAGAGCCAGCACGACAAGCGCTATGCCCACTCCCCAGTTCATGGGCAGGTGGTCGCCTGCCAGCACAAGGCCGATGTAGAGGAAGATTGACGTAAACCAAAACCAGAAGTGCGAATAGATGTGCATCATCGAATACAGGATAACCGACGATGTGGCATGTGCCTTGGAGGTGTCCTTCGTCAACTCGATGATGCGGTAGGGCTCTCCGCCGAGTCCTCCCACCGGTGTTGTGTTGTTGAGTGCATAGCCGCTGATGGTGAGGCGGTAGATGCGCCAGAGGCTGACATGCTCTCCCGGGTCGAGGTTGTGCTTGATTATTTCTCGCCAGGCCAGGGCGTTGACGAAGTAGATGAGTATCCATACGGCCAGGATGGGAATCATCCAGTAGCCTGCCTTGAGAATCATTTCCCAGAGGTCGTGGAAGTCCACGTCGAAGGTGAAAATCATGATGACAATCATCACGATTCCCAAGAGGAAGAAGAGGTTGTTTATTCCTTGTTTGGTGACTTTCATAACTCGCTGGTTACTTTTTCGCAGAAGGCCTCATGCTTTTTGATTGTGTAGAGGGTTCCCAGACCAAGTATAATCGACTCGAAAAGGAAATGTCCCAATGGGAAGTCTATCAGGGTGAAGAATGCAAGCGAGAGAGCTCTATATGAGAATCCTGTGAAGTCCATGTGGATGATAGGCAGGGAGTAGTCATGCAATTTCTTTCTCAAATCCTCAGGCATATTACTCAAACTACCGTACTTCTCTTCTATCTTAGCTAGAAGTCTTTGGAGTTTAGGAGTGGTGCATTCTTGTTTCTTTGTATAATTGATGTAATTTTTCATGAACAAACGCTCCCACCACTTGGCATCAACTGGGAGTTGGTCGTAGGCCCGTTGCTGTTGTTCTGATCTGTCTAATTCTGTACCGTTTGCTTCTTTTGAAAAGAGCAAGTGAACTTGCATATAGTAGTCTCCGACTCGTTGCTGACCTCCGCACCCTACGAATCCTGAATAAAATACCAATACCAGCACTGCAAGTCCATAGATGAGAGAGTTCCTTGGAGTGGGGTCTATGCCAAACCACCCAAATTCCATACTGTGATGCTGATAGATGCGCCAAGCCAAACCTAAGTAGATAGGAATCATCCAGACAAAACCTGCAGCTCCGTCCAAGATACGTCCAACTTGCGATCTCTTTCCTGAGAGACGTGCCAGCTGCCCATCGGTATTATCTAGCACATCAGCCCAAAAGAGCATTCCAATCGCAACGATATTAAAGGCCACGCCCACTAATTTATCACCCTCTTCCCCGTATCCGTAGTACCAGCTTCCGCTCATGTAGAAGTATGTACTTCCAGCGCCTAAAATCATAGACAGAATAGTGATGGCGTTGGGATGAACCCCCAACTTGTTGAAGAACCATGCCAGATAGAAACCGGTACGGCGCATTACATTCAGTTCAAACCAAGAGCATACTTCGGTGGATTTCATCGAAGCCAAGAACTGCTCATTCATAGATTTCTTTGACACCATTATATATCGCAGTAACTGTTTTTTAATTATTTTCAAAACTATAATCAGAACATGGCGCATTCGACTGACGCTCTGTAATCGGTGGGGGCGTCATGAAGTTCGGACCGTAGCTCCATGCCAATGATGCGGCATAATCCTTCGGACCGTAGAAGAAGTGCCCCTCAAACTCATATTCAACCAAGTCCGTGAGCCATTCCTTACGCCAGCCATATCGTTCCTCTGGACGATTCTCACTCACGCCCATTCCGTCCGGCCTAATAAACATCATGTGTGCACGGTTAGGCGTCGAGTTGTTGTGACGGTTTTGCAAGACTCTGCTCATGCTATGCACCCACCGAGGAGGGATGAAAGAGAGCAACTTAAACCAAGACCGCCATAAAGTCGAGGACTCCGAAACCCATCCCACTTGAGCATAGGTCATCTTGCGCAGAACGAAGCATATTCCATAAAACAATTTCTGCCCTAAGACAGATTTTGGGAGGTCATCCATCGGGAATACATCCATCATAAAACCTGTTCGATGCTTAAGATGCTCCTGGCCAACCCTGATATACCTTGTTCCTGCACAACGAATCTTGCCATATCCCCAGGGATAGGAAGCTTCGGTGTCATTGTCCTGAAAGAAACAGATGGAAGGGTTCAGCTGATCTGCAACACGGGCAAACTTCTCGTACTCCTCGCGGGTCATCACGACGTCCAGGTCGTCGTCCCAGGGGATGAACCCCTTGTGGCGTATGGCGCCCAGCAGGGTGCCGTAGGCGATGCAGTAGCGGATGTTGTTTGCGCGGCACACCCTATCCACTTCCATGAGGCAGTCCAGCAACATCAGTTGCAGCCTGCGCAGGTCTTCTCCCTTGATGAGTTTGGTACTTTTCATAGCCATTCTGTTTTCAGAATGCAAAAATACTCCTTTTAGCAGAGAAAACCAAAATATCGCGGGAAAAAGAAGCGAAAGAAGTCGAAAATAGCTGCCAGAGGTGCTGTTCTTCCCTTCCGCAGTCCAATGCACTCGTCCCCTGTCTCCCGCCGTTGGAAGCGGCAGATTCCCCTGTTTCCTACGTTATGTCCCCATGACTTCCGAAGCCGAAACTCCTGATTCGTGAAGGCGAAATGTATGGAAAATCCACGACAAGTTTTTGCTTGTTTCTCGGCTTGTTTGCAATCGCTCCATGCTGCGGAATCCAACGCGGCACGTTGCGTTGGCCATCGTCGCGTGTTGTGTTGGCCATCGCCCCGTGGGAAACAGGCCAGCTGCCTATGGTGTTTTCGACGCAAAAATATGTATGAATTAACACGATAAGCAATTGTGTAGATACTTCTTTAACTGTGTATGCGGAATTCAATTGGTGCAACTGTCTCATTTTCAAATGCGATTCAATTTAAGCGCCTTTTTCTTCTCTTGGGCAACAAAGTCCCACAGCATCAAAAACAAGCCGTCAAATCGCGTCCTTCTGCGAAGAATGTTTACAATCCAATAAGCTGAACAAAAGAATAGGGCGCTTCCATTATGACAACACGTCATGACGAGAAAGCTCTCCAGGCTTCTGTAGCCTTCGGGAAAAGTTGAAAAGGTGAAAAGGGGAAGGGTGAAAGGTGAGAAATGGGAGACAAAGGATTAAAAAAACATAATTCTTCATGCTCAACCTTTAATTCTTAATTCTTAATTCTTAAATCTTAATTTATTCTTTGTACTTTTGCATCGCACAATGATGAAAAAGGCGATTATAATGACCCTGGCTGTGCTTTTGGGCGGCATCATTCATGCCCAAAAGAATGCAGAAGTTTTGCCCGACCCCGAGTTTGGCGAGGTTCTGCCGCAGGAGGAACCGAGGAACTATAAGCTCAGGCTGCAGGTGTATCGCTACGTGAAGCCTCAGGTGGTGGACGGCGACACGATGTGGTGCTACCTCCTGCCCGAACTGTGCATCTATCCGCCGCTGAAGTTCAAGAGCGAGAAAGAGCGTCGCGCCTACAACCGCCTCATCTATAATGTCAAGAAGGTGCTGCCCATTGCGCAGCAGGTGAACGGACTCATCGCGGAGACCTACGAGACATTGGAGATGTTGCCCACCAAAAAGGAGAAAAGTGCGCACATCAGCGCCGTGGAGCGCGACATCAAGGAGATGTACACACCACAAATGAAGAAGCTCACCTATTCACAAGGCAAGCTTCTCATCAAACTCGTGGACCGCGAGTGCAACCAGTCCTCCTACGAAATCGTGCAGGCCTTCCTCGGCCCGGCGCGGGCCGCCTTCTATCAGATTTTCGCCTGGACCTTCCATGCCAGCCTCAAGAAGGAGTACCACCCCGACGGGGAGGACCGCCTCATCGAGCGCGTCGTCCGTCAGGTGGAAACAGGCCAGTTGTAGGGGCTTCTCAATAACTCACACTGACTTCGATGCCGAGGCTTCGGATGCGCTCTGCGATGGATTCCATGGCTTCGCGAGGGGCTTTCCCGAGTCCGCTGACGGGTGTTTCGCGGTCCAGCGTATAGAGCATCACGCTGCGGGGTTTGATGCGCCGTAGGGCATCCAGGTAGGGGACGATGTATGCGTCGGTGGTGTTGTCGAGGTCCTGGCCTTCGTATGTTCCCCGCATGAGCATTGTCTGGATGATACACTTGCCGCCGAAGAGCGCGAGACACCGGATTTGCTCCTCCACGTCATAGTGTCCCTGCGGCCTATCTACATTATTTATATATGTAGGGCTGACGGTGTCGAGTTTTAGAATGTTGTTGTCGAAGTGCATTAATGCTTCGCGAATCTCCGGGCGGCGTATCTGCGTGGCGTTCGAGAGGATGCTCATCTTGGCCGACGGGCATTCCTTGTCCCTCACCTCGCGCACCCTATCGACGATTTCGGGAAACTGCGGATGCAGGGTCGGTTCGCCGTTGCCGGCAAAGGTCAGCACGTCGGGCACCAGGCCTTCCTGCCTCAGTGCATGGAGTTTTTCCTTCAGGCCATCGACCACCTCGTCGGCGGTGGGCAGAGGGTTCTTGGTGCGGCGCTCGCTGTTCAGTCCGCACTCGCAATAGATGCAGTCGAAACTGCACACCTTTCCTCCCTTCGGCAGCAGGTTGATGCCAAGCGAGATGCCCAGCCGTCGGCTGTGAACAGGACCGAAGACGGGCGAATCATAGATAACTGTACTCATTTTTTCGTACTTTTGCACTTTTGTGAGTGCAAAGATACGAAAATTGAATGAAGAATGAAGAATGAAGAATAAAGAATAAATGTAAACTGACCAAAAAGTTCAGAGGTTATAAGACATTCGTCACTTTGTCACCTTCTTCTTTCCGTCCTCTATGTATATGCCAGACGCTCCAGCCCCTTTTATGTGGAGAGATTTACGATTAATTATTCGACGGCCGCTGAGGTCAAAGCATTTACCATTTGACCATTTACAATTTACCAAATGGCTTATGCCGTCGGGATTGTCTTTGAGGACGATTTGCTTCTTCTCTTCCGGTGACTTTGCACCGCCGTGGTCGATGGGGTCGTCCCAATTGACTTGCAGCCAGGCACGCAACGCGCCAATGAAAAGCCTCTCCCCCTGCCCCTCTCCGAGGAGAGGGGTGCAGTCGGGCGTCGTGTCAATGATGTCGATGTAGAAACCCTCCTGCTCATTCAATTCCTTGCGGCTGTATGTGCCTATGAAGGAGATGCCCTCTATGGAAACGGTGTCATTGCCCACTCCTGCCAAATCCAAAGCACTCGGGTTGATGCTGAAGTCATCGCCCGGCACAATAATATAAGGAACGTGCGCGCGAGGCTGAAGCTCCTGCTCGAAGATTATCTCGCTGCCCTCTACTCTGTCCAGCCTATAGTATTTCCCCTTCCCTGCATCGGGACTTGTCGGCAGGATAATCGTTGCCATCTGGTCTTTGGTGAAAGCAACTGGCTTAACTTCTATCGCGTCCTTCTCGGGCCAGACGTTATACAGCACCTCGCCGTCGCGCTCGAAGTGAACAAGCATGGAACGGTAGTGACGTTGTTCATCCTCTACCAACCCCAAAGCAGAAAGAACCTCATACGGCCTAATCGATCCGAATATACATTCGCCATCATTCCATGAAGCCACTCCTATTCCCTGAATAAAACGAATGCCGTTCACATCCGAATACTTCAATGGTCTTACACCTCCGAAGTCTCCTTCTTTAATCTCTTCGACGGTTCCATACTCATCCCATTCCCAAGGCCATCCGCCACCAGTCGCTCCGGCAATTTCTATATTTAGGGAACTCATTTCTGTCCCCACCTCAAAAGACATCGGATACATCACACCATGGAAAGGCCAGCTGAGCTGCCCATTATTATCAAAGGCAGCAACAGTCACCCCACCGTGCCAATATACCTCATCATCGATTTCCCACTTATATATTAAAAGAGTAAGTGAGTCTGTCCATTCGGGGCCATTAGTAAAGACGCATGAATACTTGTCATTATAACGTTCATCTATATACTCTCCCTGCACACGATACTCTATTGTCTCATAGTTCGGCATCCATTCGTCGCCAACCTTCGAGTACCAGCTGTCATACTTCAAGGTGTCTATGCGAATCTCTGTCCACTTCGTCCCCTCGGGGAAGTATTCCTCGGCCGTCTCATCATTATAATTTGATGCCTTTTGCAGTTGTCGGATATATGAGAATACTTCTTCCTGATGCGGGTCAGCCTTGTATGAACGGGCATAAGCTTCCGCATCATCGCGTGTCCAGCATGTGTCGTTCACGCATAATCCGTCTCGGGCATCGGGTGCCTTGTAGAGCATTATGTTGTCTTGGTAATATGCGTTGAGGATGTTTAAATATATGTGTCCGTTGAGAGACACTGGCCAGCCTATAAAGGGATCCATTATGCCAAAATCAGGGTCGGCATTCAAGAACCCAAGTTTTTCATACAAATCATATAATGCCCATTGCGTTTTCAATACACGGCATTCTGTTCCGTCCAATAGCTGATAAGTATCAATGGATTTTACTGTCGAGCCTTCATTTTGAGGATATAATGTTTCGCCAATATCGGTGCTGAAGTTATAGAGCACACACTCATTTCCTTGTTTCAGATAAGGCATTGGGTAATCATCATTGTATCTGGCATCATAATTGTCCTCAGTTTCAACAACTCCCGGCAAAGAATCTGTGATAGCATAGACAATGCCATTCTCCTCGCGGACAGGAAGCCAATGGTTGAGGGTGATTTCACCTTCCTTGTCGCTTATGACTTCACCCATCATCCTATAGAACTTGCCATCTATCTCCTTTTGCCCTCCAAGGAAATAGTAGGTGAAGCTTCTGTCGCCCGTGTCAACCCAGCACTTTAAGTCTGGAACTCTGGGCATTGGAATGTGTTCGTACTTATACACCCATATCGGATTGCCTTCGAGCAGTGGCAGGGGCTGGTGCGGAGCCTCTGGCCCGGCACACTCCAATTCCAAGGTCTTGTTATAGAGATTGACCTTATATGTTCCTCTTTCGAAACCTGGTATGCGAGTCTCGACTTCATAGCAGCTTATGCAATCTTCATCAAGTAGGTTGTTATAAGGATATGCCTTGAATGTCACTTTGTCTACATTTAACTCACAGGCAGCATACGTCTGAATGGAGCAAGATGTACGAAGCCTTCCCCAAATGTGAAGAGTATCGTTTTCAAATTCCGCATTCAGGTCTGTCGGAGCATGTAGCCATGTCAAATATGCATCCCTATCTTCTTCTGTTTCGAGTTCTTTTTCCCATTGCGGCCTCGTGACACTCATTCCTGCTGTCTTTATTTGCGGGGTGTTTGGGAAGAAATAAGTTGAATGCTCCACGTCTTCTTCGATAGAATAATAAAATTGGAAATAGATGAGCAGACAACATCCTTGAATTTGTTTTTAGGTAATATACCTGTGTATATGGACCCTACATCCTCCAGCCAAATGTCATGCTTTCCTGTGCCTTCACAATCCCGAATCTCAATCAGACGATGCAGACTATCATTTATTAGAGAGTCGCGGACATCAACCACATCATATACTGTGCCGGAGAAGTCATCCGTGAAAATATCTCCTTTTTGAAGGCCAAAGTCAAACAACAGATGTTCTTCGGAAGTCTGGGTGTCATGGCAGAAGTATTTCTTTCCTTCCCTGCGTAGTAAAATAATAGAATCTGCATAAGTCCGGTCAAGATAAGAACCGACATACTGCTGATAGTTTTTTCCGTTCACGTCTACATTCCTGTCATAGTTCAGGAACAGTGTCTCATATTGACCGTCAGGATTCGTAACGAAATAAGTGTATATGTTTCCTTCGTCTGCAGAATAAACATTACAACAGAGTAATGCCAATAATAGGCTACTCAAGATGAATCTTTTCATAATCGAAAATTTATAGTGTTTATTGTTTTATTTTGAACATATAATTGCCATGTAATTGACCATGAAATTAAATTCGTGCAATTCGTGCAATTCGTGGTTCTGTATCATGGTTTGGCCGCAAAGTTACGTGGTTTTTGCAAGCAGAGCAAGGAAAATGAGTCCCAAGTAGTCCCAAGTTTGACTAAAAGTACCGTTTTTGTATGTTGTGCGCTTGCAGGAAATGGTGAAAAGACATAATTTTGCAGCGAATAATACGAACACGGATTAACCTGATTAAACTGAAAGCAAATGTAATCTGTTCAATCCGAGAAATCTGTGGTTTAGATAAAAAGCTATGAGGAGTAACATATTATTTATTATTATTGTATCGTTGTCCCTGCTTTGCTCTTGCTCTGGCAGCAAGAAGGAAAGGCAATTATCGGACAGCATCGAACGGACGTGGCAGCTGTGCGAGGTCTCGCTGCCAGAGGCACAATGGGGGGCAGAAAGGTTGAGAGACTCGGTCTTGGAGGCATCGGAACTTGTGCGGCAGAGGTACAATCTGCTGACGATTCGCCTGCGAGACAAGAACGATATTGTTCCTTCGTCGCCGGATTCTGCCTTGCAGGTAATGTCCTACTTTGACGGACAGAAGGATGCCTCGCGCGACAAGGAGCGTGCCTGCTATTATCTGGGCAGTGCCTACCGCGACCTGAAGGACTATCCTCGTACCGTCCACTATTTCCTCATGGCTGTGGATGAGGCAGAGAAGGCGGAGGATGCTGACACGCTGATATGGCAGAACGCCCTTTCCCAGTTAAGGTATCTCTACATGCTGCAACTCGATTATGAGGCGGAGCGGAATGTGGCGTTAAAGGCAGTGGAGCTGGCAAAAGGGCAGAGGCACCAAAACCTGGGATGGTATCTGATGGATGCGGCATCTGCATACAGCCACCTCGGCGACACGACACGCTGCCTGCTGTACTGCGACATGGCGTACAAGGCTGTCGAAGGCGAGGGCTTCCCCCCGAAATATGGAGCGGTTCTTGCCGACATGCTCGCCACCTATTCCAAGTACAATCAATACAACAAGGCCGACACATTGCTCCGCCGGCTCAGCCAACTGCCGGAGCAACAGCGACCGCATAACTATGAGTTGGCCCTTGCCATGTTCCACGAATATGCTAACCGCACGGATTCGGCCATCCTTCATTACAAGACATATTATAACAGGGCAGGGAACACATCCGGCAGGTATGAGGCATCGGCGGGACTGCAGCGGTGCTATTTGCAGAAGAAGGACGAAGGGCAGGCGGCGCTGTGGGGACAGCATCTGTATGAGGCGAACGACTCCGTCATTGCCCAGCGCACCTTCGAGGAGACACAAAGGGCAAGGGACACATTCGTCTATTACCGCGACATTGAGAAGGAGCGAGCCATCATCTGGCGTGACGAGCACATCATCTTCTTCTCGGTCATATCTGGTCTCGTCCTGCTGAGCATCGTTTTGGGGCTTCTGGCCTTCTATAACTACAGGAAAAAGAA
>Ga0310690_10008281_pt1 | contig 13217 bp, 8 predicted proteins | sample AusTroGonzalo_MG_2_FD_207661 | JGI IMG/M metagenome (GOLD analysis project Ga0310690, IMG submission 207661) | Bovine rumen microbial communities from tropical cattle in Woodstock, Queensland, Australia - Gonzalo_04 (v2) (version 2) | ecosystem: Host-associated > Mammals > Digestive system >... | reverse complement strand
GATTCGTCCTAATCGTGATCTTCGGACTGATCATGTCCGTGATAGCGTTCCTGATATCGATATCCATCTCGTCCGGAGGGGTGATTCCGGTATCCGAAGCGGTATCGGCACTGTTCTCATCGATAGGGAAGGCCTTCAACGGGGACAAGAACCTCGATATGATCGAACTGTACATCTACAATGCAAGATTGCCCAGGACCATCGCCGCCATCGCGGTCGGTGCTGGACTGGCGGTCGCGGGATGCATGTACCAGGCCATCATCCGCAACCCTCTGGTGGATCCCTACATCACCGGTGTGTCTTCCGGTGCGGGATGTCTCGCTATGGCCGCCACCGCACTCGGGTTCAGCATACCCTTCCTTGCTGACAACACCCTGTACATCATCCCCGTCGTGGCCATCATCGGAGGTATCGCGGCATTCTTCATCACCATGACCGTGGCAGAAGGTTCCGGAGGATCCTCCATCAACTACATCCTGGCTGGAACCATCGTCGGTTTCGCGTTCTCGTCCGTGCAGACAATCTTCATGAGCATGGGCAAGGACAACCTCACCGATGTCATGTGGTGGCTGTACGGCTCGTTCGCCAACATAACCTGGGAGAACGCTTGGATCATATTCATCCCCGCGATGGGCATCGCCATCGTGGCCATGATTTGGGCAAGGGAGTTCAACCTCTATTCGATGGGAGAGGACCAGGCTGCACAGCTCGGACTGAACGTCAAGAGATTCAAGAGACTTACCATGATCACCGCATCCATCCTCACCGCGCTCTGCGTTGCCTTTGTGGGGATCATCGGATTCGTGGGATTGGTTGTCCCGCACGCATGCCGTATGGCCCTGGGAAGCGACCACAGGCTCATCATGCCCGCATCGGTAGTCATCGGTGCGATGCTGATGCTCTTCGCCGATCTTGTGGCCAGAACAGTCATGTCCCCTGCGGAACTACCCGTCGGTGCCATCACCGCGATCATCGGTACGCCGGTATTCGCCTACATGCTCATGAAGAGGGGGCGCAACTATGACGGATGAGATTCCTCTCCTTAAGATACAGGGTCTGGTTAAGGACTTCGGGGATTTCAGAGCCCTCAAGGGCATCGACCTCGAATTCGGTAGAGGCCTCCTGGTGGGACTCATTGGCCCCAACGGATGCGGAAAATCGACGATGATGAAATGTATCAGCCGCCTGCACCCGCAGACCTCCGGTACCATCGAGGTCGACGGGAAGGATGTGACCTCGCTTAAACCTGCAGAGGTGGCCAAGATCGTTGCCACCGTTCCCGCCGAAGCGGGTCAGACCTTCGGTATAAGCGTCATGGATATGGTAATGCTCGGTCGTTATCCTTTCGTTGAGAAGATCTGGTGGGAGAATCCCGAGGACGAGAGGGTCACCATCGAAGCTATGCGCACATTCGGCATCGACCATCTCAGGAGAAAACAGGTCGCCCTGTGTTCATCGGGTGAAAGGCAGCGTGCCCTGATCGCGAAAGCGTACGTACAGCAGCCCAAGCTCATGCTGGTGGACGAACCCACATCCCATCTGGATATGAAATACAAACTGCAGGTCATGGAATACCTGCAGAAGATGGCCAGAACCGACATGACAGTAATCGTTGCGGAGCACGACATCTCCCTGATGGCCAGATACTGCGACATCTGCGTCATCATGAAGAAAGGTGAGATCGTAGCGGTAGGTGACCCGAAGGTCATCATAACCGAGGACCTCATACGCGATGTTTACGACGTGGAGGCACGCGTAGGGCTGGATGTAGACGGGGAGATCTATGTCCTGCCGAAAAGATATGTCGAAGGAAGCTTATGAATTCGATTCGAATCATAATCAAATATAACTCTTCAGTCGATTTCTGACCTTATCAGATAGCAATACGGATGAAGAACACGGGTCGAAATTATATCCATAAAACGGAAATATGACAGAGTTAGGTCGCTTGGGAGCCACATCCCTCTGTCGAGCCCCCTGATTGGGACAATACTGCATCACCAATGCGTTACTTATTCTATTCCTTTGCTTGGAAAAAACAATCAAATTGAGGTTATCTCATTGGGATTCAGAAATAAACTTGAGAACTGTTATACTCATGGAAATGATTACGTTCAAGCGACTTGCAATTTCTAAATAATAATTTTTTTGAAATTTGAAGTTATTTGAAGTTGCACATTGACAACTCATATAACATACGGATGTATACTCCAATCAACTCGGGTGTTCAGATGGGTGAAGATGGATCCTGGAATGGAAAGAAGCTGTACTGCTACATGTGCGGCCACTTCTGGACCGTCCGCAACGACAAACCTCCGAAGACCTGCCCCAGATGCCGTTCCTCCCGCTACGACACCCCGATAAAGAGAGAGCACAAATGCACCTACTGCGGACATGTGTGGATGCTGGAATCCATATCCGACAAGTGTCCCGAATGCGGTCACGTCTTCAGCATGATGTCCGACTCCAGGGTATGCCATTGCAACCAATGCGATCACGAATGGATCCCCCGCACGGAGAAGACACCCGAAAGATGCCCCAAATGCGATTCCCACGACTGGAACGACAAGAAACTCCACCAGTTCATGTGCAGGAGATGCGGATTCGTCTGGAGGAACAAGGTCGACAATCCGAAGAAATGCCCCAACTGCTTCTCCACGAAATGGAACGAGACTACGTTCAAACTCCAATGCAAGAGATGCGGGCATAAATGGATGTCCACGAATCCCGATGGATCCGAAGGAGTGAAGGTCTGCCCTGCGTGCAAATCCCCGAAATGGAACGAGACCCTCAAGACCGCCAGGTGTTCAAACTGCGGTACCATCTACATCTATCAGAAGAAGGGCGACCAGTGTCCCAACTGTTACGAGAGACGCAGCGGTAAGGCCGTGAAGAGGTACCACTGCGAATTCTGCCATGCGGAGTGGACCTCACTGTACCGGAACAGCCCCATATGCCCAACATGCGGAATCCCTCTGAACATGTCGCCCACGTTCGCATTGGAAGGCTCCGTCACGTTGTGGGTGGGGGAGTCGATGAAGCTCACCTATACCGATCTTTACGATTACGGATGCATCTACCTTTGGCAGGGGGACTACCCCGTGGCTTCCATAGGTCTGGAATCGTTCCTGAAAGGGGCCAGACTCAACGTCACGGATTTCTCGCTGAGGATACTCTCGGTCCAGTACGAAACCTTCTGGAGGGACGTGGCCGATTATCTCTCCGAGCACCGCGATGAATACCGGGAGAATATCCCCTATTTCAAACAGCGCCTGGGCCTCAGCGATCTGGATGCGGAGATCCTCGCACTCCATTTCATGGGATTCTGCCCCGAGGTCATCGCGATACGTCTCCAGAAACCGCTCAAGGAAATCAGGGTTGTATTCGACCACATCATGAAGGCATATTCGGACAACAAGATCGTCGTCAATGATTCCATCTTCACCGAGGACCCGATAGCCCTTTATGATTCCGCAGACAAATATCTGTGACTGGCACGCTCACCGACGATGTGCCTGGTTAATAAATCCAATTTATAACATACCTATACTCAAGATAATACACACTATGTAAGACTGGGATATTATCACATACTAATTATCAAGATATTCCAAATAAGATAGTTAAACCCCTCGCGATATATATGGATGTATACTCCAATTGGGGATGAGCATTTGGACGAGAGTACTTTTCAGGAGGGCATGGCGCGTCTGATCAGAATGACGCATCAGAACGGGCACTCCGGTCCGTCCGCCAGGGAATCCCCCGAGAAAGTGGGGGACTTCCACATATGCAAGATGTGCAACCATGTATGGAAAATTCGCAAATCCAATCCCAATCCCAAATCATGCCCAAGCTGCCATTCCACCATATGGAACAGTCCCAACGCCCGGAAGATCAGGTGTGCCAGATGCGGGCATGAATGGGTGACCAACCTCAAACATCCAGCGGTCTGTCCCAATTGCAGATCCAGAACCTATGACCTCCCAACACTGATGGTTCGTTGCAAGATCTGCGGAAGCCGCTGGGAAGATGCCATGAACCAATCCGATGCGACCTGCCCGAATTGCGGGAAGATACCGCGCGACAGTGTGAAGATCCTCCCCCGCATAGAGGACATGGTGGCCAATGACAAGGTGGAACCCAGGAAGAAGCCCCTGTCCATCAGTAAAGAGGATGTGGACAGCCTGTCGAAACAGCCAGATGATTATTCCAGATTCGTCTATCTCAACAAGATCGGGCTCGGACCGACGGAGGCGGACATCCTGATCCGCTATATGAACGAGCAGAAACCAGTAGATATAGCACTTGAACTCGACATCCCGCTGGGGATAGTGTTCGAAACGATCGTCCCGTACATCGATGCGGCAGGAACGGAAGTAAACTGAGATGAAGTGGAGCACAGAGACCAATCGCGGACCGGCGGCAAGACATTCCGATGCCCATCTGTTCGTCGCACTGAACATAATCCTGGAGAACGGATGCATCAGCCGCAAGGACCTGTCTGAAGAGCTGGGATTGGGGGAAGGGAGCACCCGCAATCTCCTCGAGACCATGAAAACCTGGAAACAGATAGATGTCCACCAGCAGGGGATCGAACTATCCAAGTTCGGCATGGAGACCCTGGAAAGCCTTCCCATCAAATTCGTCAGAATAACAAGCTCCACCTATGTGAAAGGAGAGCATCAACAGGGAATCCTCATCAAGGACAAGGCCGATGCTATCACCAACGGTATGAAACAGAGGGATATCGGGATCAAATACGGGTCAGAAGGCGCTTCCGTGTTCATCATGAGGAACGATCGCATAATGTTCCCGCCAGATGTTATAGTGGATGAACGCGATCCGGAATTCGCAAAGAAGATTCGTGCCGTCGGGATGTCCGAGGGGGACGTCCTGGTGATCGTCGGTTCGGAGGACCTTCCGAAATCGAGGATAGCCGCGGCGGGGATCGGGCTGGAAACGATATGAGATATGCCGCCGCAACCATAGTACTGCTGATCACCCTTTCAGTTCTGTTCATGTACATCCCGAACGAAGGATCGGATGCCGCTTCCTCCGAGACGGCACCCGACGGTTCGGTATATCAATACGACACGTACGGTTCGGGGCATCCCAACTATTACTGCGAGATCACGGATGCGGACACTGCTGGAAATGTAGTGCACATTCCGACCGTTCTCGAGGGATATGATGTACGCAACATCCTTCCGGGTGCGTTCGACGGATGCGCCGCCAAATGCGTCATAATCCCCGTAAACGTGAAGAGCATCTCTGCGGGAGCATTCACAGGCTGTACGCAGCTCACGGACGTATACTTCATGGGAGACGGGCCTGCGATGGACGGTGCATTCTCGACAGGGGTAAACATCCATCGCCTTCCGGGAACGACGGGCTGGGGAACGGAAACCGCCATCACGACCGAGACATCGGACGGCATAACCTATGCCCAGTTCCCAGACGGATGGATGGCCATCGGGGGGACGCCCACGGACGGTGTCATCACCATCAAGTCGGATATCGGCGGAGGGAAGGTCACATCAATCGGCCCCTATGCGTTCTCCGGCACCATGCAGCCCAGCGGAGAGGTCGAAAGGCGTACCGATATCGTTTCGGTCCGCATAGAATCGGGGATAACAGATATTCGTGAGCGCGCGTTCTACTATTGCGACATACAGACCATCGTGATGCCTGATTCTGTCTTCAATATCCATGACGAGGCCTTCCGTTCTGCATTGGAGCTTACGGATGCTTCGATTTCACCGTCTGCGGAATACATCGGATTCGAATGCTACCGCGACTGCCAAGCTTTGACATCGATAACCGTGCCGGACAGCGTGAGATTCATGGGTGACGGCTGTTTCTATATCTGTAACTCTGCCGAAACTCTGAAGATCGGTTCGGGCGTACAATCTATCCCTGTCAGGGGATTCGGCTACTGCACCTCCCTGACAGATGTTACATTCAATTGCAGCCCGACCGAAATAAAAGCATCCGCATTCTACAACTGCCCATCTCTCAGATCGATCAGCATACCTGATTCCGTGAAGACGATCGGTCAGGAAGCGTTCTGGAACTGCACATCTCTTACGGAACTGAGTCTCGGAAAGGTGACCTCCATTGAATACGGTGCGTTCAGGAACTGCACATCGCTGAGATCGTTCGACCTTCCGTCCACGATGGAATCATTAGGGAAATACTGCTTCGCGGACTGTACCAAACTGTCGGATATCGATGCATACGGGCCGTGTCCGGTATTGGATGACACGGTATTCCTCAACGACCCCGTGACGATCCACTGCTCCAAGGACGATTACGATTCCTGGAAGAACTCGCTGACCGATGCATCCGTTAAAGATGATCTGAACAAGAAATCATTCAACATCCTGTATATCGTCATACTGGGGATTGCTCTGGCGGCCATAGGGTCATTCATATTCATCAGCCATAAGAGACAATGATCTCTTCACTCCGCCATCAATCACGAAATATCAAATCGGTTCTATTCGTTAATCGATTATAATCGATTCTAATCGATTATTGATATCACCTAAGAGCAAAACAAACTTCATATTCCGGAAGAAACACACCTTACAACTGACAAGTCTAACTACATTATGGTGGAATAAATAAAAAATCAATATCGGTCCAACAGGACAGGAGAGCCGCATATCGTGTACATCGGAAAACTGATTCTCGTCCACTATGGTGTATTGGAAAATGATTGAGGACCATGGTCATCTCATTCTTTTCCGCATCATAATGCTACTCTGCGACTTCGTCTTGTTGCCGTTCTCGTCGATGTAATAAGCCGTCGAAGCCTTTCCATTCACGCTGCATACTTGACGGAAATTTAAAATTCTTAAAATTCTAAAATGGAATTTTAACAGAATTTTAATATCACCACAACTTACACGACATCATTACAATGACTGTTGAAACAGAATGCGTAGAATACAAGGAAAGCACCACCGAACTGGAAGATGCCGTTCTGGCATTATCTGCCATGCTCAATAAAAACGGTTACGGGAAGGTAATCTTCGGTGCAAAAAATGACGGTACCCTTGTAGGACAAGATATCGGCAAAGATACGCTGAAGACAATCTCCCAACATATCCAAAATTTCGTTGAACCCAGAGTCATCCCCACCATCGAGGTTACCGAACTTGAAAAGGGTAAGGGGGCAATCACTGTTGCAGTATCCGGGCTGAACAGACCCTACGCGTACAAGAACAACATTTACATCCGCTCCGGAGAAGAGAACAAGAAGGTTCCTATAACCGAACTCAGACAGATGTTCCAAAGTTATTCCGACCTTCTCAAAGATACCGTGGCATTCCGTCAGGATTTGACGTTCAATGGTCTTGTCGGACGTCTCCGTGCCAAAGGGCTTCATGTGAATGACGATCGTAAGTTGTATGACAACTATGAGCTGATGCGTATCGATGGGAAATTCAACATCCAGGCCGAACTGCTCTCGGATCAGAACAAGGTACCACTGACCGCAGTGGTCTTCGATGGAACCGACAGAACAGCGATATCCATCCGCAAGGATTTCTCCGGACGCAATCTGTTCGACGAACTGGAACAGGTCCAGATGTTCGCGGAATCGATGAATGAGAACAGGGTCGTGATGGAAGGACTCGTGAGGAAAGAGACGCAGCAATTCGAAATGGACGCATTCAGGGAAGCGTGGGTGAATGCATGTGCCCATAACACGTGGACCCTCGGAATCCCGCCCACGGTACAGTTCTTCTCGGACAGAGTGGAGATAATATCCAACGGAAGCATACCATACATCCAGACCACGGAGGAATTCTTCAACGGCAGGAGTATGCCGATCAACGAATCACTCATGCGGATATTCATCGCTGCTGGTATCAGCGAACACACCGGACATGGAGTACCGGTTATCGTAAGAGAATACGGACGTGAGGCGTTCGAGATTACCGGGGGAACGGTAAAAGTCACACTCAGGTACAGATTCGAAAGAAACGGATCCATGGTTCAGCACTCATTGAAGGATAAAAACCCCGAAACGGCCAAGATACTCCAGTATCTCTCGATCAATCCCGAATGCACCCTGTCCGAACTGTCCGAAATCGTCGGTATCAAAAGAGGGACCCTTGGAAAGATAATTATCAAACTACAGCAAGAAGGCGTTCTGGCAAGAGAAGGTTCTAAAAGATCGGGTTCATGGAAGGTTATGCAAAACAATAATGCCTCTGAACCGAAGAACGGGGATGCGTAAGAATTTAAAATTCTCTCTCGGAATTTTGAAGAACTTTGAGAATTTTGAAGAATTGATATCAGCCCGCCCTTTCGGGCGGGCTTGTTTAACATGTTTACTGTCCCCTCCTCGCGTACGGCACCATGATGCACAGACAGAGGATCACGATCAGCCCCAATGTGAAGAGGACCGCATACAGGAGTGCGTCGGATGACAGATCCTCGTCCACGATGATGTAGAGCGAGAAGTGGTCGAGGACCATGGCCGTTTAGCCTTTCTCGGCATTGATCAATCATGCCATCCTGCGATAGATAATTACGCCTACAATGATTAGCAATACGACTGCGGCCGCAGCGATTACTATATAAATAGTCAAACCGGATTCATTCTCGGCAGATTCCTCATCCACTATCATATAGATTGAAAAATGCTCAAGGATCATTATGACCATTCCACTCTCCGCATCATAACTCTGATCCGATACTCTGAGCTTATTACCATCCTCATCTATGTAATATGCGACAGCACTTTTCCCATCTTCGGCTGCATACTTGACTGTCACAATGACTTTACCCCCAAGTTCGCTGCCGATACTCTTTCCGCCCGATGTCGCGGCAAGGTTGAGCACGGTTGAACCGGACTCTATTATTTCACGCTGTGCAGATGTCATGGATGACCTGTCTGCTGCAGCAAATAAAAGGAGGACGTCGTTCTTTCCAGACAATGATGATAGGACATCACAACCAAAAGTCATGGACCCCTGGGATGAGACCATCCTGAAACTTGCATTCCCGTCCGCCATACATTCAAACGTTTCCTTTTCGACAGAAACTGATATGTCACGCGTATCGGAAAAAATCTCTACTGCTTTCTCCTTCCCCGCACCCAAGGCACCCTCTATAAAAGTCTGCTGCTTTATCGCAGTCTGGACAGATTCGTTGGATAATGTATAGTTGCCTTCATCCCCGTCAGTTTTCACACTGGTCACAATTTCATAATCCGAGGAAACTGCAGTGGTATGGACCTTGCCATCAGCTGAAATCGATCCAGCTGCGACCTCTGTTGTGGCCTTGCCTCCTTTGATGGTCTCTGTTGCCCTCACGACCGTACTGGTACCGTCCTCATGTTTAACCGCGGTCTCAGAAATATTGACATTCGTCACATTTCCGGAAGCGTCGGTAACGGTCGACCCCTTCTGAGTCGTGGTTGTCCTCACGCCATTGACGGTGGAATCCGTTACAGTGGTAACGGTTTCTGCAGTCTGGGTAACATTCCCGGAAACATCCTTGATTGTCTCCGTAGTGGTGATGACGGTCCCGTCAGAATTGGTGTATGTCACCACCGTAGATGTTGTTCCGTCCGGATTGGTGACCGTGCTCTGCGTTGTCTCGGTGCCGTCTACGGCGACGGTAGTGACGGAACTGACGGTGGATGTTGTTCCATCCGGATTGGTGACCGTGCTCTGCGTTGTCTCGGTGCCGTCTACGGCGACGGTAGTGACGGAACTGACGGTGGATGTTGTTCCATCCGGATTGGTGACTGTTGTCTTCTTCGCGACCGTTGACGAACCATCGTTATTCTCGGTAGTGGTAATTTCTATCGTTGTCCGAGTGCCGTCCACAACGGTTGTCGAGTCGATAACGGTGGTCGTGGACCCGTCATCATTATGGTGGGTTATCACAGATGACTGTTCTCCAATATTGTCGGACCATTCGTCCGGTACACTATTGTCAGAGTCGGGTCCAACCATATGATTGGTCTCATCGGTAATTCCGTAGACAAGAACGAAGTTTCCGCCTTTCTTAAAATAACCTAGCGTGTAATCGTTGTATACCGATTCTCCGTCCACTATCTGATATTGAATCCAATATTTCCAATCACCATTGCTGTAATGAACCTGTTCCATACCAAGAATGTGATTCACCCAATATAGGAGCGTATCATTGCTGAAGAAATCACATGGAATCTTCGCATTATTGAGCGCCTTCTCCAATGCCTCTCCTGCATTATGTCCTGTGGTTGTTAAAGTGATTCCCGCTCTCAGATCGGATGCCCTGTATCCGGATTCCCCGTAGTCCGCTTTGTCCGCATCATAATCCATTCTGATGGTGAACGTATAACTCCTTTCTGGCGGATTGGGATTCTCAACTACCGTGACCCCCAATTGAGCCTCACCATAAACACCGTTACCGCTTAGAATGACGTTGATGGTAGTGGATCCCTCTTTGAGACCAGCTATAGTCGCTGAGCCGGTGTCACTCGATATTATAAGTGAAACGATGCCTTCATCGATCAGTTCCCATGCGAACGATACGCCTGATGGCACGTTGCCCGAGATTGTGACCGTCTTACTTTCCTCGTCGGAATCCAACATCAATGTGATGATATCAGGTGTGATCGAGAATTCTATTTCCTGGCCCGTAGATGAGCTTGAATCAAAAGATATACGATATGTATGATGGACATTATTCGATGAGCTCGATAGGGAGTTTATTGTATTCCACTTTGAATTATAATATGATTCAATCTTCCATTTTCCGGTCTGACCGCATAGTGACATTATCCTTCCAGAACCGCTAACGTCGTTTTCTATACCATTGCGCCCGAGTGCATCGCGGAGTGCATCCAGCGCGGTTGCTCCGTAACCATCGATCTCCAACGCTGATTCGTCGTTGATGATAGAGAAATGATATGGGTTATTCTCCATGGTTCCGCAACAGTATACGATTCCTGAATCGGTGTACCAGACCAGATTACCGCGCAAGGTTACCCTAACCGCCTGTGAACAATAATTGGTCCCTATATTGGATGTTTTGTAGTACCCTGCAGCCTCAGTTTTGGTGGCATAATCTTCGAATATATATACTGCAGATGGGGGACCATATGGCAGTATGTAGACATACACTTTTCCGGTTTCTTTATAATATCCTGTGGATAAAACGATAGAGCCGTGTGAACCGACAGATGCCTCCCTGTAGATAACATACTCTGATTCGAAATCGTTTGCTTCTATCGATGTAATCCCACTTCCACAATGAATGATTGTATCACATAGGCTGTTTGCATCAACAACATACAGATACAGCCCTGTACTCATATATCCGCGTCCCTGATAAACGAGGAATGTGGCAGACATATTGTATTCATTGGTTTTTACAGACACCACCGGACAACCATTGCCGATTGTACCGTCATCATTAATCACCACAGCTGTGAGGCTGGCACGCTCGTAATCAGTTCCAGTATCGAATAAACCCTTGGAATACGACGGGAGGAATAATATGATTCTACCGGAATATTCGGTATAAGATAACCAACCGTCATCCAACAATCTCCCGCTAATTGAATTCAATTCTAATGCTGTGCTCGATCCGTTCCCGAGATCGATTGATCTTAACCCCCTGTAATCATCTGACGTTCTGGCCTCTATTATGAACATATGTCCGTTGACAAAAATAGGTGCCGAAGTTGTGCCATACATGCAGAACCAATCACAGGCGACACCATCTTTCCACTGACCGCTGGTGACTAATGATCCATTGGATGCATCCAACTTATAGACATGTCCACCATAATGCCCATAGAAATAACCGGAATAAAAAAACACTGCGTTGAACTTTATAGGGGAATCATACAAATGATTCAGGTTTGCATCATAGACCTTCCCCGTTGCATAATCAAATACTTTGCCTCCGCCTACCCCTAAGTATAGGTAATAGTTGACTAGAAGCTTTGATTCTGCTGTAGCCAGTATCTCCCCGGTATTCGCATCATATTTGTACAGGACATCCCCTATGCGCACGAACAATGCATCATCCATTATTGCAGGTGTACTCGGAAATCCTGACCACACGCCCATTGATGTGTTTATCGCACTAGATGACAGGGCATACTGCAAATAGACATCCTCTTCGTATCTCGGTGTTTTCAGATCTGTAATGTCGACGAGATCGTTGGACGATGAAACGTACCGAAGCAATGGCTCAATGTAATAATCCTTATCCAAAACTACTGTGGGCGCGAGTTCACTGCATTCCTGACCGTTTATGATCCATCCAAGACATTCCCAACTCGGCACGTTTCTGAATGATAAGACAAGAGTGGTTCCCCCAACAATGAGAGAACCAGAACTGACTATATCCAATCCATTTTTGATTACCACATCATACTCGTGACTGGTCACATTAACCGAATACTTACCGTCATTGTATGTCCACTTGGCATACAACACCAAATCAGACTTTACCTTAGATGAGTAATCATACATCTCAGTCAATTCTGAATCGACATACCACCCATCAAAAGCATATCCTGACCTGCGAGGCTGAATTATTTCCGTTCTTTTGACCGTCCCACCACTCATCACCTGAATATCAACAGTACCGATACCGCCATTTAACTCAAAATGTACGTCATAATATGTATCTGAGGAGAGCGGTTCTACCGATATCGTTATACTATTGGTGTTAAAAATAGATATTTCGTACCTTCCAGATGATTCGTTATAATTTGGTTCTACCCCGTCGACTAAAACTTTGAAATCTCCGACGTATCCTGGTTGTGCGGTAATACAGAACGTCAAATCATTCGATTCCAAAATGATATCTGTAACAGACACCTCAGAACTTACACATTCACTGAAAATCGTTTTGCCTGATGAATACAGAACGGGCATTTTCACCGCATGTCTGCTATCATCATATCTGAACAAACCACCGTACTTCTGAGGAGTGACATTCACTTCTTTTAGAGTGAATACCCTTTCAATATGAGCGCCCTCTATATTAGAAAGAAGCGTTTCTAATGTCGATGAATTTACGGAATCCAGACATAAATCCGTACAATATAGTGAATGCGGTATTATCAATTCATCCGTATCCATATATATAGTCCCCACATACGGGATTGCCATCGAAGATCCCGCCGTGATTGTTATTTTCGGGGCCTTGAGAATCAATAAATCTACATTGGAAAAAGAAAACTCACC
>Ga0310690_10008280_pt1 | contig 13217 bp, 28 predicted proteins | sample AusTroGonzalo_MG_2_FD_207661 | JGI IMG/M metagenome (GOLD analysis project Ga0310690, IMG submission 207661) | Bovine rumen microbial communities from tropical cattle in Woodstock, Queensland, Australia - Gonzalo_04 (v2) (version 2) | ecosystem: Host-associated > Mammals > Digestive system >... | reverse complement strand
TATTAGATACTTCATTGGTCTCGGTTGTTTGACCAATGATGATTTGAAAAATATACCACCCGAAATATTATGTCGGTGTTGGGAATTTAATAAAGATGGAACTGTACATATTATGTATATATTTAATGATGATGGTACAACATCTTTAACATTTCATTGGGAGGACTAAAAATGGAAAAATTAGATATTATTATATTTCGTTATAGACATAAAGAATATGATAATATTTCTTTTAATGTATCATTTACATGTCCGGAATATTCTAAGATAGATTATAATACAAAACAACATACTATACTTAATCATTTTAAATCCAACAATTTAAATAAGGATGATTTCTATCTTAGAGATGTAGATTTGGTTATCAATGGAGGTTAATATGAGCGATCTAAATATTTGTTCGACTTGTAAGCACTACAATGGTAACCTAGATGATTTAACTAAAGTATTTTCAGAAGAAATGCTTGGCGGTTACTATGTTCACTTTATATTCTGTAAAGCAGATAGAAAAATAAATGCTAGATTGCCAGCTGAATCATTAAAAGAATGTGATAAATGGGAGGTTTGTAACGATGGGTACAAAGATCGGAAAGCCTAGATATAATCCCGATAAGAAACAGAATCTGTATGGGAGTGAATGTTGGTGGGCCGACGAAGTCAATGGTATTATGAGATGCGAATCGCCGGCTATTAAAAATAAAAAAGAAGCAGTTAAAATTTGTAAATTTAATATGCATAATTGTTGTAAATTAAAATATCGGAGGTTAGCTAGCAATGGATATAATAGACAGACTTCATAATTGCCTTAATTGTGGCGGAACTCTTTTCAATAACATCTTTAATAAGTGCATGGAGGAGGCTAAGAATGAATGAAGAAAGTTCAGGATTCATTCCGGCTGTTGTTACATTTTTTATTATCATTGGATTGATTGCATTATTTCTGTTTTGGAATCATGAACATGATGCAAATCTCTGGAACGATGGTAGATGTTCTTGCGGTGGATACTGGCAATACGATCAAGCCGTTGGTCATAAGTATTCAACGTCATATATCTTTAGATGTGATAAATGTGGTTCGTTAATAGAGATCGATTACATACCAGAATCAACAAATACAATGGAGGTTGAAGAAAATGGATAATAAAGTTTATGTTGTAATTGAAGAGGGATACTATTGCCCTAATTGCGGAGCGAAGATGAAGAAGGGAGAACATGAATAATGAGTTGTGAAGAGCATTATTTTGAAAATCTTTTATTTCATGGAGAAGACTGTAAAACTAATTGCAACAAGAATGTACTATCTCCTGAAGTACAACAGGCAATAGAGATTTGTGCCGATTATGTACTTTATACTATTTTTATGACACGGGACAACTTCTTGGCATACGCTAGAGAAGATAACGCAAGACCACAAGGCGAGTGGATAGACTACGACAACACATTCTACAAATGTCCTGATTGTGGCTATTTATTAGAAAAGTGTTGTCCTCAATGTCAAAACAAGGTGATTTTACCAAAAGGCGGTGCGGAATGAATGATGATTTAATCAGCCGTAGTGAGCTGAAAAAGGCTTTAACAAGCGGAACAAAAGACATATATGAATTTGTATGTTTAAGTCGTGTGCTTGAAAAAATCGACAATGCCCCGACAGTACCACTTCCCGACTTCAAAGAAGGTTACAAGCAAGCAATAAAAGACGGAAAAACTAACTTTTCAAGACCGCAAGGCGAGTGGATAAAGAAAGTAGATAGCGTTGGTTTCGTATCCTATAACTGTTCAGAATGTGGGTTTGAACTCGAATTGGAGGACTGTTCGGATTCTTACTATTGCACTCATTGTGGAGCAAAGATGAAAGGTGAAGAAGAATGAGATACAAAGTGGTATTAGCAGATAGTAATTGTAGTATTGAAGTTAATGCGGAAGATTTTGAGGTAGATGCGGATACGAGATCTATTATATTTTTCAATCATGGTAAGAATGAAGATGATCCTGATATTTCGGTAGCTTGGTTTTCAATAGACAGAGTTGCATTTGTTAATGTCAGAAGTAACAGTTAATAAGGTGGTAAGGAAGAATGAACACAGATAGTATCTGTTCGACTTGCAAGCATTGTAGAGGTGTACTCGAAGGTGCGGTAGATTTGAAAAAATTATGCGCTTGTATTATAAAAATTCAGATATGAGAGGTGGAAAAGTATGAATAACCGAAGAGTTTATGACATAATAAAGTATTGCTTTACGTTTACAGTAATTATTTGTCTGTGCGTGACAGTGATGATGAATGCCGTTGGTTGTAGAGAAGCAGACAGAGCAAGCTACAATCTTTCCCGAGAAGCTGACAATTTCAACATTGTTAGAAGAGTTACAGTTATCGACTGCATCAATGGTGATGTCTTGTTTCAGATGAGCGGTAAGATGTCAATATATGCCGACACTAATGATAACCAGCTGGAAATTACAGTATCTGACGATGGTACTTATCAGAAGCACATCATTGGTCTGTCTGATAATGTAACATATGTAGTTGAAGATTTAAACCTTGGTGCTAATGATGTTCAGGCTTATAGATATACGATAATCTATAATCCTAAAATGTGGTTACCAGTAGATGTAAAGACAGAAACTTAAAGTCAATGGAGGTTAATATGCATTATTGTATTCATGTACTTACAAAAGAATTCCCTACTGAGGCTATGCTTGAAGATATTATGGCCCCTTATAATGAAAATGATTATTATAGACAGGCTTATGATGAAGAAGGCAATGAACGAGACGATATTGAAAGACCTGATATCCTTTGGGACTTCTGGTTAATTGGTGGTCGTTACAATGGTAAAATAAAATTAAAAGTCGATGAAAAAGATGATAAATACAAATGGCAATATATAACGTCATATGCAGATCCTCGCAATGGTAGATTATTCTGGTGTGCGATGCTAAGTACAATTAAAGAATATGCACCAAGATACACCTTGTGTGAAGAAAATTGTTTCAATTATTTAGGCTATCGTGACGGATATTTACGTGTTGATGGTGCTAAAATTTCTGATACATGCAATATTTCAGAATTGTCTTGTTATGCGTTTATTAATCCCGATGGAACACTTTGTGTTCGTGAAAAATGGGATGGCAGCAATTGCATTGAAGATCCTGATTTTGATATTAAGTATCGACAGGCAGTTGATGATAATTCTGATGGATACTTAACTGTCATTGACATTCATGATTAAGGAGGGCAAGTAAATGAGTGATACTGCTATTATCATAATGACAGCTATAATTTGTATGACTGTGGCTATTGTCGTCGCAACAGTTTGTAAGAGTGAAAAAGATAACCTATGTGATGGTAATTATGTAAACAGAGAAGAATACTCTGCACTACTTGAACTGGTAAAAGACTTGCATGATTATGTAACCAACAAACAAGCTCAAACAATTGTTACACTGTCAGAAGATATTAAACAACTGCGCCAGCAAGAGATTAAGCAGATACATCGAGATCTTAATATTACTAATGAAAAGGTGCACCGTCTATGGACACTAATGCCTGATGAAGAGGATAAATCATGAACTTCTTTAATCTGCGCGAAGGTCAACTTGAAGCTATAGAAAATATGCATAATGGTTGTATCTTATGTGGCGATGTTGGTTCCGGAAAGTCTAAAACAGCTTTAGCTTACTACTATAAAGAAAATGGCGGAAATCTCGATGGTGAGCCTTATGAGGGAGGATATATGCCGATGGATGATCCTCCTAAAGATCTTTATATCATAACCACAGCTCATAAGAGAGATCTTGGCGAATGGGAGAACGAGATGATACCGTTTCTCATTGGTCCGCATTGTAATCTGTATAGTCATAAAGTAGTTGTTGACTCATGGAATAACATTAAAAAATATAAGAAAGTCATTGGTGCTTTCTTTATATTTGATGAGCAACGTGTCGTTGGTAGTGGTACGTGGGTTCGTTCTTTCCTGAAAATTGCCCGGGGTAATAGGTGGATATTACTTTCTGCTACTCCGGGTGATACCTGGATGGATTATCTTCCAGTGTTCATGGCTAACGGATTCTATAAAACACGAGACGACTTCAAACGTGAACATGTTGTATGGAAGCCCTATACAAAATTTCCACAGATTGACAGATACATTGGTCAAGGAAAGTTAAACAGACTTCGTAAACAGATTCTTGTAGAAATTCCTGAAGTTCGTCATACTATGCAACATCATGAAGACGTGTACGTTAAGTATGATATTAGTAAATATAAAGACTTAATACGTAATCGATGGAATTACTATGATAATGTTCCTGTAGATAATGCTTCTGAGTTTTGTTATCTTCAGCGAAGGATAGTTAATGAGGACGAATCTCGACAGCAAGCAGTTTTAGAAATATTTGAACAGCATCCGAAGGTGATAATATTTTATAACTTCGATTATGAACTTGAGATACTTAAAGATATTTTCAAAGATAGATTCGATGGTGTCGAAGTTAGAGAGTGGAATGGGCATAAACACGAACCTATTCCAGACTCTGGTTCATGGGTCTATCTTGTACAATATACTGCAGGTTGCGAAGGTTGGAATTGTATAGAAACCGATACAATGGTGTTCTATTCACAAAATTATTCATACAAGGTTATGAAGCAAGCATCCGGACGAATCGATAGGATGAATACTCCTTACACAGATTTATATTACTATCATATAAAATCAAGGAGCGGAATCGATTTACAGATTGCTCGGGCGTTGGCTGAAAAGAAAACATTTAACATCAGTGCTTATGTAAAGAAGTACGGTTTTAATAAGAAAGGAGAAAACTGATGGTAGGAGAAAAACTTTACACAGTTAGGTTAATGGTTAGAGTAGGTACGGTAGAGAATGGTTACATTGATAGAAAAGCGATGGAACGTATTGTCATGGTTAGCGCAAATTATATTCGCGAAGACGATGAATACATAACATTCTTCGATAAGTGGGACGATGTAGCTGGCCGTTTTAAGAAGTCTTGCGTTATTAGTTATGCTAGGGAGGTTGGCAATGGTAGAGATACTTAATGCAAAAATAACAAAACCAAAAATATACATCGAAGATCATGGTTGTCTTACATTCAGTTTCTTATTAGAAATGTCTGATGGTAGTGCGTGCATGTTCGGAGGCTGGTGTATTGGCACAATATCTGATTTCAAAGCAACTGCTAGCGGTCTTGAAGCTATAATGCACATTATGGATGTTATTGGTGTTGACTGTTGGGAAGATCTTGATAATAAGTATTGTAGAGTTAAATCCGATGGTCTAGGTTCTACTATACACGAAATAGGAAATCTCATGAGAGACGAGTGGTTTGATGTTGCTAAATTCTTTAAAGATTATAAGGAGGCTCATAATAATGACCGACAGAACGTGTGAGAGATGTAAGTACGCATCTCAGTATCCATTCTTAGATCCGTGCTTCCAGTGTACTCATCATAAGAATTTTGAGCCAGCTGACGATGGTAACAAAACAAATAATAAACCAGATTGCAGGAGGTTCGGTTAAATGGGAGAAAAAAAGAAAGTATTTAGAGTAAGGGTTAATCTTACTAAAATGAGTGTTCCTTATAGAGTAGAATGCGATGGTTGTTTTGCTGAAAAAGAAGGAGTACTTTTTTATAACGGTGAAATAGACACAACAAAAGATTGGCACACTGTATTATTTGTTCCGTATTCAACGTTGGTAGAGTATCACGAAGTTGAATTTGAAAACAATGGCATAGATTTACCAGGAGATTATAAATTATGATTAAACAACATTGTGACATTTGTGATGGTGTAATTCCAGGAACAGAGAGCTATCGTACTATCAATTTTGGTAGAGGTTATAATCATAACATTGATACCGGATATGACCCGTTGGTAATATGCAAAAGATGCTGGCACAGGATGCTTGAAAGCGTTGGTGCAGAAGAACTTTACAAAGAAGTTGATATTAAACCTAAGAGACCACAGTCTGTTGGTAATATAGGATCAATTTTAAAAGAGGTTGTACAAGGTCCTAAGATGTGTAATTATTGTAAGCATTTAAATTCTGAAGTATGCTTTTCTTGTCTTTCAGATGATTGTAAAGAGTTTACAAAATGGGAGGCGAAGGATGAAAATAACTAAATGTGATAAATGCGGACTTTCAATTGAGGCTCGTAATGTAGAAGCCCATGATTGGCATTCTATTCTTGATCCTCGTAATCATAAGACATATGTAGACTTGTGTCCTACATGTTATAGTGACTATTCAAGACTTATTAAAAATCTTGAAAATAGAACAGATGACATTGCAGTTCAATGGTTGATTAGTAGAAGTCATAAGAGCTGTGCGAATTGTAAGTATGCCGATTATAGTCTAGTAGAGGATCCTTGTGATTTGTGTTCAGATCCTTGCAGAAGTCGTGATTTCGGAGATTGGTATTCTAAGTGGGAACCTAAAGGAGGATCTTTAAATGAAAAATGAAGAACGCAAGTATTGCGATGGTTGTAAGATAGTAGATTACAAGTCTGCTACGGATGATCCGTGCGAATACTGCTTTGTAAAGGAGCAGAATAAAAATAAGGAGAATGCCGATGGGAAAAACAAGCAGCGCTAAAGTATTATTTAAAGGTAAAGATGGTCAGTGGCGTAAGAACGTAACTATCAATGGTGAAAATCTTACACTTAGAGTTAATCAGAAATCTGAAACAGAAGAATCGGAGGAACCTAAAAATGAAGAATAAGCGGGCATATCTTTGCAATGGTCTCGGATGTGAACAGCAGTGTGCTGTAAATAAGACACCAGAAGAATGGGCTAGATATCCTTGTCATCACATCTACGATGAGCGGTTTGCTAAAAATACTTGTCGTAGAAAAAGAAAATTTGTACACGATGGTGACGACTGGATGGAAGTTGAAACTAAAAAATAATGGGACACATTTTTTCAATGGGCCAGATTTATTTAGAAATTGTGAGTTACAAAATCTAAAAAGTGGGTAAAAAATGTCAAATGGGCCAGAAAAACTGGGCAATGGGCCACTTTTAAAAATGGATCTGGCCCATAAAAAACCGCTCAACCACGCGGGTTTCAGGCATTTTGGGCCATTTGCCCACTTTTTTTCTTTAATTAATATGAAAAAAAATATTTTTTATATAATAATATAGAAAAAAATCTGGCCTTTTGGCCCATTACAAATTTTAACAATTTAATAAAGGAGATAACTAAAAATGAGAGCTGTCGATGCTGACAAATTGAGAAATAGATTTAGAGATCCTGAATCTCAATTAATCGTAGATACAGAACCTACTATTTTAATAAATGAGGCAGATAATAACATTCAATGGTTAACTGCTGCTCGTGAAAGAAAGTTAAAAACTGTACACGCTATTTCGTACGGAGTAGAGTGTTCGCGTTGTCGAAGGTTCCAAATTGTTAAAACAAGATTTTGTGGTGACTGTGGAGGTTACTTCGATGGTGAGCTTGATATCGTTAATAAATATGCAGAACGAAAAATAAAGGAGAACTTTCAATGGCACGAATAGAAAGAGTCAGTACAATGGTTGAGGGTCTTCCTTGTTGCGTAATAATAGATCATCATATAAAATATTTTACAGTGTATGAGAAAGGTAACAAGAAATACATCAAACTCTGTGGAAAAAGAATGCACGAAGATGATTTACCTTTTGGTGTGGAGATTGAAGTATGATTGAAAAAGCAATTTGTAAAAATTGTCAATGGTGTACAAGAAGACCGGACACTAAAAAGAAAATCATGTATTGTATTAAAAGAAATTTTGCTATTTTAAATCTTGATGCCGATGGTTGTACTAAATATATCAGGAGGAAAACAAATGGATAAATTTGGTGAAGTTACAAACGGTTATGTTACAGTAGAAGCGCAGGCAGAATTCTTAAAAAGATATGCACACTATGTAGGAGAAGCCGATGGTTCAAGATATTATATCTTAAATGATTTTGGTTATCGTGTAGTGATTGTCGATGGTAAGCCTGTTCAGTTGTTTAAACTTTCAACTAATGAAGCAGAAACAATTGTTAAGTGCAGCAAATTAAAATTTAACAAATAATTTTAGTTCGCGAAAATAACATGCCCTTTTATGAAGAGAGAAGGATAAATCGGCCGTTTTTATAATTACGACGCGTTTTGGCTATTTATTCATACTCTCTTCTCTTTTGCAAAATCGAGAGGAGATAACCGATGGCAAAGACACCGGAAGGTAAATTCAAAGAAAAACTCATTGGTGAGATTGAAAAAGAATTACCCGGATGCATTGTAACAAAGCTTGAAGCGGATTTCAAAAATGGAATTCCTGATATTTTAATTTTGTACAATGGTAAATGGGCTACACTTGAAGCTAAGAAAGATATATCTGAAGTAACAAAACAGCGTCCTAACAAGATGGCACAAGATAATTATGTTGCTACGATGGATAAAATGTCTTTCTCTCGCTATGTTTACCCCCAAAATAAAAAGGAGATTATAGATGAGCTCAAGCTTCACTTTCAATAATCATAATGATTTAAAAGGAACACACGCACTATTTAGTCCCAGCCAAAGTTCATGGTTGAGATATGATGATGACAAGATTGAGGATAAGATATTAAATCAATACAGAGCTGCAATCGGTACAGAGATACACGAATATGCGGCGATGGCTATAACTCTTAATCATAAGATAACAAGTGTCAAATATCTTATCCATGGTATAGAAAGTTATATCTATACTAAATATACATTTACTAGTCCTAATTTAATCATAAGTGACTATGGTTTAAAGTTGATTAGAAATGTAAAATTACTTCCTAAAGAAGTTTTTGACGCTGTATGTTTTTATATTAACGATGGTATAAAATATAAAATGACAGCTGAACAACCTTTAAAATACTCTGACAATATCTATGGTACAACCGATTCAATCGTATTCCGTTTAGAGAATAAACTGCTAAGAATTCATGATTTAAAAACTGGTGATAGAGCAGCTCACATGGAACAACTTGAAACTTATGCCGCTTTGTTTTGTTTAGAGTATGGTCCAAAATATGATTTCAGACCAGGAGATTTATCTTTTGAATTAAGATTGTATCAATGGGACGGAATTGTCACAACAAATCCGACAGCTGAAGAAATAATTCATATTATGGACAGAATAATTCATACAGAGAAAGTAGCAAACAGAATTGATAAGGAGGATTAAAATGAACCCTAGTTTTGATGAACTAATGCACTATGGTACAAAACGTCATTCAGGTCGTTACCCATGGGGCAGCGGTGAGAATCCTTATCAACATGAAGAAGATTTTCTTAATGATGTTCATAGAATGCGTGAAGAGCACTTCGAGTGGACAGATAATGACCCTGATAGTAAAACCTATGGTCAAACTTTTACAGGTGATTTAGCAATAGCCAAGTCAATGGGTCTATCATCTACGCAATTTAGAACACAACTGTCATTGGCTAATAATGAAGCCAGAAAAAAGAAGGTTGCTAGAGCAAAAGAACTCGAAGCCGAAGGTTATAATACTTCTGAGATAGCAAGAATCATGGGTTATAATAGCGAGTCTTCTGTTCGTTCATTACTTAATGAAAATTCTGAAGAGAGAATGTTGTCTGCCGAAAAGACAGCAGAATTTCTTAAACAGCAAGTAGATGAAAAAGGAATGCTATTAGTTGGCGAAGGTGCTAACAAAGAAATCGATGGTGGCATTTCTAAAGAACGAATGAAGCAAGCTTTATACATTCTTCAAATGGAAGGATATCCTGTCTATGGTGCTGGTATTCCACAGGTAACAAATCCTGGACAACAGACTAATGTTCAGGTGCTTTGTGTTCCAGGTACTCAGCATAAAGATGTATATCAATTTGATAAACTTCATACAATATCAGAAGACTGGGTTTCTAACGATGGTGGAGCAACTTTCGAACCTAAATGGACTTATCCTGAAAGTATGGATTCAGACCGATTAATGGTAAGATATGGTGACGAAGGTGGTAAAGATAAAGACGGTGTAATTGAGATTCGTAGAGGTATAGCTGATCTTGACCTTGGTGGCTCTCATTATGCTCAAGTCAGAATCATGGTTGATGACACTCATTACATTAAAGGAATGGCTGTTTACGGCAAAGATGAAGACTTTCCCGATGGTGTAGATGTCATATTTAATACTAATAAACCTTCTGGGACACCAGTAACTGGACCAAAAGATAATTCAGTATTAAAACCTATAAAAAGTGATCCTCGTAATCCGTTTGGCTCATTAATCAAAGAAGGAATTAATGACCCTGATATAGGAACTACCGATGGTGGACAGAGTTATTATTATGATGCCGATGGTAACAAGAAGTTATCATTAATTAATAAGAGATCTGACGAAGGTGACTGGGGTGAGTGGGCAGATAAATTGCCTTCTCAGTTCTTAGCTAAACAGAATATGACTCTTATTAATCGTCAGCTTGAATTGTCCAAGGCTGATAAACAGGCTGAGTTTGATGAAATAATGGAATATAGCAATCCTACGGTTAAAAAGCAATTACTTGCCAAATATGCCGATGATTGTGACGCTTCTGCTGTACATTTAAAAGCAGCAGCTCTTCCAAGGCAATCGTATCAGGTATTAATGCCTCTAACAACGGGTAATGAAAATGAAATCTATGCTCCTCAATATAAGGATGGCGAGACTGTAGCTTTAGTCCGTTATCCCCATGGTGGAACATTTGAGATTCCTATTCTTAAAGTAAATAATAAATTACCAGAAGGTAAAGAGGTCTATGGTACAGATGCAAAAGATGTAGTTGCTGTTCATAAATCAGTAGCTGACAGATTATCTGGAGCTGATTTCGATGGTGACACTGTAATGGTAATACCTTGCAATAATCCTAAGAGTTCAGTTCATATTGTATCTACTCCGTCACTTACCGATGGGTTTGATGATGTTTTAGAGTACGGTGGTAAACCCGAAGGTTCATATAAGAAGATGACTAATACTCAGAATGAAATGGGTGTTATTTCTAATCTTATTATGGATATGACTTTAAAAGGTGCTTCTAATGAAGAACTTTCTCGTGCTGTAAAGCATTCCATGGTAGTAATTGATGCTGAAAAACACGGTCTGGATTACAAGCAATCAGAAAAAGACTTTGATATAGCTCAGCTTAAAAAAGATTATCAGGGTCATATAGGTGCCGATGGTAAATATCATGAAGGAGCTTCAACTTTAATAACACAAGCTAAATCTCCTGTAGATGTATTAAAAACCAAAGGTAGTCCTAAGATTGATCCTGAAACAGGTAAAGTATCTTATAAGACAGTACATGAAGAATATATAGGCAAAGACGGTAAAGTTCATGTTCGTACTAAGAGAAGTACAAAAATGGCAGAAACCGATGATGCTTTTACACTTTCAACAGGTACCCCACAAGAAGATGCTTATGCTGAATATGCTAATTACTTAAAGTCGATGGCTAATAAAGCTCGTAAAGAAATGGTTAACACTCCTGATATGAAATATTCTCCTCAGGCGAAGGTAACTTATCAAAAAGAGCATGATTCATTAATGGCTAAATTAAATATAGCAGAAATGAATAAGCCGAAGGAGCAACTTGCACAAGCAAAAGCAAATGCTATTGTCGCTGAAAAGAAAAAAGCTGATCCAGATATTAAACAGAAAGAATTAAAAAAGATTAGACAACAGGCGTTGGTAGATGCTAGAGCTCAAACAGGAGCTATGCGACATCCTATAAATGTTACGCCCAAGGAGTGGGAAGCTATTCAAGCTGGTGCTATATCTGCAAATAAGTTAAAAGAGATTATGCAGTATATGGATGATGAACAGTTGAAAGAATATGCTTTACCTCGTAGTTCTAATGAAATAAGCGCTACTAAGCGCACTAAAATTAAGGCGATGGCGGCACAAGGTTATACACCGTCTGAAATAGCGCAAGCCGTTGGTGTATCAACTAGTACCGTAAATAAATACGCATCGCAATAATTGCCGATGGTAAACTTGTATTATATAGACTGGTTTATTGTGGATATTAAATCCTGAAGATTTGTCGATGGTTAAAATACTCCTTTCTAAATAACTTAGTCTATGGTTCAATTTTTTTGTTTGTTTTTTGATTGTCCATGGTAAAAATGTCATACTACTTTAACTGTCCATGGTAAAACAGTTCTATATAATACTTGTTTATACCTTCCATGGTGAAGCTCCGTTATATAAGACCTTCCATGGTGAAGCTCCGTTATATAAGACCTTCCATAGTGAAGATCCGTTATATAAGACCTTCCATGGTGAGTATTATATAACTACTATATAGTATTTATATAATATTTATATAATAAGCACACATTATATTTTATATAACAATACGGTATGTTATTATTTTTATTATACATATCATATATTTAAAGCCCCTATACTTTTTGAAAGGAGATGAAATATGTCTTCAACTGAATATAGATTAACAACTGTTGATAATCCGTATGACCCTTTTAAGCAATTTGACTCCTGGTTTATTTTTGACGTAGAAAAGGGGTATAATACATGTGGTTATTTAGCCCGTGTAACAAATACAACGTCGGATATGACAGATGATGAATATAATAAAGAAGTAGAAAGAGGAATAGACGACATTATTAAGAATGATTTTCTTAACATATATAAAAAAGTATCTAGACCCACTTCTAAAAACAATAAATAGTATATCAACATTAAAATATATGTATATCTATTTGTATATTATTTTTAATTAATTTTTAATAAAATATTTAACTATTTTATTATATTTATTAGTATAAATATTTTAATATTTATATATTTATATTTACTATACTACTTGTATACTATTTGTTACTATAGATTATAAATATATAATTTATATATTTACTATACCACTTGTATATTATTTGTTACTATACATTATAAATATCATAATTATATATTTTTTTGTTTTTATTTTCATTTTTTATTTTATTTTTTTTTATCTATTTTATATTTTTTTGTATATATTTAATTTTTTTTTATAAAATTTTTAATTTTTTTATAATTTTTTTAATTTTTTATAAAATTATTTATATTTTTTATAAAATTTTTATATCTGAACACCTCGGATTCATAGAAATTTTATATTTTTACCCGACTTCTATAAAAAGATATGGGTACATAGGGGAGGGGGGTCCCAAAAATCGCACCCCCTAGGTCAT
>Ga0310690_10008279_pt1 | contig 13217 bp, 11 predicted proteins | sample AusTroGonzalo_MG_2_FD_207661 | JGI IMG/M metagenome (GOLD analysis project Ga0310690, IMG submission 207661) | Bovine rumen microbial communities from tropical cattle in Woodstock, Queensland, Australia - Gonzalo_04 (v2) (version 2) | ecosystem: Host-associated > Mammals > Digestive system >... | reverse complement strand
ACTTCTTCAGGTTCTGGTTCAGGTATATCCACCGATATTCGTCGCTGATTGAGATTCAGAACCTGCCTGCGTTGGAGCAGATCATGGCAGATGACTATCCGACCTTCTCGGGCATTGCTCTGGAACGTTGGTTCCGGCAGAAGATGATGGAGAGCCTGCGCTATAAGATAATCGGTGGCTGGTGGCAGGCCGGAGGCGGAGTAAACGCCAAGGGCAACAGTGATGAATTTGAGATTGACATCGTGGCTGAGACGCTGAAGGGCGAGGTGGAGGCCTACGAGGTGAAGCGGAACCCGAAGAAATATAATCCCGCACGACTCAGGGAGAAGGTGGGGATGATGCAACGGCACCTGTATCGTGGCCAGGAGGTGAAGATGGCAGGGCTGAGTATGGAGGAGATGTAACAAAACGGGAAATTACATACAATGTAAATGAAAAAAATGTGATTTTTGAGGTTGTTCGCAAAAAAATGCCTATCTTTACAGCGGAATAATTTAAAACCTATGTGATATGAAGAAGATTCTGTTTATTATCGGGTCGTTGAGGGCGAAGTCGTTTAACCGTCAGGTGGCTAATGTGGCTAGGGAGATGATTGGCAATTGTGCTGAGGTGCAGGAACTGAATTACAGCGACCTGCCTTTGCTGAATCAGGATATCGAGCAACCGGAACCTGCGGCTGTAGCTCGAATTAGAAAGGAAATTGCTGAATCTGATGGGGTGTGGATATTCACACCAGAGTATAACATGAGTTATCCTGGACATTTGAAGAATATGTTGGACTGGATGTCTCGTCCTGTGAAACCGATGGACTATGGTACACCGACCTGTATCAATGGTAAGCGTGTAGCCATCAGTGGAGCAGGGGGCAAAGCCGCTACGGCCAACTGTCGTGCGAAACTTACGGAGTTGCTGACCTTTATGAAGGCTGAGGTGTTGCCCGAACAAGTTGGCATTGCTGTTCCTGCCGAGGCGTGGGGCACAGATGTGCTTGTGCTGACAGAGGAACAGAAGGCGGAGTTGAAGGTGCAAGCTGATAAGTTGATTGAGGGATGATATGAAGAAGAGTGGATTTTATATAGCACTTGTCGCTTTACTGACCCTGCTGGCCTCTTGTTCCAACAATGACAACCCCATCGAGGAACCATTGTTGAAAGGCATCATCACGTCGTATAGCGACTACGGTGCAGCCATATTGGACATCACGGAAGCAGCCATGACCAAGGCGGGCTTCACGCTCGGCGACAATATAGGCATCACCGTCGATAACAAGAAAGAAATCCTCATGCCTTACTTCAACGGCTACTACATCGCCAACGGCGAATACGTGTGCGTGGCCAACCCCAACTACCCCGGCATCTTTTTCACGGCCAACAACATCGGTCTTCCTTCGGAACTCAGAGGGCTGGAGGGCCACGCTGTCATCATCAGGATGAAAGAAAAGGGTGGGAGTCTGGAAGTGCAAAAGACGATGAGCATGACGTACACTAACGTGCGCAGTGATTATCTCAACCTCTCCGATGCGGAGTATGCCAACGCACGCGCTGCGAAGGGCGGTAGGATAATGAGTGGTGTACTACATCGCAGCTCTTCGCCGTTCTCCAACGGGAGCAACCGCGCCTACGAAGTGTCGGCTTATATGGAAAGCAATCAGGTGATCACCGTGCTCAACCTGGCTGACACGGAGGAGAAGATGCAAGGTTACGAGATGCCGCCCTACAGTCGTACGCTATGGGATGGAGGCAATGTGATTCTGTGCCCGGTGAAGACAGACCCGACATCAGACGACTACAACACCAAGCTGATTGCGGCACTGAAGGAACTGCCGTCGCGCCCGGGTCCATACCTCGTGCATTGCATGGAGGGGAAAGACCGCACCGGATATGTGTGCGCTTTGTTGGAGGGCCTGTGCGGAGCAACGTACGACGAGATAGTGAGCGATTACCTGATCACCTATTACAACTATTATGGCATTACCCCCGAGAAGGATCGTGACGCGTGTAACACCTTGTTGAAGCTGAATCTCAACCCGTGCCTGATGTTTTATGCCGGCGCCAGCGATGTGCCCCAACTGAAGGACATCGACTACGCCAAGGCGTTCTCCGACTATCTGCTCGCGAACGGCATGAGCCGCCAACAACTGGATGCCCTGATCGGGGCTCTGACAGGTAGTCATGATTAAACGATAAGAAAAACTAATTGGACATTGTGACGGCACAGGAGATTATAGAATATATGGAGTCGCTGCAGAATGAAAAACAGCGGCAGGTACTCATGAGGTTCTTTAAGACGGGACCAGGGGAGTATGGCTATGGCGATGAGTTCCTGGGGTTGAAGGTGCCACAGACGCGCGAGGTCGTCCAGGCTGCGGGACTGGACTTCCCATTGGGGGAGGTGCCAGAACTGTTGCTGAGCCGCTGGCACGAGGTGCGACTCTGTGGCTTCTTGATACTGGTGGCGAAGTTCGAAAAACAGGCCACGAAGCGCTCAGAAAACAATCCCGATGCCATCGCCAAACGCGATGAGATTGTTCAGATGTATCTGCAATATGCGGAACAGGCGAACAATTGGGACCTCGTAGATCTCTCTGTGCATAAGATTCTTGGGCATTGGTTGCTGTTGCCAACGGCCCCCCTCTTATCCCCCCAGGGGGGGAGGGATTCCCTTCATATCGATTACAAGCGGCAGGTGATGGATGAACTCGCAGCCAGTTCTTGTTTGTGGAAGCAGCGTATGAGCATCGTGTGCTCGTGGAAGACCTCGCAGCAAGGTGATCCGTCGTGGTGCCTCCGCTATGCGGAGATTCATCTGCACCATCCGCACGACCTGATGCACAAGGCTGTGGGATGGATGCTTCGTGAGATGGGTAAGAGGTGCTCTATGGATTTGCTGCGTGACTTCCTCCGCCAACATGCGCATGAGATGCCCCGTACGATGCTACGCTACGCCATCGAGAAGATGTCGGAACGGGAGCGCAAAGAGTGGATGGCGGGAGAGTTAAGAGTGAAGAATGAAGAGTGAAGAATTGAGAAATCGGTTATAGGTTATTGAGGATGAAGGACTATCCCGATAGGATGACGGTGGAGGAGGCGAGGATGTTCCAGGCTGAGGTGCTGAACATCGTGAGCCAGATTCCCCGTGGTAAAGTGACGACCTACGGAATGATAGCCACTTTGGCCGGCTGGCCAAGTCATGCACGGATGGTGGGGCGAACCCTGCGCTATACACCCGGAGCAGAGAAGCTGCCTTGCCATAGGGTGGTGAACGTTGTAGGCCGCACGGCTCCTGGTTGGAGTCAGCATCGTCCGCTGTTGGAGAAAGAGGGTGTCACCTTTAAGCCTAACGGCCATGTGGATATGCAGCGGCACCTGTGGGAACCGGAGGTAGGGGACTAATAGGTGAGTACCTCTACAGACAATTCATAGAAAACAATGTAAGTCCATGTAATATAAACAGATAAAGATATCATGAGAAAAACAATCTTATTTCTTCTGGGGATTGGGTTTGCAATGGTGATGCAGGCCAAACGTCTGAATATCATCTTCGAAACAGACATGGGCAACGATGTGGACGATGCTCTGGCGATTGACATGCTCTACAAATACGCCAAGCAGGGACAAATCCGCCTCATGGCCGTCATGCTGAACAAGGAGGGGGAGTTCCCGCCCAAGTATATCGACCTGCTGAACACCTGGTACGGACAGCGGCGCACCCCCATAGGGGTGAGCAACAACTCCGCAAAGAGCATTGTGGCCGGCACCAATTACACGCAAGTGGTTTGCGAGGAGACCGACGAGCAGGGTAGGGCGCTATACAAACGCAGTATCCGGGACTACAGCAAGCTGCTCCCGGCACCAAAGCTCTATCGAAAGCTCCTGGCAAAGGCCAAGGACCACAGCGTGACCATCGTCTCTGTTGGCTTCAGCACCAACCTGTCGCTGCTCCTGGACACAGAAGCTGACGAATATTCGCCCTTGACGGGTCGGGAACTGGTGGCACAGAAAGTCGGGCGGCTCGTCACAATGGCCGGACACATGGATGATCCGACATTCCGCGAATACAATGTAGTGAACGACATACCCGCCTGCCAGAAGGTCTATCGCGAATGGCCCACTCCCATCTACACCTCTCCCTTCGAGCTTGGACTGCAAATCAAATATCCTGCCAGCAGCATCGAGAACGACTTCAGTTGGACGGCCCACCATCCCATCGTGGATTCCTACAAGGTCTATCTGCCCAAGATAGAGGACCGGCCCACCTGGGACCTCACTGCCGCGCTCTTTGCCATAGATCCGCAGGACTTCTTCACCGTCTCGGCTCCAGGGCGGATTACTGTCACAAACGAGGGCTATACCCACTATACGGCCCAGCCGGACGGACAGCACTATTTTCTCTCCGTCACATCCGACCAGGCTAGCCGCATCCTGGATTATTTCGTGGCGAAAATCACAAAGAAACCGTGACATAGAAAACATTTATGAAGACTGTTGGAAAGATTATCGTTGCACTGCTGGCACTTGTGTCTCCCCGCACTGGCGTGGCACACATCACCTGTGGTCCCCTGGTGGGCGATCACATGGTCCTGCAGCAGCAGACCGATGTTCGCCTTTGGGGCTGGACGGACAACGGAGCAGGCCGGACCATTACGCTTCGCTCCTCATGGAGCAAACAGGGGCTGAAGGTAAAGTCGGATGCCAACGGGCGCTGGGAGTTCCGAGTCCCAACCCCCAAGGCATCGTTTGAGTCGCAGACCGTTATCATCGACGACGGCGATGAGAAGCTGACGCTCTCCGACGTTCTCATAGGAGAGGTGTGGCTTGCCAGCGGACAGAGCAATATGGAAATGCCGCTTCACGGCTTTGAGGGATGCCCGGTGGAGAACAGTGCCCAGCACATCCTGGAATCCGTTCGTTACCGGGGACGTCTGCACATTTGCACTGTTGCCTTCTCACCTCATCCCGAAGAAGTTGATACGGTAACAGCAGTCTGGCAGGACTGTATGCCGGAAACGGCTCGTGACTTCTGCGCTGCAGGCTATTTCTTCGGTATCCGGCTCACCGAAGCGCTGGGCTGTCCTGTTGGCATCATCAACAGTTCGCTGGGTGCTACACGCGTTGAGGGCTGGACACCACGCGACATTGTATCCACTTATCCGGGCGAGGACCTCACCTCCGATGACTATCTGGGTGCTCATCTCGTCCGCCCTGCCTACAACGTGAACCGTGCCTTGCCTTCTGTCTTCTACAACGGCATGATTCATCCCCTCGAGCCATACACCATTCGCGGATTCCTATGGTATCAGGCCGAGGCTAATATCAACACGCCGCAGGTCTATACCGAGCGGTTCGTCCGTATGGTACAGAGTTGGCGCGAGCGCTGGGGACAAGGCGAATTGCCTTTCTACTATGCGGAGATTTGTCCTTACGACTACTTTTGGGCACAAGACAAAGCGACAGCTGCCCTGATGCGAGAGGCTCAATTCCGAGCCAGCGAAATGCTGCCACACATGGGAATGGTCTGCACAAACGATTTGGTCAAAGACTACGAGTACTGGCAGATTCATCCCTGCATGAAAAAGGAGGTGGGTGACCGTCTATGCCTTTGGGCGCTGGGCGACACGTATGGCATGAGGGGTATCGACTATCGTTACCCTGTCTATCGCTCGATGGAGGTGGAACCATCTTCACGCGGCAAGCAGGTGCGCCTCACATTCGACTATGCCGAGGATGGCTTCAACCGCAATGTCGGCATCGAGGGTTTCGAGATGTGTGGCTCCGACAGTATCTGGTACAAAGCCTCTGCCGGTGTGAGCGGAAAACAGGTCACCGTCTTCTGCGATAAGGTTGCCGAGCCTGTTGCCGTCCGTTACGCTTTCAAGAGCTTCCTGCCTGGTAATCTGAAAGCAAATTCGGGTCTGCCCGTCATTCCTTTCCGCACAGACAAGTTCCCTAAGTAGGTAAGAAAGTACTCCCGCTCGGAAATAAAAAGAAAAACTCAAGTTTTCCTTTTGTTTTTCGCTCGCTTATCCGTACCTTTGTGCCCAGAAACCATTAAAATTATAGGAAAATGGACAAGAAAATGAAAGTTTTACTCGCTGTGGTTGCAGTGATTGCTGCTGTTGTCATAGGATTCCTTCTCTACGTGATGCGTGAACAGAAGCTGGAAAACCAGCAGATGCTGGAACTGGCCGAGATGGACAAAAGGGAGATGGAAAACGAATATGCGCAGTTCGCGATGCAGTACAACGAGATGATGACGCAGATAAACAACGACTCACTCGTGGCTCAACTGGAACAGGAACAGAAGCGCACCGAAGAACTGCTGGCAGAACTGAAGCGCGTGAAGAGCAACGATGCTGCCGAGATTATGCGACTGAAGAAGGAACTGGCTACACTGCGCGAAGTGCTGCGTAGCTATGTACTGCAAATCGACTCGCTGAACCGCATGAACGAGGCGCTGACACAGGAGAACTCAAACCTGAAGACGCAGAACGCCCAGGCTCAGCAACACATCTCGAACCTCGCCACCGAAAACGAGACATTATCGGACAAGGTGGCTATCGCCAGCCAGCTGGATGCCACACACATCTATGCCGAGGGACGCAACAAGAAGGGTAAGGCTGCCAAGAAGATAAAGGACGTCAAGAAGTTCGTCATCGGCTTCACCATCGCCCGAAACGTCACTACCGCTACTGGCATCCGCACTATCTACGTCCGCATCAGCACCCCGACAGGCGATGTTCTCTCCAAGGGCGGTACCTTCGCCTACGAAAACCGCCAACTGGAGTACAGCATCCGCAAGGACATCGAATATACAGGCGAGGAACAGAGCATTGTCGTCTATTGGGATGTTGCCGAGGCTTTGAGCGCAGGCAATTACCGTGTTGACATCTTTGCCGACGGTCAGAATATCGGTACCACAAGCTTTGCCTTCGAGAAATAATGGGCAAAGGGAAGCTGGCTAAGTTTGCCGAGATAGCGCAAAACCCTTTGGTCGTAGAGTGTCCTATGGCTGCAGTCATGCAGGATGCTTTTCCTCTGCGTGGACGCTGGCACGAGGACTTCTTCCACAACGATAATCCCATCGTCCTGGAGCTTGGCTGCGGACGTGGCGAATACACCGTAGGACTTGGAAGACTGGTGCCAGGAAAGAACTTCATTGGCGTTGACATCAAGGGAGCCCGCATGTGGACGGGCGCCAAGGAGGCTTTGCAGAACGACATGAAGAATGTGGGCTTCCTGCGCACGAATATCGAGTTCATCCAACGCTTCTTCGCACCCGGCGAAGTCAGTGAGATCTGGCTCACTTTCTCCGACCCGCAGATGAAGAAAGTCACAAAGCGACTCAGCAGCACCTATTTCCTGGAACGGTATCGCCAGTTCATGATCGACGGCGGATTGATTCACCTGAAGACCGACTCGAACTTCCTCTACACCTACACCGAAGAGATGCTCCGCGCCAACGGCATAGAAGCCGAGGTGAAGACACGGAACCTGTATGGCCCACTTTCAATCTCCAAAGAAGGGGAGAAGTATATCCAGGCCGCTTCCGCTATCCAGACTTACTACGAGAGTATGTGGCAAGCTCGGGGAATAGATATCAAATACATGTGTTTCCGCCTACAACAAGGGACACCCCTCGTGGAACCAGACGTAGAGATTCCATTGGATGAATATCGCTCCTACAGCCGCGAGAAACGCAGCGGAAGTGAGAAACACATTTGAACCTTAGAAGGAAAGGTCGTCCGGTTCTTTTTCCTCGAACGAATCGGGAAAGACGCCATGAACCTCTTTGTAGGCGTAGGCATAGTAGTCCTCCGGAACAACGTCCGGAAAACGGTCGCGAAACAGCAGCATCGTGGCATCGCGGTCACAGGAAGGTGCCAGCTTCAGGTAGCTCAGGAATTTCTCCATATCGTTTTTGCGCAGATAGCAGTTGGCCAGATAGGGAACAACAAATTTCCCTTCCTGAGTACCGAAGATGGTCCAGACATCATCCAAAAGGTCGATGGCGGTATCGTTGTATCCGGCATTGCTGTATATCATGGCAATGCTAAAGAGTGTTTCGCCCTGCTCGGGACTCTTCGCCAAAGCTGATGCAAAGTATTGCTCGGCCTGCTTTGTCTGCTTGAAATGCAGATAGATGTCGCCCTCGGTTATATCCAGTCTCCATTCAAGACTCTCATCTCCAAGCGTCCGAGCCTGACGGATGGCAGCGAAGGCCTCGACACTCCTGTTCAAGCGGCTCAAAGCATAAGCACGCATCTGGTAAATCTGTGGCAGTTCGACTCTTCTGTCGGGAAGTTTCCGCGCATATTGCTCTGCTCTCTCCAACAGCGGCAGCAACTCCTTGTAGCGTTCCTCGTTGCTGTAACAAAAGGCCAATGAAATCTGGACATTGAGGTCATCGGGCTGGGTTTCGAGATATCGCGTATAGTATTCTATTGCCGATGCCGTCTGATCGTCGCGCATATAGGCATTACCCTTCATGAGCAGCGCATTGCTGTCCTGGGGATTGATGGCAAGCGAGTAGTCGGCAGCCTCCAGAGCTTCGGGATACATCTCCAGCGCCACATATGTCTCGGCCAGCAGATTCCAAGCCTCCGAGTTGTATGGCTCTTCGTCCAGTATTGTCTGAAGCATGGGAAGTGCGTCCTCATAGTTATCCAGCCCCATTTGTATCTCAGCCTCCATAATCACCAGCTGGGGATGAGTGGGGAAAGCGTCCCTGAGACGTTCCAACCATTCTCTGGCAAACTCCCACTGGTCGTAATCCATGAAGATAGAGGTGCAGTCGTAGAGATAGGTGTCGAGGCTGTCCTGCATCTGTTCCTCCTGTTCGAGCAGGAAGGCAGAAGCCTCTGGGGCCTTTCCTTCCTTGATGAGCAGTTCGGCACGGATGTAAATAACCTCGTCGTCTTGCTGTTCGGTGATACCCTCGATGATGGCTCGCGCCTCGTCGAGCTGCCCGTAAAACATCTTCTGGCGAGCCAGGAAGATATGCGGGTCAACGCTGTCGGGGTGCATATCGATAGCTGCCTGTATTGCCTGTGTGGCTTTATCGTCCTGCTTACCGGTCATGTAGTACTCGGCAATATCCGTCAGCTCGTCTGCCTCCAGATAGGGCACATACCCCTCGGCAACAGCCTTCTCGTAGTGATGCAGAAGCCTGAGGAAATGCCGCGACTGGTAATACTTGTTGCTATCGTCCATTTATACCATTGAATATTGATAATTGACCATTGACCATTGCCCGTCCGTAGGCCAACATTTTATTTCTTCGCCCAAGTGTCTTTCAGACCGACGGTTTTGTTGAAGACAAGATGGTCGGGGGTGCTGGTTGTATCGACATTGAAGTAACCGATGCGCTGGAACTGCAGGTAGCTCAGAGGCGGCATTGTGGCAGCGAACTCCTCGATGTAACAATCTTTTATGACTGTGAGGCTGTCGGGATTGATAATCTGCTTCATGGCTGTAACGGGGTCACAATCCTGTGCATCGCGTATGGCAGCCAATTCGTCGCGTGGGTTCTCTACCTTCCAGAGGCGGTCGTAAAGCCGCACCTCGGCTTTTACTGCATGTTCGCAGCTGACCCAATGCAGCGTCTTTCCCTTGATTTTGCGGTCGGCTCCAGGCATACCGCTACGTGTCTCGGGATCGTAGGTGCATTGTATCTCGGTGACATTACCGTCGGCATCCTTCGTGCAACCGGTGCACATTATAATATATGCGTTCTTCAGGCGCACCTCCTTGCCAGGAGCCAGACGCATGAACTTCTTCTCGGCTTCTTCCTGGAAGTCGTCGCGCTCGATCCAAATCTCGCGGCTGAAGGTTACCTCGTGCGTGCCGTCGGCTTCGTTCTCGGGATTGTTGATGGCAGTGAGCTGCTCGGTCTGTCCCTCGGGATAGTTTGTGATGACCACCTTGACAGGATTGAGCACAGCGCTGACACGGATAGCCCGGCTGTTGAGGTCTTCGCGGGCAGCACTCTCCAAGAGAGCCATCTCGTTGAGGGCATCGAAGGTGGTGTAGCCAATCTTCTTGATGAAACCGCGAATGCTCTCGGGACTGTAGCCACGACGACGGAAGCCACAAATGGTCGGCATTCTGGGGTCGTCCCAACCGCTGACCAAGCCCTCCTTCACGAGCGCCAGCAGGTTGCGCTTGCTCATCAGGGTATAGCTGAGGTTCAGCTTGTTGAACTCCGTCTGACGGGGGCCTTGATAAGTGGAGAGTGAAGCGTGAAGCGTGGAGAGTTTGCTACCGCTCTCCGCTTTCTCTCCCTGGTCGGCAGCCCATTCGCGCATCCATGACACAAAGAGGTCATAGAGAGGACGATGTTCCACGAACTCGAGTGTGCAGAGACTGTGTGTAACACCCTCCAGGTAGTCGCTCTGACCATGCGTGAAGTCATACATGGGATATGCGTTCCATTTGTTTCCCGTACGGATATGAGGTATGTTCATCACGCGATAGAGTAGGGGGTCACGGAAAAGCATATTGGGATGCGCCATATCTATCTTCGCACGCAGTACAAGTGTGCCGGGCACAGCTTCGCCGCTATTCATAAAGCGGAAAAGGCGCAGGCTTTCCTCTGCGGGACGGTCGCGGAACGGACTATTGGTGCCAGCTTTCGTCGTGGTACCTTTCTGCTGGGCAATCACCTCGGCGCTCTGCTCATCGACATAAGCGCGACCCTGCATGATGAGCCATTCGGCAAAGTCCCAGAGCTCCTGGAAATAGTCACTTGCGTAATACACATTGTCCCACTGGAATCCCAACCACTGGATGTCATGCTCGATGCTCTCGATGTACTCGGTATCCTCCTTCGTAGGGTTCGTGTCATCGAAGCGCAGGTTGCACTTGCCGCCATATTGCCGGGCAATGCCAAAGTCGATAGCGATGGCCTTTGCGTGACCGATGTGCAGATAGCCGTTGGGTTCGGGCGGGAAACGCGTCTGTACGCGACCGCTATTGACCCCTTCGGCCAGGTCCTTCTCTACTTTCTGCTCTATAAAGTTTTGGCTTCTCTTTTCCTCGTTACTGATGCCAGTATTTTCTATCATATCTGTTGCGTTTTATACTATTGTGCAAATATACGGCAATTTTCCAACATAGGCGATAATCTACGATAAAAAATCTATCTAATTCCCGCTATATGCAAAAAAAATCGTCACATACTTCTTGCAATTTGGGTAAAATTCCCTACCTTCGTTCCTAAATAAAGCAGAATAACAGGAAATGAAAGAAAAAAATCTGTCACTCGGCAACCATTTCCGCAAGCTCGTCAACTTAGGTCACGACAAGGCTCCGGAAGAGGAAATTATCGCAGGCATCGAAGACGGTGTCAGTTTTCAGGGCGCAAAATTGTGGATTCTCGTGCTGGCTATCTTCACAGCCTCACTCGGTCTGAATACCAACAGTACAGCAGTCATCATCGGTGCGATGCTCATATCGCCCATCATGGGTCCTATCATCGGTATGGGCCTGGGTGTAGGAATCTACGACTTTTCACTGCTCAAACGTGCATTTCGTAACTATTTGGTTGCCACTGCATTCAGCGTCATCACTGCAACCATTTATTTCATCATCACACCAATCGACGAAGCCCAGTCGGAGCTGCTGGCCCGAACCTCTCCAACCATCTATGATGTGGCAATTGCCATCTGCGGTGGTCTGGCCGGCATAATTGCCCTGAGCAGCAAGAGTCAGCGCACAGGCAATGTCATTCCAGGCGTAGCAATTGCAACAGCCCTGATGCCCCCGCTCTGCACTGTGGGCTTTGGCATCGCAACCGCCAATTGGTTCTATGCAGCCGGTGCCCTCTATCTCTACCTCATCAATTCGATATTCATCGCGCTGAGCACGTTTGTCGGTGTTGCCTTCATCATGCGTTTCCACAAACACACGATGATTAATAAGAAGCGTGAGAAACAGGTGCACCGCTACATCACCACCATCGCCCTGCTCACCATTGTTCCGAGCATCTATCTCACCATTGGGATGGTGCATAAGACCATCTACGAACAGCGGGTAGAGCAATTCATCCAGGAAGCACTTGTCTTCGAGAACTCGCAGGTCATCGATCACTCCGTTGACTACAGCGACCATAGTATCCGTGTGATGCTGTTTGGCGAAGAGATTGATTCCACCCGGATTGCAGAGGTACAAGGGCAACTGGCCGCCTACCGGCTGAACGGCTCTACGCTGCAGATCGTACAAGCCAGTGACGGTTCGAAAAGCGAAGCTGTGAAGGCGCTCCTGCAGAAACAGAGTCACGAAAAGGAAAAGAGTGCGGAACTTCTGGCTATAGCAAGAAACAATACGCAGAAAGTGGAGTTGGAATTGGCAGCATACCGCGAGCCGGAGGAAATGGCAAGTAAGGTACTGCCGGAACTGCAGGTGCTCTTCCCGCAAGTTCAGACACTGAGCATGGCATTAGGCACGACGGTTAGTCAGTCAGATTCCACGATTACAGAAGAGAAGGATTACATTGCCATCATCCAGACCTCACGACCATTACAAAAGAGCAACCTAAGCCTTATCCAGAGTTGGCTCCGCCAGCGCACATCCCGCCCCGGACTCCATGTCGTGATAGAACAATAAAAAGTGAAAAATCAAAAAGAAAGCCCCTTTCCATGTTCCTCCATTTGCGAGGGTAGGGAAGGGGATTCCTTTGCGTAATCCCGTACTCGTCAGTTCTCTGCCATGAGGTTCAGAATGCTGACGAAATCGGCAATATCAATTACTCCATCATTGTTGATGTCGGCAACTTTGCTGTAGCCCTCTTCAGCCATGAGGTTCAATACACTCACGGCATCGGCAATGTCAATTTGACTGTCGCCATTGAGGTCGCCAACAGGAGTCGGTGCCACAGGTATTTCCGGAAGCACGATGCTTGCCAGGCGCAGTTCCTCTGGCAGATTTGTGGTGAAATAGGGAACGAGAGCACCTAGTTTCTTATTGGTTGTAACATACTCGAAGGCGGTGCCGTCTTCATTCAGAATGTAACACTCCTTGATGACCGGAGACAATGTATTGCCGTGGAACTTGAAGCTCGGTGAAGTAACAAGCATCTTGTCTGTACCTGTCTCATAGAAAGGCACATCCAACGAACGGAAGACAATGGAACGGCCCGCCATCAGGGAATCTGCTGCTATTAAGTACGGAGTTGCTCCACGCAGCACCTTGGCAGGAGCAAAGATGAGTTCTCCATTATTA
>Ga0310690_10008278_pt1 | contig 13217 bp, 11 predicted proteins | sample AusTroGonzalo_MG_2_FD_207661 | JGI IMG/M metagenome (GOLD analysis project Ga0310690, IMG submission 207661) | Bovine rumen microbial communities from tropical cattle in Woodstock, Queensland, Australia - Gonzalo_04 (v2) (version 2) | ecosystem: Host-associated > Mammals > Digestive system >... | reverse complement strand
TGGCCACTCAGGGTATCTTCTGTTTCGTAGCTTCCTGGAACCAGTTGTTCCTTCCGCAGATTTTGCTTACAAACAAGCAGAGATACACCATGCCTATCATGGTCAGTCTGCTCAAGGGTGATATTTATAAGACAGAATACGGTGCAGTCTATCTCGGACTCACTCTTACGATTCTGCCTCTGTTCGTTGTTTACTTCCTTCTCTCCAAGTACATCATCGCTGGTGTAGCCCTTGGTGGAGTGAAGGGATAATAGGATTTTCTTTTTTCACTTTGGAACTGCCGCTTACACGGCAGTTCCTTTTTTTTATGAAAGATTATTTTTTAATATAGGTTACGTTGTCGCCGTAGATTGTGGTCCAGTCGTTTTTCATTGAGATCGGGACCCATCCGAATTCAGCGCACTGACTGTACATATCGTTTGCCTTCTTCTCGTTTCCGTTCTCTCTATCAAGATCATCACAGCAGAGCATGAAAGCAAGGCTTCTGTACGGGTTGTTGTTGATTGTGTATTCGTGCATGCTGGCATCGCCGCTGCTGTTTCCGAAGGACAGAACAGGCTGTAAGCCGATTTCCTTGACGATGATAAAGACCTTGTTTGTCTTGAGGTTCTTCACAAGGAATTCTCCGCCGAAGACGACAGTGTCATCAGCCTTGAATGTATACTCAAGTCCGTTCGGATCTCCCTGGCTTTCGACTACAAGCGACTGCTCGGATCCGATAATCTGTGCAGGCGGGATGAATGAAAGAGGTGAGTCATAGAAGATTCCGCGAAGGATGTATCTGTCCGTACCTGTGACGATGAAGACTGTAAAGTCGTTGTCAATCAGATAGTTCACAACTTCCAGCATCGGAAGATAGAAGCCGTCTCCGCGGTTCATTCCACTGTAGTGGGGCATCGAGGTCTTTTTGAAAATCTGGATGTAGTCGATGAACTGCTGAGGTGTCATTCCTTTGAATGCTGAAGCGACAGCCTGTCCGTGAGGCACATCAAGACCTCCGACAGGAGATGATGTCTGGCTCTTCTCAATAATCTCATTGGCAACCTGCTTCTCGAAATCGCTTGCCTGACTCTTGTATTCCTCATCAACTGTCACGCGATAGACCAAAAGGCTATGGTCGAAATAATCCAGATCGGTTTCGCAGAAGAGTGTTCCGTCGAAGTCAAAGACTGCGATTCTTCTGTTGACCGGAATATAGTCAGGGCTGTTGGGGTCTGTGATGGCATCCATGTAGGAGATGAGCTCCTTCTTTGCCTGTGCATCATCGGTCCACAGGGACAAAGCCTTGTCTCCGTCGACTTTCTTAACTGCTGTTGCGCATGATGACAGAACAAGGATAGACAGAACTATCACCAATACCGAAATGAATCTGTTGGTCTTCATTTAAAGATCCTCCGTTTCATAATATGTTCAACTCAATAAGCGTTATTGTTTCTTTCGTCGATGTACTCGCTGGCATAGTGAGCGGCTATTGCTCCGTCAGCGGCCGCAGTGACAATCTGCCTGAACGGTGTGTCTCTGACATCGCCGATGGCAAAGATTCCCGGAATGCTTGTCATCATATGGGAATCGGTCTTGATGAAGCCGGTCTCGTCCTTTTCGCAATCGGGAACAAGCTGGTTCTGCGGAATATAGCCGACAAAGACAAAGACTCCGTCAAAGGCCTCCGTTGAGACCTCTCCTGTTGCCTTGTCCATGAATGTGACCGATGTTACCTTGCCGTTCTCACCGTTGATAGACTGAACGGTCATGTTCATCTTTGTCTTGATTCCTGCATCCTGCATTGCCTTGACGATCGATGCCTGGGCTCTGAAGCGATCACGTCTATGTGTGACGGTGACATCGTCTGAGAGCTTTCTCAGATACATGGACTCCTGACATGCGCTGTCTCCACCTCCGCATACCAGAATCTTCTTGTTCTTGAAAAACGGTCCGTCGCATGTGGCACAGTAGCTCACACCGTGTCCTGTCAGTTCCTTCTCACCCGGAACCTCGAGGTTTCTGTGCTTGGATCCTGTGGCGATGACAACGACCGGGCACAGGTACTCTCCGTCTGTAGTATCAAGGCTGAAAGATCCGTCTGAAAGCTTTTTGATGCTGTTGACTGTTCCGTAGACAATCTCACATCCGAAACCTGTGGCCTGCTGCTCGAACTTAGAAGCGAGCTCAAAGCCTGACAGTTTCTCAAGGCCGGGATAGTTTTCAATCTCATCGATTATCATCGTCTGCCCGCCGGGTGCCATTTCCTCTATAAGAGCTGTCTTTCTTCCGGCTCTTGCGCTGTACTGTCCGCATGCAAGGCCTGCAGGGCCTCCGCCGACTATGATGACATCATACTTTTTCTCTTCAGCCATTTGTTTTCTCCCCAACTTTATTCATCCGTTCTTCCAGCGCAATCTCCGCATCGCTCTTTCTGAGATAGACAGGACCCTGGCCGATATCGTCCGGTCCATCCTTCTCAAGCTTTCTGAGTGCGCAGTCGATAAGTGAAGCGGAAACCGCCTTGTTTGAAGCGGTGTCCGTGATAATAGTCTTAGTATTTGCGTAGACGTTCTTCAGAACCGGTGCGAACAGGCTTGCATCAGGTCCTGTGACAAGAATTCTGTCGTAGTTCTCAAGGACTATGATAAGGTCTGCTTCGGTTCCGTCGGTGTCCGGCATGATCCTGACTGCAGCGTCCTCGTTCTTCTTTTCAAAGGCGGCAAGATACCATCTCTGCTTCTTGGCGTCCATGACGGTGACAACGGCACCGTCGAAGCAGGGGACGGCGTTTGCAAGGACCTCCATCGTGGATACCGAGACAAGAGGCTTTGATAGGGCATATGCCATGCCTTTTAAGGCTGACATTCCGATTCTCAGGCCGGTAAATGACCCGGGGCCTCTGGTGCATGCAAGAAGCTCGATGTCCTTTGTGGAGATTCCGGCATCCTTGCACAGTTCTGTGATTGTGGGAACAAGGCGCTCGGAATGCTGGACGCTTCTTCCGACAGAGGTGCGTTCCTCGAAGAATGTATCGGTCTTGATGGCCACAGAAAGAGCCTGTGACGATGTGTCGGTAGCAAGAATAATCATAGATCGCCTCCGCGCAGGGTGACTGACCTGCTTTGGTCATCGTTGACGATGATTGTGACAAACAGAGTGTTTTTCGGAAGAAGGGCGTCGATTACCTCGCTCCATTCAATCAGGCATACTCCGTCCGAATAAAGCATGTCCTCTCCGCCGATCATCTGAAAATCGTCCTCGCTTGTGATTCTGTACAGGTCCATGTGATACATGGGAAGACGTCCGTCATACTCCTGGACGAGTGTGAAGGTTGGGCTGACGATGGCCTCCTCAATGCCGAGGCTTCTGGCCACGCCTTTGGCAAAAACCGTCTTTCCGGCTCCGAGGCTTCCTCTGAGCGAAATCACTGAACCGGCTTTGCACTTTTGTCCGATGCTGCGTCCCAGATCTTCCATGTCCTGAGCTGTCTTGCATACTACTGTGCGTTCCATAAAGGCTTATATCTCCTTGTACGGAATACCGTTGTTCTTGTTCTTCAGCTCTTCGATGTCCTCATCCGAATAGACATCCTCGCTGATGATCTGGCCGATTTCATCGCCCGTCTGCTTTTCGTATTCTTCAATCAGATACTTGAGCTGCGGGTCCTCCGGGTCAATCTTTCTTGCTCTCTCCAGAAGCTCTCTGGACTCCTCGAACTCGCCGGAGGCAAGGTGCAAAAACGCAAGGTTGGACAGATAGATGACATCGTCTCCGTCCAGATCAACTGCTATCTGGAGATAGCTCTTGGCAAGCTCGGTATCTCCGCTTTCGCGGGCGCAGATTGAAAGCTCGTTGTAGACTTCGGCGTTCTTTCCGTCGATTCTGATGCTCTCAAGAAGATCCTTCTGGGCACCGCTGTAGTCCTCAAGGACGCGCTTCGCCCAGCCCCTGAGAAAGTATGACTCCCAGCGTTTTTCGTTGGATGCGATGTACTTGTCCATGATCTCAAGAGCATCGTCTGCACAGCCCATCATCATCTTGTCGTAGGCGTACATAATCTGGTCCTTGGAAGAAAGCATCTTCTCGATGGACTTGAGGGTATTCTGTGCCTGCTCGCATTTCTTTTTGTCAGTTTCGAGCTCTGTGTACTTTGCAAGATAGTCACGGGCGCTTTCGATGTCGCCGTGTCTCATGTGGAAGGCCGAAATCTCGCTGTAGGTTGCAGCATACTTTTCATGGCGGCTTTTGCACTCGTTCAGAATAGCGATGATCTTGTCGTCGTACATGTCGGCGTTGGTGTCATCGTTCTTCTTGTGAAGCTCGACAGTCATCTGGGCATAGAGGACAGCAAGGTTGATGTAGCTTTCGGGTGCATCGGAAAGATGGTTCACGGCAAGCATCAGCTCCTCGGCGAACTCGAATTCCTTCTTCTTGCTCTTTGCGATGGCAGCTAGGTTCAGCTCTTCGATTACGCCCGGCTGAAGCTCCAGAAGAAGCTTCTTGTAGTATTCGATGTCCTTGTTCTCTGGGTCCCAGGCAACAATCTTGATCAGACCTGCCACAATACTGTTGAAGTCTATGTCGTCCGTCACGCTTCCTTCGGGAAACTGTACGGGAATAGGGATGTCGGCTCTGATTGTGACATCTCCGATTTTCCTCTCATCGGGAAGTGTGATGAAACGTATGTCTTTCAGATCTTTCTGCATGTAAGAGAATATAACAAAAATCTATTCGATAATAAAGGCTGTCACTGGATTGTAACGATTTCATATAGTAGTATGTTTAGTAATTATGAGTAAAAAGTGTTTTTGGGTTGCACTGATAGTTTTATTACTTGCTATTTCGGCTTTAGTCTCATGTTCATCAGATGCTGCATCTGAGGGAACTAAGCCCCTCGAAATCTCATTGACCAAGACAACAACCGTAGGTTCCCGAGAAATAAATGGGGAAATCTGGTACCTAAATCCTGTCGAACTTAAACTCACCGTGAATCAGAGTGCCGATATCACGGTCAGATTCGATTATCCCGATGGGGATACTCAGGAAAAAACATATAAAGACACATCTGTATCAGTTACTCTCGATAAAGACTGCAGTGTCGTGTTCTCTGTTCGGACAAATAACAGAAGCGAGATGCGAAGCGAATATATCAGGTTCCTGAATCTCGTCCCTGTGGATTTGAACTCGTGGGATGATACATCCACGACAGATGGCGTCATGAGCCTTAATATCGGTTCGACGATTTACTTTTCATATTTTGATACACGATTCGGTTCACCCGAAGATGTCAAACCTCTTATCCGATATACGACAGACGGAAGTGATCCTCATACTTCAGATACTGCTACCGAATTCATCTATGACGGAAGCGGCTTTTCGCAAGGAATCGTATTTGACGGCACTTTTACAAAGATTCGAGCCTACGCAAGCCTTGAAGGCTGGAATCCGTCAGATGAGACAATCTATGAACTGCTTGTAAACAAAACTGCGAATCCCACGGTCTCTCCGGATGGGGAAGGCGATATTATCATTCCGTTTGGTGAAAGTATTATGGTTTCGGGACATGGCACTACATGGTTCACGACCAATGATAACCTCACCGTTGATGACATAGAACCTGACGCAGGTTATACAGACAGTTCTCTGTATTGGGTTGTGTGTAATGGAATTATCTCCATGGATGGGATTTCTTCAATGTCTGTAAGAATCGTCTCTAAGGAGGAGGGAAAACTATTCTCGGACATAGTCACAAAGACCTTCAAGGTTCAGCTCCGTCCTCCTGTAGAGGATGGAGACAGGGTGACTGATGGCGACTATATCACTCTCACTTTCTCCAGAAACTCAAATCCTTCGGACAGCACAGTCACATGCATTGTCAACGGGTATTCTTGGTCAGTGACCGAGTTAAGTGGCGGTCGATTCAGCATCAAGGTTAATAGCGGATCATCCATGTCAGTTAGCCTCTCTAAGGCCGGCTATATCAAATCCGAGACTCTTTCCACAAAAGCCTTGGTTAAACTCAACAAGCCTTCTTGCGATACAAGTCTTGTAACGGGTAAGAAATACAAAAAGGTCAGCCTTGCTTCGAGCCAGGGTGCAACAATCAAATACATACTTAACGGAGAAGAAAGAACATACAACAGCCCGATTGAAATACGTGAGACCACAACACTCTCATACTGGGCAGAAAAGGATGAATTCGAAAACTCCGATGTCGTCAACAATAAAATCACGGTTTCATACTCCGTCGGAGACATCGGTCCTGCCGGAGGTGTCATCGTTCATGATGGATATGGCTACATCGAACTATACACGGAAGCGTTTTCTCCATTGCCATTCGGTTACTATTCGACAAAGGAAGGCAGTGTCAGAAGAGTCTTTGGTTCAAATGATCCTGATTCTGACAGTGTGAATGCGGGAGCAGGTAAAGATAACACCGAAATACTTGTAGATCGCATGACAGGCCATGCTTATGCGACAAATAAAGCCAAAGCTTCAGACAAGCTGAACAACTTTGTTGCAAAGGCAGCCAGTCAATTCTCTGTGAATCAGACAATCAACGGTCGCACAGTCGTATTTGATGACTGGTATCTGCCATCCAGGAACGAGATGGTGATGATTTTCAACAGGGCCAGAGATCCTGAGATTAAATCGAAGTTCTTATGGTTCGCTTCTGACCTTCATTATTGGACGTCAACAGAAGATAGCAGTTATGATGCGTATTACGTTTATTCGTATTATGGCACAATTAAATGCGGAACAATAAGTAAGGGCTCAAATTACTATTATGTTGTGATGAGAAAGTTCTGAACTTCATGATGTGATTGAGACAGCAGAAAGTGTGGAAAAAGAATTGTTCTCGGAGACAGAAAAAGAACGCTGCGGTTACTAGGACTGGAATCTCTTGAACCGAGGTTCAAGGGGGGTCCCCAGTTAAGTCGCCGATTCTGTTCCTTGAAACCCTAGGGTAGGAGCAATGCACAGCTTCTATGCCGGGATCCGTACTGTAAGTTTGAGCAAGAGAATTACGTCTCTTCGCCGCAACTACAATTATGATACCACAGGCAAAACCGCATTTAAAGAAAAATAATCAAGGGACTCAGCTCAGGGCAACAGCAACCGCAATCTCAGCATATTTCTCATAAGCATCCTTGCCCATGCTGCGCAGTCTTCCCACTTCCCAGATGTCCTTCTCGAGCTTGTCCGCACAGAAGAAAAACTGAAAGCACTGGACGTTTCTGTACTGGGCAACAGCCATGTTCGCAGCACATTCCATGTCCACACAAAGGCACTTCTGTTCCTTCATCATCCTGGCTGCCGACGGGGTCTCCCGATAGAAGGCATCGGTCGACCAGACACGGCCGCAGATGTGCGGAACTTCCATCTCCGAGAGGATGGAATCGAGCTTTCTGGAAGAGGGGATTTCAATCCATTGACTGTCGTGCGGAGCATAGTGCCAACTTGTTCCCTCATCACGAAATGCCTGAGTCGGAACTATGAGGCTGGAACCGTCTGCGGGATTGAGTGAACCGGCCGATCCGACGAAGACAAAACGCATCACTCCGCGGACTATGTACTCCTCCATGAAGCCGGCTGAAACGGGGGCTCCGATGGGCAGATTGACCACTCCGACGCGCTCCTTTTTTACCTTGATTTCATAGACCGGGCAGGGGAGGCCGCACCTGAAAGTAGAGATCTGCTTGCAGTTGTATTTTCTGTCGATTGCCTTAAGCAGTTTGCTCTGCCATGTGACGATCATTGAGAACGGCATTTCCTCATCGGTTCTGACAAGGTCGCCGGGTTTTAAAAGCTCATCTTCCCTGAAAAACGGTAACATACTGTGAAGTCTACTTTGGAAGGGGTGTTTCTTTCAATTATCAAATGCGCAGCCACTGTGGAACTGTCGCAATTCTGTTGCAATGATAACATTTCAAAGCTTTGCTGTTGCAAAAATGTTGATTGCTATTGCAAGTATTTTTCAATTGGTGATAGTATAGGCTTCACCTGTTAATTATATAGATTAGGGAGTTTTGGATTGTTTAAGTATGTTATCAAACGAATCCTACTGGCCATTGTCACGATTCTGATAATCTGTTTTATTACTTTTTTCGTGATGCATGCAGTGCCAGGTGGACCTTTCAACAGAGAAAAGGCGCTTTCCCAGGCAACTATCGATGCCCTGAACGCACGTTACGGTCTGGATAAGCCTCTGTTTACTCAGTTCATCAACTATATGAAGAATCTGCTTCATGGTGATTTCGGTGTTTCTCTCAAGAACGGTCGTGAAATCAGCGCCATCATTGCAGAATCTTTTCCGATCTCCGCACGTCTCGGTCTCACAGCCATGCTTTTTGCACTTACCCTCGGTATTGTGCTTGGAAGTACGGCCGCAATCATGAGAAACAAACTGCCTGACAGAATCATCGTGTTCTTCTCGACTCTGTTTACAGCAGTTCCCAGCTTTGTTCTTGCAACGCTGCTTCTTCTGGTTTTCTCAATCAAACTGGGTTGGGTACCGGTCTGGAGCGCCAACGAGACTCACTATCTTCTTCCTGTCATGGCACTGGCTGCTTATCCGATGGCCTATACCACCAGACTTGCAAAGACCAGTATGCTTGATGCACTGGGACAGGACTACATCAGAACAGCCAAATCAAAGGGTGTTGCAAGATGGAAGGTCATCTTCAAACATGCCCTTAAGAACTCCCTGATTCCGGTCATAACATATGCCGGACCTCAGATTGCCTACATCATCACAGGTTCCATGGTCGTTGAGACCGTCTTCACAGTCGGAGGAATCGGAACCAAGTTCGTCAGCGGAATCAACAACCGCGACTATACCCTGATTATGGCCACGACCATCTTCCTTGCTACGCTGATGGTCATCGCAACATTGATCTGCGACCTTCTTTACAAGCTCGTAGACCCGCGAATCAAGTACGAGTAAGGAGGGCGGTATGAATCTCAGAATCAGAAGAGATGAGAACGGAAATCCCAAGAAGTCGCCTTTCAGCGTACAGATGGACCTTTCCAAGTTCAATTCAGCCATGTTCGAAAAGGCTTCCGATGAGGAGAAGAGCCAGCAGGATGTCATGAGCGAAAGCACAACGTTCTTCAAGGACGGAATGCGCAAGCTCTTCAAGAACCCACTTGCTGTGGGAAGCATCATTGTCCTGAGCCTGATTCTCATCGTAATTATTTTCGCCCCGCTCGTAGTTCCGTACAGCTATGAGGAGATCCTCTCTGTCAACGGAGTCAGAGACAAGGGCGCCAAGAACCTGGCACCGTTTACATATTCAAAACTCGAGCAGCAATACATAGATGCCGGCGGAACAAGATTCCCGCACATCTTCGGAACAGACGAGCAGTGCCGTGACTACTTCATCAGAGTAATCTACGGAACCCGCGTTTCGTTGGTCGTAGGATTCTTTGCAAGTATCATCGTCCTTATCATCGGAATGCTCTACGGAAGCATCTCCGGATACCTTGGAGGCAAGGTCGACCTTGTGATGATGCGAATAGTCGACATAATCTACTCGCTGCCTGACATGTTGATAATCATTCTGCTTTCGGTCGTCCTTCAGACGATTCTCCAGTTCACTCCGGGATCATTTTTGGATTCACTGGGAACCAACATGATTTCTCTGTTCATCGTCTTCGGACTCCTGTACTGGGTTGGAATGGCCCGTCTGATCAGAGGACAGATTCTTTCCATCAAGCAGAACGAGTATATTCTGGCCGCCAAGTCCATCGGAGCTCCGACCGGAAGGATTATCACCCGTCACATCCTGCCGAACTGCCTGTCAGTCATCATCATTTCAACAGCACTGCAGATTCCTTCGGCAATCTTTACTGAAAGCTATCTGAGCTTTGTCGGACTCGGTGTCCAGGCACCGATGCCGTCGCTGGGATCTTTGGCCAACTCCGCACGCGGAGGCCTTCAGAGCAACTCTTACAAGCTTCTGTTCCCTGCACTCATGATTTGTCTCATAGTCCTGAGCTTCAACCTTCTTGGTGATGGTCTCAGAGATGCGTTCGACCCGAAGTTGAGGAAGTAGTATGGCAGAAACAAAGAAACAGGAAAACGTACACCTTCTCAGCGTACAAGATCTTCACACATCATTCTTCACCGATTCCGGTGAGGTCCACGCAGTAAACGGTGTCTCATTCAACCTCGACCCGGGCGAGATTCTGGGGATAGTAGGTGAGTCCGGATCAGGAAAGAGCGTCACAGCTTATTCCATCATGCAGATTCTTGCTTCCACCGGAAAAGTCGTCGGAGGAAAGATTCTCTACAAGGGTCAGGACATCACCAAGTGGAATGAAAAGAAGCTCTCCGAGTTCCGCGGAAAATGTGTTTCAATCATTTTCCAGGACCCGATGACTAGCCTGAATCCGGTTTTCACAATCGGAAACCAGCTGGTTGAGGCTATCACGCTTCATACTGACAAGAAGGGTCAGGTTGCAAAGAACAGAGCCGTTGAGCTTCTGTCTCTTGTAGGAATCAACGAGCCGGAGCGCAGAATCCGCCAGTATCCGCATGAGCTTTCAGGCGGAATGCGCCAGCGTGTCATGATCGCCATGGCACTTGCATGCGAGCCGGATATCCTGATTGCGGACGAGCCCACAACAGCACTGGACGTCACAATTCAGGCTCAGATTCTCGAGCTGATGCAGGAACTGCAGAAGAAGCTCGGAATGGCCGTCATCCTCGTTACCCACGATCTGGGTGTCATCGCCGAGCTGTGTGACAACATCATCGTCATGTATGGCGGAAGAATCTGCGAGCGCGGAACCGCAAGCGAGATCTTCTACAATCCGCGTCATGAGTATACAAAGGGCCTTCTCAGGTCCATTCCGAATGTCAAGAACATGAAGGAAAAGCTCATTCCTATCTCAGGAACACCAATCAACATCCTCAACCTACCCAAGGGATGTCCCTTCTGCGCAAGGTGCGAGAACTGCATGAAGATCTGTCTCGATGAGCCGCCAATGGAACTTGACATCAACAAGAATCACAAAGCTTCCTGCTGGATGAATGTGAAGCTTGCATTCGAAGAAGGAGGCGCCAAATGACAAGCACTCCGCTTATTGAAGTAAAGAACCTCAAGCAGTATTTCCCGATCAAGACCGGCCTGTTCAAGACCGAGTACCTGAAGGCCGTCGACGATGTCTCATTCTCAATCGATGAAGGTGAGACACTGGGTCTTGTAGGTGAGTCAGGATGTGGAAAGACAACGGTAGGAAGAACTCTGCTTCGTCTCTATGAACCCACCGCGGGTGAGGTTCTGTTCCACGGTGTTCCCGTAACAAAGGACAACATCCACGGAATGAGACAGAAGATGCAGATGGTCTTCCAGGATCCGTATTCGTCACTTGACCCGAGAATGACGGTCGAGGATATCATCGGCGAGCCACTGGATGTGCACCACCTCTATTCAAACAAGAGCGAGCGCAGAGAGAAGATCCTGACTCTTATGGAGTATGTCGGACTGAACGCTGAGCATGCCACACGCTATGCCCACGAGTTCTCAGGCGGACAGAGACAGAGAATCGGAATCGCCCGTGCCCTTGCAGTGAACCCGAAGTTCATCGTCTGTGATGAGCCTGTATCAGCTCTGGATGTCTCAATTCAGGCTCAGGTCATCAATATGTTCGAGGAACTTCAGGAGAAGCTCGGCGTAGCATATCTGTTCATCGCCCACGATCTTCTGGTCGTTCACCACATCTCAAAGAGAATCGCTGTCATGTATCTTGGAAAGATCGTCGAGACCGGAACAGCTGATGACGTGAACTATACACCGATTCATCCGTACACCGAGTCCCTGATGTCCGCAGTCCCGATTCCAGATCCGGACTACACAAGAACCAGACAGAGAATCGTCCTTCAGGGCGATGTCCCCAGCCCGCTCAGAATGCCGTCCGGCTGCCCGTTCAGAACAAGATGCCGCTATGCCTGCGCACAATGTGCAAAGGAAATGCCGCCACTTACCGACCGGGGGAATGGACATATGGTCGCTTGCTGGGTAAAATAAGAATCTATTCGGGTCCATTCCTGCGTCGCTGCGCTTGGGCCGTGCAGAAAGCACTGTCCCGTGCTGGCTCCTAGGACTGAAACCCGAAATATATAATTAAGGAGAAAAGGATATGAAGAAAACAATTACAATCCTCATGGTACTTGTTGCTCTTTGTTCTGTCGCCTTTGCTAACGGAGCCGCTGAGGCTCAGAAGACATCTTCTGCTTCTTCACTCGTGATTAATGCAGAAGAGTACAAGGGTGCAAATTATGTCGATCCTATCAAGGATTGGGCAAAGTATGATGCTCTTGTTGCAGCAATCAAGGCTGAGACAAACACAGCAAAGAGAACACAGATGATGCATGAAGCTGAGGATATCCTCATGAGCAACTGGTGTGTCATCCCAATCTACTACTACAACGATCTGTACATGGAAAAGCCCTATGTAAGCGGTGTTTATTCCAACCCGTTCGCAACAAAGTTCTTCCAGAAAGCTTCACTTTCAAACGGATCCAAGACAATGCGCATCAATCTCGCTTCAGAGCCTGATTACCTCGACCCGGCACTCAACAGCTCAGTCGACGGAGCATGTCTCGCAGCCGCTTCATTCGCAGGTCTTTACACCTACAACGAGAAGGGAGTCACAGCTCCTGCTCTTGCTGAGGGTTACAAGGTTTCTGCAGATGGCCTGACCTACACAGTCACTCTCAAGAAGAACCTCAAGTGGTCAGACGGCTCAGCTCTCACAGCTAAGGATTTCGAGTATTCATGGAAGCGTGCAGTTGATCCTCAGACAGCTGCTGACTATGAGTATATGTTCAGCGGTTTCGCAGGCTATGCAGAGGGCAACCTCGCAGTCAAGGCTATCGATGACAACACTCTCGAGTTCAAGCTCATCGCTCCTTGCGCATACATCGAGGACCTCATGGCATTCCCGACATTCTTCCCTGTCAAGCAGGCTGCTGTCGAGTCCTATAAGGACTGGAAGACAAGCCCGGGCGGCTGGTGTCAGGAAGCTGGTTTCGTTTCAAACGGACCGTTCGTCTGCACAGGTTGGAACCACGATGTCTCAATGACATACGAGAAGAACCCGTACTACTACGATGCTGCTAACGTCAAGCTCGACAAGCTCGAGTTCATGCTTTCAGCAGATGACAACGCTATCTTCGCAGCTTACAACGCAGGCAACCTGGATCTCATCGACACTGTTCCGACAGA
>Ga0310690_10008277_pt1 | contig 13217 bp, 10 predicted proteins | sample AusTroGonzalo_MG_2_FD_207661 | JGI IMG/M metagenome (GOLD analysis project Ga0310690, IMG submission 207661) | Bovine rumen microbial communities from tropical cattle in Woodstock, Queensland, Australia - Gonzalo_04 (v2) (version 2) | ecosystem: Host-associated > Mammals > Digestive system >... | reverse complement strand
GCCGTTCTTGAGCAAGTTCTCGGCGTCGGCTTTCTCGATTTCGTTTTGGGTAGCACACGGCATGGCGATATCGCACGGAATACGCCAAGGACGTTCACCGGCGAAGTATTGTGCTTGCGGGAACTTAACTGCGTATTCTTTGATACGACCGCGACGGACGTTCTTGAGCTCGAAGACAAACGCCATCTTCTCTTCGTTCAGTCCTTCAGGATCGTAGATGAAGCCGTCGGAGTCACTGAGCGTGAGCACTTTAGCGCCGAGACGCATTGCTTTTTGTGCGGCGAATTGGGCTACGTTTCCTGAACCGGAGATGCACACACGTTGTCCCTCGAACGACTTGCCACGGGTAGCTAACATCGCCTCTGCGAAATAGCAAGCACCGTAGCCTGTTGCCTCCGGACGCATCAACGAACCGCCCCAGTTCTGACCTTTACCGGTGAGTGTGCCGGTGAACTCATCACGGAGACGCTTGTACTGACCGAACATGAAACCTACCTCACGTCCACCTACGCCGATATCTCCTGCAGGCACGTCGGTATCGGCACCGATATGACGCTGGAGTTCAGTCATGAACGATTGGCAGAAACGCATTACCTCAGCGTCGCTTTTGCCACGCGGCGAGAAGTCCGAACCGCCTTTGGCACCGCCCATAGGAAGGGTGGTAAGGGCATTTTTGAAGGTCTGCTCGAAAGCCAGGAACTTCATGATAGAGAGGTTCACCGAAGCATGGAAACGGATACCACCTTTGTACGGACCGATGGCGGAGTTCATCTGTACGCGGAAACCGCGGTTGATTTGCACTTCGCCTTGATCATCCATCCATGGCACACGGAACATGATGACACGTTCGGGCTCCACTATGCGCTCAAGGATCTTCTGCTCGCGCAGGTAAGGGTATTGGAATACTACGGGAGCTACGCTCTCTACTACTTCTTTTACTGCTTGGTGAAACTCATGTTCGCCCGGGTTTTTTCTGATGAGATCCGCCATGAAAGCGTCCACATAGGCTTTTGTTTGCTTGTCCATAAAAATATCTACTATTTAACGATTTACGATTTAAGATTTGGCATTTCACCAAATTAAGCGCACAAAATTACAAAAAAAAATACATATATGCAAGAAAAAAAACACGTTTTTTACCCCATTTACAAAAAAACCTCACAACGTGAGGGTTTTTGTTAGTTGTTGCCAGAGGCTGTCATCGGGAATTGGAGCCGTGATACAAATGGGTTGTTTGCTGACCGGATGAACGAAGGCTATCTGTCTAGCATGCAGGCATATACCTCCATCTGGATTACTGCGTTTCGCACCGTATTTGAGGTCTCCTTTTATGGGATGACCGATGGCCGCTAATTGACATCGGATCTGATGATGCCGACCTGTCTCAAGGTTGATTTCCAGGAGCGAATAGTGGTCGCCTGTTGCGAGCGTGCGGTAAGAAAGGATGGCAAGTTTGGCATCTTTGGCACCTGGTTTGGCGATATAGGATTTGTTCTGCGCTTCGTTACGAATGAGGTAGTTCTCCAGCCGTGCTTCGGGTTCCTTGGGTGTGCCTTGGACGATGGCCCAATACGTCTTCTTGATCTGTTCGTGCGATTTGAACATCTCGTTCAGGCGTGTGAGGGCTTTGGAAGTGCGGGCAAAGAGAACGACGCCGCTGGTGGGGCGATCGAGACGATGCGGCACGCCTAAAAACACTTCGCCTTGTTTGTTGTATTTGGCTTTGATGTAGGTCTTGACCGTTTCCGAGAGCGGCGTGTCACCGGTCTTATCGCCCTGCACGATCTCGTTGCAGGTCTTATTGACGGCTATTATATGATTGTCTTCGTATAAAACGACCATGTCGTTTACGTGTAGTGCTGAGTGTTTAGTTTAGAGGTTTCTTTGGCGGACCGCTTCGTAGATGAAGACACCGGCGGCTACGGAGACGTTGAGGGACTCTATTTGGTCGGTCATCGGCAGGCGCACTTGGTCCGTACAGAGTTTGAGGTTCTCTTCGTAGATGCCTTTTTCCTCCGAACCCATAACAATACAGGTCGGCACGGTCATATCGACGTCCGTGTAGAGGCGGTCGGTATGTTCGGTAGCGGCGATGATGCGCAGGCCGCTTTCTTGGAGGTAGCGGAGGGTGTTTTGGAGGTTCTCTTCCTTACAAATCGGCAGTTTATGTAAGGCGCCTGCGGAAGCTTTGACAGCATCGCCGTTGATAGCCGCGCTCCCTCGTGCACCTATTATCAGCGCGTGAACGCCCGCACACACGCAGGTACGTGCGATGGCTCCAAAATTGCGCACATCAGTCACACCATCGAGGAGAACTAATAGCGGAGTCTTCCCTTCGTCAAAGAGCGTTTGGACGATGTTCTCCACCGGCGTGAACTCAATTGGAGAAAGGAAGGCAATAACGCCTTGATGGTTCTTATCGGTAAATTGGTTCAATTTCTCGATGGGCACTTTCTGAACGGGTGTGCCGGTTCCTTCGAGACGAAGGAGTAATTCGCGACCGATGGCGGATGACATATCGCGACGAATGAGCACTTTGTCCAATGCCTTGCCGGCATCGATGGCTTCTATCACCGCCCTAACGCCGAAGATCATCTCTTTTTCTTTCGGACGACGCGTATCATAATTCTTTTTTATCATATTTATTAGTATTTTAGCCAATTGATGAATTCTTGCGGGTCGGTAGTGAAGGCCATCGGTTCGGCCACTTGGTTGCCGTGTGCGTCCAGTTGCACGTAGAAAGGCTGTGCGTTCGAGCCGAAACGCTCACGCTGGAGACGGCTGTTTTCATTGCCTTCGCTTTCGCCGTCGGCATCTTTGTCAAGTCGATCATCTACGTATAGTTCGATGAAAACATAGTTCTGCAGGCGCGCTTTGACGGCTTCGTCTGCCAGCACGAAGGCTTCCATCTTACGGCAGTTCACACATCCGTAGCCGGTAAAATCTAAAATAACAGGTTTGTTTTCCTGCCGCGCGTAGGCCATGCCTTCCTCAAAATCATAAAAGACTTCTCGACCCGCTATCTCCATCGGGGGAGCAAAGGCCGAGACGGCTTTCACAGGTGCGCCCCAAATGCCAGGGACTAAGTAGGCTGCGAAGGCGAAGGAAGGAATGATGATCAGCGTGCGGATGATTTTGCGGGTCGTATTGACCGAGCGGATATGCCATAACAGGTAGATACCGATACCGGCGAAGCAGGCTATCCAGATGAGCAAGAACAACCAGCGAGGAAGGATATGCCAACCATAAGCAAGGTCCGCCACGGAGAGGAACTTGAGCGAGAGCGCCAATTCGAGGAAAGCCAACACCACTTTGAATGAGGTCATCCAGTCACCGGACTTCGGTGCCGACTTGAGCCACTGCGGGAACATGGCGAAGAGCGAGAAAGGCAAGGCTAATGCAATTGCAAATCCCAACATGCCGATAGCCGGTGCTAAGAGCGAATGACCTGCCGCTTCGACGAGAAGCGTGCCGATAATAGGTCCCGTACAAGAGAACGAAACAATGACCAACGTGAAGGCCATGAGTAAGATGCTCAGAAAACCACCCGTCGAACGCGCTTTGCTATCCAAGGCCGTGGACCAGGAGTCAGGGAGTGTTATTTCGAAGAGCCCGAAGAACGACAGCGCAAAAACAACCAATAACGCAAAGAAGAAGAGGTTGACGATGGCGTTGGTACTGAGTTCATTGAGCGCCGAAGCACCAAAAATAACAGTTATGAGCAGACCTAAGCCCACGTAAAGGATGATGATGCTCAGGCCATAGAGGATGGCATTTCGAGCACCTTGGTCTGTGCGTTTCAAGAAGAACGATACCGTCATGGGGATAATCGGCCACACGCAAGGTGTGAAGATGGCGAGAAGGCCGCCTAAAAGACCCAAGAGGAATATGATGAGGAGACCGCTGGCAGTGTTAGACCGCTTCGCTGTTGGACCGCTTTGCTGTTGGATCGCTTCGCTGTAAGACCATGTTTCCGGTGCCGTGCACATCTTATCGTTGCAGGCGTTGTAGCGGATGGGGGAAAGGTCGGATTTGGCCACAATCATCTCGAAGGAATCCTTGAATTCCTGAGTGAACACAAAATCGCCCATCTCGATGATGGTCATGTGCCATCCTGGTTGCACAGTGGCTTTCAGCTGCACGCTATCGCCTCTGTCCTCGCCCGACCAAATAACCGGTTGAACGAGTTGGGCGAATGTTGGAATACAGAGTACAGTGTACAGAGTACAGAGTAATATGGTTAAATATCTTTTCATTCTTCTCGTTTTATATGTGCGCCGATGGCATTGAGGCGGTGCTCGATGTCTTCGTAGCCACGGTCTATTTGGTCGATATGGTCGATGCGGGATGTGCCATCAGCGGAAAGGGCGGCGATGAGCATGGCTATACCTGCACGGATATCAGGGGAGGTCATGTTATTGCGTTTGAGTTGGCGTGTGTGGTCATGACCGATAACAACCGCTCTGTGCGGGTCGCAGAGGATAATCTGTGCACCCATGTCGATTAGTTTATCCACGAAGAAGAGGCGAGACTCGAACATCTTCTGATGGATGAGCACCGAACCGCGTGCTTGGGTAGCTACGACCAGTATGACGGAAAGGAGGTCAGGGGTGAGACCAGGCCATGGTGCATCGGCGACGGTAAGGATGGAACCGTCGAGGAAGGATTCGATTTGGTAGTGCTCTTGAGCAGGGACAATGATATCATCGCCGTCTATGTCGATGCGAATACCTAGTCGGCGGAAAGCGTCTGGGATGATGCCCAGGTCTTTGTAGCCAACCTTGCAGATACGCAGCTCCGAACCCGTGATAGCCGCCATGCCGATGAATGAACCTACTTCGATCATATCGGGAAGGAGTGTATGGTGTGCGCCGTGGAGTTCATGTACGCCTTCGATGGTGAGAAGGTTTGAGCCTACTCCGCTGATTCGTGCGCCCATATTATTAAGGAGTTTGCAGAGTTGCTGCAAGTATGGTTCGCAAGCGGCGTTGTAGATAGTTGTTGTGCCTTCGGCGAGGACCGAGGCCATAATGATGTTGGCGGTACCGGTTACGGAGGCTTCATCGAGAAGCATGTAGGTTCCTTTGAGGTGTTTGCCGTCAAAGCGGTACGCTAGCAGGTCTTGATCGTAGGTGAAGGTAGCACCGAGATTGACCATTCCTTGGAAATGGGTGTCCAAACGACGACGACCGATCTTGTCTCCGCCCGGTTTGGCGTAGGTTACTTCGCCGAAGCGGGCCAAGAGTGGACCGATCAACATGACCGAACCACGCAGTTTATTGCATTTCTTGAGAAAATCGCGGCTGTGCAGGAAATCCATATCCAGGTCCTTTGCCGTGAATGCACACTTGCCTTTGGCAAGGCGTTCTACCTTCACGCCCATAGAGGCGAGCAGGTCGATGAGGTTGTTCACATCCAAGATGTTCGGTAGATTGGATATAACCACTTCTTCGCGGGTGAGTAACACGGCGCAGAGCACTTGCAGCGCTTCGTTCTTGGCGCCTTGCGGAGTGATGGAACCATGGAGTTTATGTCCGCCTTCTACAATAAATGAAGCCATTTATAAATTAAAAATTAAAAATTACGAATTAAAAATTATATGTAGTTCACCTCCGGGTGAATGTCAATGCCGAAGCGCTCTTGGACGCTTTGACGGATAGCCTCAGCGAGGTTGATGATATCTTGAGCTGAAGCGTTGTTGGCATTGACGAGCACGAGTGGTTGGTTCGGCCAAACCTGTGCACCGCCGAGCTTTTTACCTTTCCATCCACACTGGTCTATGAGCCAAGCCGCAGGTATTTTGACGCCTTGCGGCGAAGGGAAATGCGGCATAGATGGATAGAGAGCGAGGAGTTCTTGGGCTTTCGCTTCCGGTACAAAAGGGTTCATGAAGAACGAACCGGCTGAACCTACTTCGCCTACTTTAGGGAGCTTGGCATTACGGGTGTCGATGATCTCTTGCCGAGTCTGGGTGGCATCACCTTTGGAGACGTGATAAACAACCGAGGTAACGATGTATTTGCCTTTTAGTTCGTGCTTGAAGGCGCTGTCTCGATAGCCGAACCGGCACTCGGCGTTGGTGAAAATGCGTTCTTCAAGCGTTTCGACATCGAGGGTCTTAACGGAGAGGATAACATCTTTCGCTTCCACGCCGTAAGCGCCGACGTTTTGTACGGCAGAAGCGCCTACTTCACCCGGTATAAGGCTTAGTATTTCCATCCCGCAGTAACCCATATCGGTCAGTTGGGAGATGAGATCATCAAGACGTAAACCACTTTGTGCTTCTACCGTTTCATCGTCCAAGAACCGTGCTCGGGCCATACCTGAATGGAAAATAACACCGTCGAAATCGCCCGTGAAGAGGAGGTTCGAACCTTGACCGATGTGCAGGATTTTCTCGCCACGAAAGCGCGTGAGCAGTTCCTTCAGTTCTTCGACCGAAGTATACTCAGCAAAGATTTTCGCCTTGGCTTTGATGCCAAAGGTATTGGGGATTAGATTATTAGATACAACTTGCATCGCTTGGCATTCTCCAGTCTCCACGAGGAGATAAACTAACACTTACTACTTTAGGTCCATCCGGCATACAGGTGCGCTTGAACTGCTGGGTGCAGAAACGGCGCATGAAGACCGCGAGCCATTTGTCGATGGTGGCTTCGTCGTACTGGTCTTCGAAGGCTTGGCACGCCATATATTTAATTTTCTCGCGTGTGAAACCAAAGCGCATAAAATAGAACAGGAAGAAATCGTGCAGGTCGTACGGTCCCACTTTATCTTCGGTCTTCTGCGCGATTTTGCCCTCCGCATCAGTCGGCAACAGTTCCGGCGAAACGGGGGTTTCCACAACATCCATCAGGATGCTCCGAAGCGGCTCGCCGTAAAGGTTCTCCGCCGCAAAGCGCACGAGATAGCGCACAAGCGTTTTGGGAATGCCTGCATTGACGCTATACATGGACATCTGGTCGCCGTTATAGGTACACCATCCGAGCGCGAGTTCGCTCAAGTCGCCTGTTCCGACCACGAGGCCGTTGAGTTCGTTGGCGAGGTCCATGAGGATAAGGGTGCGGATACGTGCCTGTGCATTCTCGTAGGTGATATCCTTGTTATTCATATCATGTCCAATGTCACTCAAGTGCTGAGTTGCCACGTCTCGGATAGAGATCTCGCGATGAGTGATACCCAATTCGCGCATGAGATCCAGCGCGTTGTGGTATGTGCGGTCGGAGGTTCCAAAACCAGGCATCGTAACGCCCACAATACGTTTGCGGTCGTAGCCAAGGAGGTCGGCTGTCTGCACGCAGACGAGCAAGGCCAGCGTGCTATCCAGTCCGCCGGAAATACCTATTTCGAGGGTATCAGCGTGGGTGTGCTCCCAGCGACGCGCGAGGGCGTTCGTTTGAATGGAGAATACATCCATGCAGTATTGTTCTTCCTTGCCTTTTTTCGGCAGGAAGGGCGTTGGTGAGAAGGTACGGTGAATAGGCTCTGTGAAATCCTCCTCACGCTCTATCGGCGCTACGTTGATATGACGGTAATGCCCGGCTTTATCTTTGGTAAAATTAGTGTTGCGCTGACGATCCGTACGCAGACGCTCTATATCCAATTCCTGAATAATCATCGTATTCTCGCGTTGGAATCGTTCGCCTGTGGTCAGTATGTCGCCGTTCTCGGCTATATACGTACTGCCCGAGAAGACGACGTCTGTGGTCGATTCGCCTACACCGGAAGATGTATAGACATATCCGCAGTGGACGCGGGCCGATTGCTGCTTGATCATCTGTTTGCGGAAGATATGCTTGCCGATGATACAATTCGAACTGGAGAGGTTAAAAATCACTTCTGCTCCTTGAATGGCCAGTTGTGTAGAGGGCGGAAGCGGAGACCAGAGATCTTCGCATATCTCGATGCCGAAGGCATAGTTACGCGTACAGAACAGCAGGTCTGTACCAAAAGGCACTTCGCCACTCCACAGTTCAATTTTAGGAATACGCGGTGCGATGCCTCCTGGTGTGAACTCGCGAGTAGCGCGACCCGATGTGAACCATCGTTTCTCATAGAACTCGCCAGTGTTGGGCAAATTCACTTTGGGTACCACTCCCATCACTTCACCATCTGTCATTACGAAGGCACAATTGAACAGGTCATTATCCACCTGCAGCGGCGCCCCCACTAACACGATGATAGCTTTGCCGCGGGTATAATCACAAAGCGCTTCCAGTTCACGTATCGCACTCTGTTGGAGCTGCTGGGTAAAGAACAGGTCTGCACAGGTGTAGCCCGTTAGCGTCAGTTCCGGAAAACAAATCACTTCGACACCTTGCGCAAGCGCTTCGTCGATTTGTAACTTGATTTGCTCGGCGTTAAACCGGCAATCAGCCACGCGCAAAGTAGGCACAGCGGCTGCTACTCGCACAAATCCAAAATTCGTATTCATAACTCAATGATATAAATTGCGCACAAAGGTACAAAAAAATTTTGATATATGCAAATAAAAAATGAAGAACAAAAAGTATATATATACTATGTATATATATAGTAAAAGTGCTGTTTTGTGCAAAAAATGGAGTTTATCCTATGGGTATCTTATGGTTATCCTATGGGTATCCTATGGTAAAAGTAGGTTGGGGACAGGTTAAACGTCGTTTGGGGGGTAAAGCACACATAGCGGCATAGCATTCCGAACAACAAACATAGAAAAGAGAAAAAAATGCAAATTATTTGCATATGTCAAAAAAAAGTTGTACCTTTGCACGATTTTTAATTTGGATAGGTAGGCAATGATAACAACGGATGGTTTGCAATACATCTTTTTTCTCGGTATCGGTGGTATCGGAATGAGCGGTTTGGCGCGGTATTTTAATGGAGTGGCGTTGCACGATTATAGTTTAACTAGCGCCGTTTGGAAAAAACGTGACCTGACCGTTTGTGGATACGACCGCACACCTTCTGACATCACGCGGGCTCTAGAGCAAGAAAATATTCCGATTCTCTACAATGACAGTGTGGAAGAGATGTTGAGCCGGTTCGCCGATATGACGCCGGATAATACCTTGGTGGTACGAACACCAGCTGTACCGAGGGATACGGCTTTGTACACCTATTTTCGCAGTAAGGGTTTTCATATTGAGAAACGCGCGCAAGTATTAGGACGAGTAACGCAAGAAAAGGCAAAACCTATTTGCGTGGCCGGTACACACGGTAAGACGACCGTCAGCACCATGATTGCATGGTTAATGAACTACAAGGTCATGAAGGGATATGAAGTGGATGCATTTTTAGGAGGTATCAGTCTGAACTTCAACTCCAATGTGCTGCTCCATAACAATTATCATGGTTTTGTGGTGGTGGAGGCAGATGAGTACGACCGGTCATTCCATTTCTTACATCCCCATGTTTCTATCATCACCGCCGTGGACCCCGACCATTTGGATATATACGGCACTCCTGCAGCCTACCGTGAGGCTTTCTCGCAGTACACCTCACAGATACGAGAATTACTAATCATCAAGAAAGGCATCGATTTGGAGCTTCGTATGCGTGCTCGCACGTATGTGCGCACTTACGGCGTAGTGACCGAACCAACGGATGATTTGCCTGATTTCTATGGTACAAACATCCGCGTAGAGGACGGAAAAATACTATTTGACTTTTATACTAAAAATGATCCCGAACCGGTGATGAAGGATATCTCGATTGGTGTGCCGGTGTTGGTGAATGTGGAGAACGCCGTGGCTGCGCTATCTTTGTGTATGTGGTATACGCCAATGTTTGATAGCGATGCGCCGTATTTTGACCTATTACGCCAAGCAATGAGTGAGTTCAAGGGTGTTTGGCGGCGATTCAATATTCATGTGAATACCGAGAAAGTGGTGTATATAGACGATTATGCCCACCATCCGCAAGAGATTGCATCCACGGTTAAGTCCGTTCGGTTGCTCTACCCTACGCGCCGGTTGATTGGTGTCTTCCAGCCGCACCTCTTCACCCGCACACGCGATTTTGCAGAGGATTTCAAGCGCGTATTAGGTACGATGGATGAGACGATTCTGTTACCTATTTATCCTGCGAGAGAGTTGCCGATTGAAGGGGTGACGAGTGAGATGCTCGGAGGTCAAGTGGTAGAGAAAGCCGATTTGGTAAACGAACTGAAGCGACGCGTGGCGGAGAGCGAGCAGCCGGTAGTGGTTCTGACCATCGGCGCAGGAGATATAGACCGCTTGGTTCAGCCGATTGCGGAAGCGTTAAATTGTTAAAGTGTTAAACCGTTAAATTGTTAGATGAGTAACACAGCACGGATCATATGGAGAGCGGTAGGTGTGACGGTAATGGCAGGAATGTTATTAGCCGCCGTCTTATGGGGGTACGCGATGCGGCCTACCGATGAACCGTGTCATTCGATGAGGCTGATTGTTACCGATAGTTTGGAGCGGATGTATTTCACGGAAGGCGAATTGACAACTTTGCTGCAGGCGGAAGGTCTTAACCCTGTCGGTCAACCGATTAATCGAGCTACTTTGCACCGCATCGAGAAAACGATCTTGCATCATCCGATGGTTCGTACGGCGGAGTGTTACGTAACGCCTCGTAATGAGGTTCGGGTGGAGTTGACGCAACGAGTGCCGTTATTGAGGGTACAAACGCCAGGCGATGCGTATATCATTGATACGGACCGCCGAGTGATGGAATCTCGGTTGACGGTCAAGGACTCGGTGTTATTGGTCACCGGCGCAGTCGGTATACAAGCGGCCGCGAAGCAGATAGCAGATTTTGCTCAGTGGTTGCCGACCGATTCGTATTGGCGCGAACGGATACATCGTCTGCATATGCAAACGCCGCAGAACGCGATTGTGTTTGTGAACGGTCAACGCGTGATGATGGGTCCTATCAGAAGTTATGAACGCAAGTTGCGTAAGTTACGGACGTTCTACGATAATAGTCCTGAAGAGGTCAAAGAGAAGAAATACAACGAATTGGATGTTCGTTTCAAAGGTCAAGTGATTGGCCGATATTAAACCTAAATGATTAACTAATTATATGGCAAGAAAACAAACACAGAAAGCAGACAGCCTCCCGTTGGTAGCGATAGACCTGGGTAGCGAGAGCGTTCGTGCCTTGGCGGCACGGCGTATAGCGCCTGATCTGTTTCAGATACTGGGCGTGGAGGAGCGGTCGCAGAAAGCCGGCAATTTATGTGTGGAGCAAGGCATCATCACGCAGTCCAGTAACGCCGGTTATGTCATCGCCGAGGTGCTTAAGTTACTGGCTAACCGCATCGGCGTGAATGAGTTACCGACGGCGTTCGTTTCGCTGGGCGGTTATTCCATGCAGATCATCGCCGTGCGCAGTAAGCGCGACCAGGCACGGAAGAAAGAGATTAGTCAGGAGTTGCTGGATGAGATGGAGTTGGAGTGCAAGGAGAAGATCGAATTGCGCAACCCTGAGGTGGCAGTCTTGGGCTTGGTGCCCAGTTATTTCTCTTTGGACGGCGTGGAGCAAGATTCCCTACCGACACCCGATCAACGTGCCGCGATAGTGGAGGCTCATTACATTGCATTCTACGGTCGCAAAGCGATTGATACGCAACTGCAGAAAGCGTTCTCGCAAGCAGGGCGAAGCATCGAACACGCGTTCGTGCGACCCGAAGCGTTATTATCCGCTTTCGCTACGTGTGACGGCAATCAGATACTGATGAGTGGTTGTGCGGTACTCGATTTTGGTGCACAGACGACGAGTCTATCGGTGTATAAAGGCGGACAATATTTGCTCAATAAAGTAGTGCCCAAAGGCGGCTATCATATCACCCGCATGTTGGAGCAGCAAGGGATGAGTTACGCCACGGCGGAAGTGCTGAAGAAGAAGTTCGGTTGCGCTTCGCCCGCGTTAGTAGAAAAGAACGTGCGCCTGCGCGTGCCTGCGAGCCCCGAGATAGGCGGTGAGATGGTCATCTCTGCACTCGAATTGGCGGAAGCGATTGAATTGAAGTTACAGGAGATACTGGAACCTTTGTTGGTGGAATTGAAGAAAGTAGAAGGACGGATTAGTACGGTTTATATCACCGGTGGCGGCAGTATGTTGCAAGGTTTGGCGGAATATATCCAGCAGCAAACCACGGCACGGGTGCAGTATGGCGCACATAACCTGCTCCTGCACCGCGACACCGAAGATAAATATCTCTCGCCGCAATATACAGCCTTGATTGGCACGATCCTGTTAGGACAGGACTACCGTGACAGCCACAAAGACCAATTGGTGCAACGCCCCAATTTCTTCGAACGCGTCAAAGAAAGTACATTAGATATGTTCATTGACCAGCAATGAACAAATGGAAAATGGAAAAAGGAAAATTGAAAATTTATTCGTACTATGGAAGATAATTTAATAACCCTTCCTTTGGAAGGCTTGACAGAAGATAGTATCATCAAAGTGATTGGCGTAGGTGGCGGTGGCTGCAACGCCGTCAATTACATGCACCGGCAGGGCCTCAAAGACGTGTCCTTCCTCGTTTGTAACACGGACCGCCAAGTGCTCATCAAAAGTTCCGTGCCCAGTAAGTTGCAATTGGGTCCGGGTCTGGGAGCCGGAGGTGATCCTGAGACCGCCCGTCAGTATGCCGAAGAGAGTCGCGACCATATTCGTGAAGCGCTGAACGATGGCACACAAATGCTGTTCATCACTGCCGGTATGGGTGGTGGAACAGGAACAGGAGCCTCAGCCGTGGTGGCCGAAGTGGCGCAAGAAATGGGTATTTTGACCGTCGGCATCGTCACTATTCCCTTTGCTTTCGAAGGCAAGAAGAAGATCGAGAAAGCGATGACCGGTGTAGCGCGTTTGGCCAAACATGTAGATGCGTTGCTGATTATCAATAACGAGAAGTTGAAACAGATTTACCCTGAACTCAACCTACTCAACGCCTTCAGCAAATCCGACGACGTCGTAGCCAACGCTGCGCGATCGATCGCCGAGATCATCACCGTACCGGGATATATCAACACCGACTTTGCCGACGTGCGTAACACGCTCCGCAAAGGTGGCGTAGCGATTATGAATATCGGTCGGGCAGCAGGTGAGAAACGTATCACGAACGCTATTAGTGACGCCCTTAACTCGCCGCTGGTTAACACGAATGATGTGCACGGTGCGGAGCGTATCTTGCTGCAATTCTACTGCTCTACCGAGCACGCGATTGTGATGGAAGAGATTGACCAAATCAATGATTT
>Ga0310690_10008276_pt1 | contig 13218 bp, 11 predicted proteins | sample AusTroGonzalo_MG_2_FD_207661 | JGI IMG/M metagenome (GOLD analysis project Ga0310690, IMG submission 207661) | Bovine rumen microbial communities from tropical cattle in Woodstock, Queensland, Australia - Gonzalo_04 (v2) (version 2) | ecosystem: Host-associated > Mammals > Digestive system >... | reverse complement strand
AACAGAGTTCCGTCATCTCATACTGATAAGGCATAGCGATTTCCTCCTTGTCGGGATATTCTTTATGAGTATTTAGTCGCCCGCTGCCAGGGCATTTCGATCTGGGAATGAAACTATTGAAACGCGGTCCGGGCCAGGCGTTCCCGGTATTCCTGCGGGGTGCAGCCCACCACTTTCCGATAAAAGCGGGTAAAATTCGCCGAGGAGGAAAAGCCCACGGCTCCGCTGATCTCGCTGATCCGGGTGCCGCTGTTCTGCAGCATCTCGTTCGCTTTTCGAATCCGTTCCGCGCTGATATATTCCGACAGTGTTTCCCCCGTCACCTGATGAAACAGGCGGGACAGATAGGCCGGGTTAAAATAGGCGTTGGCGGCGATGCTGGTCAGGCTCAGGGCGTCCGGCTCGCTCAGGTGGGCGGAGATATAGTCCTTGATGCGGGTCACGATCGCCTGGCTGCGGTTCCCCTGATCGGTATCGCTGTAGCGGAAGATGGACAGAGCCAGCTCCTCGAACGCGTCCGCAACCTGATTCCAGGAGGTGAACCCGGCGATGGAGGTAAAGCCAAGCAGCCCCCCGGGGAACTGGACGCTGTCATGCATCTTCCATCGGTTGATATGGGAGAGGAACAGGCGGCTGAGGGTCAGAAAAATCTCCATGGCATAGGGATCATCCATGGGAGCGCCCTGCCGAAGAGGCCGGATCGCCTCCGCGAAGGCGCTCATGAATTCAGCGCGGTTGCGGTGGGCCAGGGACTCCCGCAGCCGATCCAGCAGGGAATCCGGCAGGGGCGGCGCGGCGTCCCTGGAATGAGAGGGCTGGAGAGCGATCATGCCCGGCAGGCCGACGCCCCGGCAGATGCGCCGGCGCAGGGCCAGATACGCGTCGGACAGCTGCTCCGCGGCGACGGCGGAGGAATGCAGGGCAAAGGCCAGGGTAAAACCGGTGGCTTCCCGAATCTCCTCCTGAATCAGCTCCAGGTTTTCCCGCACATAGGGCATGCATCGGGAAATCGTCAACGTCCTGTCCGGCTGCAGCAGCCAGAGGAGATCATCCTCATGGTTCCAGAAGGCGATGCGGATAGGGTAGGGGGCCAGATAGCCCCGCAGCGCCCTGTCCGCGGACAGCAGCTTCTGATGGTATTCCTCCAGGGGTAAAGTTGATGTGTCGTTTTCGATATAAGCGTACAGGGGCAGGAGCGGCTGATGCAGATCGATTTCAAGGCCGTCGGAAGAGGCCTTCCGGCTCGTTCCCTGGATCAGGGCGGAGAGGGTTTCCCGCTGGAAAAGCTGCCGCGTTACCGCCTGCTGGACCAGCAGTTGATGCCGGGTCTCCAGGTTTTGCCGGGCCTGATCCATCCGGTCGATGGTTTCCCGCAGGGTGGAAACGATTTTGTCAAAGCCCTCCGTCTTCAGCAGGAAGGTGACCGCCTCCCCGCGCACCGCCCTGTAAATGCTGTCAAACTCGCTGTGCCCGGAGAGGAAAATCACGCGGCATTCCGGCCATTCCCGGTTGATCTTTTCCAGCAGCTGCAGGCCGTCCATCCCGGGCATCCGAACATCGGAAATCACGATGTCCATTCGGGTCTCCCGGAGAATCCCCAGTGCTTCCTCGCCGCTGTACGCCTTATACAGATCGATCTCCAGCCCGCTGTCTTCCAGCACGGACAGGAGGCCCTGTACGATGATCGGTTCATCATCAACCACCAGAATTCTGCGCATGATTCGTTTCACCTTCCTCCGTTTCTCTGGAAACGCCATGTTGATTTTCCATGGTTTTCTCGCTCTCCCCCTAACGGGGGAGAGCTTTAATTACTGTTTTTTATGGGAATCCGCATGGCGACCCGCAGCCCGCCCAGGGGGCTGATAGAGAATTGCAGCCCGTAGGGCGCTCCGTAACGCAGCCGCAGCCGCCGGTGGATATTGATGGTCCCGGTCGTTTCCTGGACATCCGGGTTGGAGAGGCTGTCGTTCAGCTCCTGTACGGTGGATTCCGTCATGCCCGGCCCGTTGTCTTCCACGAGAACGATCACATCCTGGCCGTCCCGTTGGAAACCGATATGCAGTTCTCCCTGGCTTAGCACATCCTTCAGCCCGTGCTGATAGGCGTTTTCGATCAGCGGCTGGAGGATCAGCCGGGGAACGGTCACGGCGGCGAATTCCTCCGGAAGCGGCTCGAAATTCAGATGGATCCGGCTGGAGAAGCGCAAATCCTGCAGCTGGGCATAATTCCGGGCGTGGTCCGTCTCCATGGACAGGGGAACTTCCTGCTGCCCCGTGCGGTTCAGGTAGCGGAAATATTCGCCCAGATCGGAAGCCAGCTCCTCGATGGTGTCCATGTCGCCCAATTGCGCCAGGGAACGAATCATGAACAGATTGTTGTACAGAAAGTGCGGATTGATCTGGGACTGCAGCTGCTTCAGCTCCGCCCGCTGGGTGCGGATGGTCTGCATATAGACCTGCTCGATCAGCTCTCCCAATCGTTCGTTCATGTGATTGAAGCGCTCATAGATTTCGGCAAAATCATCCTCCCGGCGATGATGAACGCGCAGGTCAAAGTTCCCCTCCTCCACCTGCCGAAAGGCCCGGGAGAGCTTGTTCAGCGGCTTGTAGATGACGTGCCAGAAATGGAGCATGTAGACCAGCGTGGCGAGCACCACCAGCACAGACAGGATCAGGAAAATGTTCCGCTGAGCTGTCAGCTCCTGAAAAGCCTTCCGGGAAGGCTGAAGCCTGACCAGAACAAGGCAGGGCGCCGCGTCGCCGCTTCGGGCGACGGAGGCCTGATACGTCTGTTCGCCGGCCATTTCAAAAGCGCTTCCGCCGGCGGCTTTCCGATACACCTCAGCCTGGTCAAAGGAAGCTGCGCTCTCCCCCGCGCTGCAGATCAGCCGGCCGCCGTCCTCATAGAGGAAGGCGGCTTCCTCCTTCATCGCGCTGTGGGAGGAAAGAAAGGCGGCAATCGCCTGCCTGTCCACCTGGACCAGAATCATATAGGAAGCGCCGATCGTTTTCAGGGTGTTGTGATAGGCGGGATACGGCATGGCGATATAGAATTCTCCTTCCCGCTCGATAAACAGCTGATCCCGGGCCAGATACTGATCATTCAGGCGCATGAATTCCTCATCGGACAGCGGATTCACTTCGCTGCCCTCGATCACGCGCTGGATGGACGGCGCGAGAAACGCGGCGTTCCGGACGAAGGGGGAGGAATCGGTCAATTGCGTCATGCGCTCCATGATCCGCTGCATGGCGCGAATCTTCTGGGGCTGGTTAAAATATCCCGGCATCACGCCCAGGCGGTTGATATCGCTGTCAAAGAGAAGATCCTGCTGGAGGGCGACGGTTCGATCCAGGGAAAGCATAAGCTGTTCCAGCGCCGCGGAGGTCTGGGATTCGTTCCAGGCGACGATCTCCCTTTGCAGCGCCGTCTGGCTGGATCGGGTCGCCCACGCGACCGACAGAAGCAGCGCAAGCAGCATGGCCAGCAGAAAGACGGCCATGCGGCCCGGAATGGAATGCAGGGTTTTCCTGACTGTACGCACGCGCTTTTCCCCCTCCCGCGGAAAGCTTTCATCAGTGTTTCCTTTCATTTCTTGCTCTCCCCCTGGCGGGGGAGAGCTTACCCATGGTGAGCTTTCGTCAGTGTTTTCCATTATAATGGAAAAAGGACGGTTTGCCAATGCATCCGGGCGCGATAATGTCAAGAGGGGAATCATATGTAAAGAAATGAATGTACAAAACGGTCAGAAAATGGCCTATACTTTCATCAGCGGGAAGGTTCTTCCCAAATTTGTTGAAAGAGGTGACTCGGATGAAGAGTACCAAGAAATTGCTGGCCCTGTTGCTGGCTCTGTGCCTGATGGTGAGCGTCGGCGGCGCGCTGGCGGACATCACCCAGGAGGACATGGACAAGCCCTATGATCCGCCGATCAATCTGACGGCCTGGCGTTTCCTTTCCTCCGCGATCCAGTTTGAAAACGGCGACACCATTGAAAAGAACGTCTATATCGACCGGTATCTGAGCGACCTGGGCATCAACCTGACCTATGACTGGGTGGTGGCTGAAGAGCAGTTCGATCAGAAGATGAACGTCTCCATCGCCTCCGGCGATCTGCCCGACCTGATGTGGCTGAAAGCGTCCCAGCTCAAGGAGCTGGCGCAGGAAGGCGATCTGTACGATCTGACCGACCTGTTTGACCAGTATGCCAACCAGTATGCCAAGGACACGCTGATGGCGGACATGAAGCAGTTCGACACCGCGAAGGTGGACGGCCGCCTCTACGCGATCCCCCACACGGCTTCCTCCTTTGACTCCCTGGGCGTGCTGTTCATCCGTACCGACTGGCTGAACAAGCTGGGCCTGGCGGAGCCCACGAACCTGGCGGAGCTGGAAACCATCATCAAGGCCTTTGCCACCCAGGATCCCGATGGAAACGGCGTGGATGACACCTGGGGCCTGGCACTGCAGAAGGAATTCTACAAGCATGCGCATGCCACCGCGGTGGGCCTGTTCTACGGCTATCACGCGTATCCCATGAGCTGGATTGAGAAGGAAGACGGAACCCTGGCCTACGGCTCCGTACAGCCTGAAATGCGCGGCGCGCTGCTGAAGCTGCAGGAGTGGTACAAGGAAGGCCTGATTGATCCCGAGTTTGGCGTGAAGGACAAGGCCAAGGTGAAGGAAACCGTTTCCGCCGGCAAGGTCGGCGTGGTCTACGGTACCATGTCCTCCGCGGGCGCCTTCCTGGATGCCAGCGTTGTCAACGATCCCAACGCGGACTGGAAAGCCTATCCCGTGCTTTCCTCGGACGATCAGATCGCGATGCCCATCACCAAGATGCCCGTCACCCGTTACTACGCCATGAACGCGAAGAGCGAGCATCCGGAAGCGCTGATCAAGCTGCTGAACTGGAGCCATCAGAGCGCCTACGGCGAGCAGGAGGACAACTCCCTGTCCATCTCTCCCACCGGTATCGCCATCTGGCAGTACAACGTCATCGGCGATGAAAACCCCGGCAAGAACCTGAACGCCTTCAAGAAAATCCGCACCGCCTTCGAGACCGGCGATCCTTCCAACCTGAACACGGAGGAGCGGGGATACTACGACCGGATCCTCACCTGGCGCAACGACAAGAACCCCGACGGCTGGACCCAGGATCGGATCTTCGGCGAAAACAGCAGCTTCGCGGTTATCGAGCAGTATGTGGACAGCGGCAACTACATCACCAACAAGTTCTACGGCACCCCCACGGATTCCATGAACAAGTATATGTCCACCCTGGAAGCCATGGAAGCGGAAGTATTCACCAGCATCATCATGGGCGAGGACATCAGCGCCTTTGACAAATATGTGGAAGACTTCTATAAACTGGGCGGAACCGAAATCACCAACGAAGTAAACGAATGGTATAACTCCGTCAAGTAAGGCAAACTCACCACGCTTTTCGGCCCCCTGCCGGGCATTCCTCTGGCAGGGGGCTTCTTCAGAAGGAGGACTCGCCGTGAGCACCGTGAACGCCCTGTCGCGCAAATCATCCCCCCGCATTCCCCGGCAGCGCCGTCTGAGGGAACTGCCGCTGCACCTGATGCTGATTCCGGGGCTTGTGCTGCTTTTGCTGTTCCATTACATCCCCATGTTCGGCATCGTCATGGCTTTTGAGGATTTCAAGCCGGCCAAGGGCTTTTTCGGATCAAAATGGGTCGGCTTTGACAATTTCGTTTATATGGCCAAGCTGCCCAATATGGGGAGCATCCTGTACAACACGGTCTTTATCGCGGTGCTGAAAATCATCGTGGGAATGGCGGTGCCCATCCTGGTGGCCCTGATGCTCAACGAGATCGGGAACAAAGGATTCAAGCGCACCATTCAGACGGTGGTTTACTTTCCTCATTTCCTGTCCTGGGTCATCCTGGGCGGCGTCCTGATGGACGTACTGTCGCCTTCCACGGGCATCGTGAACGATGTCATCCGCCTGTTCGGCGGGGAACCCATCTACTTCCTGGGGGATAAAACCTGGTTCCCCTACACGATGGTCATCACCGCCGTGTGGAAAAACTTTGGCTATGATACCATCGTGTATCTGGCGGCCCTGACCAATGTGGACCGAAATCTGTATGAAGCGGCCGCCATCGACGGGGCGAACCGGATTCAGCAAACCTGGCATGTCACGCTGCCGGGCATCCTGCCCATTGTGACGCTCATGGGCGTGTTGAACCTGGGCAACATCCTGAACGCCGGATTTGACCAGATTTTCAACCTCTACAGCCCGTCGGTATACTCCACCGGCGATATCATTGATACCTTCGTTTACCGCCTGGGCCTGGAGCAGGCGCAGTTCAGCGTATCCACCGCGGTGGGGCTGTTCAAATCCGTCATCTCCATCATCATGGTTTCCCTGGCCAATTACCTGGCGGGCCGGTTCGCCAACTATAGGGTGTTCTGAGGAGGTGTGGATCATGAAACAGCAGAATGAAATGGCCGGCGTTCACATCCGGCTATCTCCCAGCCGAAGGGTTTTCATGGTGTTCGACTATCTGTTCCTGACCTTCGCAGCGCTGATGTGCCTGCTGCCGCTGATTAACGTGCTGGCGGTATCCCTGTCCTCCTCCAACGCCGCGGCGGCGGGCTATGTGAAGCTGTGGCCGGTGGAATTCACCCTGTCCTCCTATCAGTACGCCCTCACGAAGCCCCAGTTTACGCAGGCGTTCCTGATTTCCGCGGAGCGGGTCGCGCTGGGATATGTGATCACCATGGTGGTCATTATTCTGGTGGCCTATCCGCTGTCCAAGGAGAAAAACGTCTTTCACGCGCGGGGCAAATACGCCTGGATTTTCATCTTCACCATGATGTTCAGCGGCGGCCTGATTCCGACCTATATGACGATCCGGTATCTGGGGCTGCTGGATACCATCTGGGTGCTGGTGCTGCCCGGAGCCGTACCGATCTTCAACATCGTGCTGATGATGAACTTCTTCCGCACCATCCCCCACGAAATCGAGGAGGCAGCCTTTATCGACGGGGCGGGACATTTCAAAACGCTGCTCAGCATCTATCTGCCCCTGTCCCTGCCATCCCTGGCCACCGTAAGCCTTTTTGTGATCGTAAACCACTGGAACAGCTGGTTTGACGGCATCATCTACATGAACCACACGTATAATTATCCCCTGCAGAGCTATCTGCGGACCATCATCATCAATCCCGATTTACAGTCCATGACCTCCAGCGAACAGCTGGTCATGCGGGAAATCTCCGAGCGCACCTTCAAAGCCGCGCAGATTTTCCTGGGCGCGATCCCGATCCTCTGCGTTTATCCTTTCCTGCAGAAGTATTTCATGAGCGGCCTGACCATGGGATCGGTGAAGGGATGAGGCTACTCCCACTGGCTCAGCATCTCCCGCATCCAGGCGTAGACGTCCATGTCATAGACCCGACGCAGGTGATCCGGCGTCAGGACGGCGCCGATTTCCCCCTGGGACACGCATTTTCCATGATCCATCAGCACCGCGTGGGTGCCGTAGCGCCGGGCCAGGCTCAGATCATGCACCACGGACAGCACCGCCCGTCCCGGCTCCTTCAGCCATGCCTGAATCAGGGAAAAAATATGCTGCTGATATTTCAGATCCAGATGGTTGGCCGGCTCGTCAAGGATCAGCGCCTGGGGATTCTGGGCGAATACCTGGGCCAGAAACGCCCGCTGGGTTTCGCCGCCGGACAGGGTCAGCATGCTGGCGCGGCGCAGTTCGATCAGGCCGGTCAACGCCAGCGCCTGTTCCACCCGGGCCTGTCCCTCCTCGTCCTTCCCGGAGAAAAAGCCGGCTTTATGGGCATAGCGCCCCAGACCCACCACTTCCTCCACCGTGTAGGCATAGCCCACGGTGTTTTTCTGTGACAGCACGCCGATGCGCCGCGAAAGCTGCGCCGCCTTCATCGTTCGCAAATCCTGGTTTTCCCACGCGATCCGGCCGGTATAGGGCGTCCCCTGCGCGATGGCTTCGATCAGCGTGGATTTGCCCGCGCCGTTGGGGCCGGCCAGCATCAGCCACTGGCCTTCCTGCAGAGAAAAGGACAGATCATCCACCGCAGTGAAATCGCCGTAGCGGATGGTGACGTGATTCGCTGTCAGCATGGTGCTCACCTGCCTTTCCTGGTGCGGTAGAAAATGATCACGAAAGCCACCGCGCCCACCAGCGACGTGACCACGCCGATGGGCAGCTCGATGGGGCTCAGGAGCGTGCGGGCCGTCAGATCGGCCAGCAGCAGGAAGATCGCCCCGGAAAACAGCGAGGCGGGCAGCAGGCGTTTATGATTGGGCCCCACCAGCATCCGGGCGATATGAGGCATCACCAGGCCCACGAAGCTGACCGTGCCGGAAATGGAAACGCATACGCCGATCAGCACGGAAACGGTGATCAGGATAATCAGCTTGACCCGCTTCACATTCACGCCGATGTGCCGGGCGTTGTCCTCCCCGATGGCAAAGGCGTTCAGCTCCGGCGAAAAACGCAGCAGGACGCCACCGCACACGACCAGCGCCAGGCAGAGGAGCTTCACCTGATCGTAATTCACGCCCGAGAAGGAGCCCAGCGTCCAGAAATTCAGGGAGCGGGTATGGTCGCTGGCAAAGGTGATGATCAGCGAAATAATGGACGAGATGAACATCGTGAAAATGACGCCGATCAGGATGATGCTGCCGGTGGCCAGGGAACGGTCCAGCGCGTAAGCCAGCGACAGGATCAGCATCAGCGACCCGAAGGCGAAGACCATGGCCGTCATCATGATGCCGCCGTACCCGGAGCCCGGCAGCGTAAATCCCGTGGCCATGGCGATCACCGCGCCCAGGGCCGCGCCGGAGGAAACCCCCATGGTGGAGCCGTCCGCCAGGGGATTGCGAAGCAGGCCCTGCATGGCCGCGCCGCACAGCGACAGCGCCGCGCCGGCCAGAGCGACGCAAAGCACGCGCGGCAGCCGCACGTTCAGGATGATGTTTTTGGCGATGTTCTCCGGGATGGGCAGGCCAAACAGCGCATTCCACACGGCGGTCACGGTATCGCCAAAGGAAATGCGCACGCTGCCCACGCACACGCACAAAATCATGGTCAGCAGCAGCGCCGCCGCCAGCAGTGCGCAGGTCAGGGGAGTCAGCCGCTCTCGCTTCAGGAATCGGGTTTCCTTCATATAGGCCCCTTTCTGGATAAAATAGGGGAGCCGAAGCGATTTCGGCTCCCCCGAAACACATTACGCGGCGGGAGCTTCCTCCTCCGCGATGCCGTTGAGGAAGGTGTACAGTTCCACCGCGGCGTCCTTCAGCCGGGGACCGGGGCGGGAAAGCGCGTTGGAATCGGAGGCGTTGAACACCTGGCCGTTCTTTACCGCCTTCAGATCCTGCCAGCCTTCGCGGCTCATAATCTCTTCCACCGGGGTGGGGCCTTCGCCGTAGTACATGGTGATCGTCACGATCACATCGGGATCCCGGGCGATGACCTGCTCCTCGCTGATGGCGGCCCAGTCGTTTACATCGGCAAAAGCGTTGGTCAGGCCGCAGATGGTGGCGAGCTCATCCATGAAGGTGCCCTTGCCCGCCGTCCACAGGCCCCACTGCAGGGGAGATACCTCAAAATAAACGGTTTTGCCCTCGTCGGCGGACTTGGCTTTGATGTCCGCGAAGGTGGCCTGCATATCGGCGACGACGGCTTCGGCATTCTCATCCTTGCCCATCAGATGGCCGATCATGCGGATGGCGTAATATACGCCCTCGATGTCTCCGGCCTTGCTTACGACGACCCGGACGCCGTTCTCCTCCAGCTGTTTGACCTGCTCCTCGCTCTGGTCCATGTCGCTCATGAAGACCACCTGGGGGTTCAGCGCCAGAATTTCCTCAATGTTGGTTTCCGCGCCGGACTGCACCACAGGCAGGCTGGCGATGGAAGCGGGGTAGTCGCAGTACTGGCCGATTCCGACCAGCGCGTCCTCGCAGCCGATGGCGCAGAGGATTTCGCAGTCCGCGGGCTGCAGGGCCACGACCCGCGTGGCGGGCTCGGACAGGGTGATCACCCGGTCGTGCATATCCGTCACGGTGATGGCGGCGTCATCGGCCAGGGCGGGCAGAACGCCGAAAAGCATCAGCGCCGCCAGGAACAGGGAAACGAGTTTCTTGGACATGGTTTGTCCCTCCTTTTTTTGATCAAATGAATCAGCGAGAGGGGCTTTTTCTGAAACAGTCAAAGAAAAAGCGTCCCTCCCTGAGGAACACTAACCGGGCTTGCATGATCGATGCAGACCCAATAGCAACTCCCACCCCCAGGGGATCGATTGATTCACGGTGTAAACAAGTCTCCCGGCTTGGCCTCATCCTACTTGCGCACCTTCCCGCGAAAAAGCTTCACAGTGGCTTCTCATCGCGCGTTCGTCCGCTTCACGGTTACTGGGATAGCCCGGAACTCTCATCCGTGTTCCTATGACGCGCTCCTTCCGGAATCGCGCCGCGCATCGCTGCGCAGATACACCGGCTATTCATTTGTCGGATTCATTATAGACTTTTGACAGAAAGGCGTCAATTTGTTTTTGGGCTGAGCTGGCCTTTCTCCATTTTCAGGAGCCGGTCGGCGTATTTCACCGCGTCGTTTTCATGGGTCACGATCAAAACGGCCATATGCTGCTCATGTGCGCAGGCCCGCAGGGCGGACAACACCTTTTCCGTATTTTCATCATCCAGATCCCCCGTGGGCTCATCGGCAAAGAGAAAAACCGGATGCTGGACGATTGCCCGGATGATCGCCACCCGGCGCAGTTCCCCGCCGGAAAGCTCCCGGGGCATGGCGCCGGCGAGATGGGCGATTTCGAAGGTATCCATCCATTGCCTGACTTCTTCCGCCGCCTCCGGCTTTCCGTACAGCGCCGCCGGGAGCAGGATGTTTTCCATCACGGTCAGGGTATCCACCACGCTTCTGGCCTGGGGGATGACGCCGATTTTCTCATTCCGCAGCCGGGAAAGCTCCCCGTCGTTCAGGCTGTACAGGTCGGTATCGTCTAGGAAGACTTTCCCCTCCGTGGGCTCCAGAAGGCCGGAGAGCAGATTCAGCAGGGTGGTTTTCCCGGACCCGCTGCGCCCCATCAGCACCGTGACCGTACCCGGCGACAGCTCCAGGCTGAGCGGGGAGACGGCGTAAAAATAATTGGAAGAGGCGGTATCGCGGAAGAACGTTTTGCTGATGTTATCGGCGATGAGTTTCATCTCAGTTTCCCTTTCCTCGTCAGTTTCCTTCCCGGAGCGCGGTTCCCGGATTCACCCTGCTGAGACGCCGCGCCGCGAAGGCGCTGGCGAGGGCGGAAACCGCCGCGGATAGCAGGACGGCGCCAGCGGCGAGGGCCAGCATGGTGGAGAACGCCGGCGTCAAATACGGCAATCCCAGACTGCTTTCAATCAGCGCGGAGAAGGAGAAGATGCCGATGGCGGCCAGCGCGACCCCCGCGATCCCGCCTGTCAGGCCGCACAGGGCCGATTCCAGCAGCGCCATTCGGCTCAGCATGCTTCTGGAGGCGCCGACAAGGCGCAGCACGGCGAACTCCCGGGCCCGTTCCCGGACGATCATGAGATAGACCAGCAGCAGAATGATCAGCGCCAGCACCCAGATGACGACGATCATGACGGTCACCGTCCGGCTGATTCCGGCGAGGCTGTCGGAGACCCCGGTGATCATGGAGCGGGTTCGGACCGCCGTCACCTTGCGCAGATGGCCGGTCAGGGCGGAATTGACCCTGTCGATGTCAACTCCGTCCTTCACCTTGACATAGACGGCGGAGATGACGGAATCATCGCCGCTTGCGATCTTATGGCTGATGCCTTTGGCTTCGGCCGCGGCCAGCAGCGTATTCATCGTGTTCATGTTGCAGTAAACGGCGGTGTCCAGCCCCGTTCCCGTGGCTTCCAGGCGCGCAACCACCTTGCAACGCTGTTCATAGATCCGGATGATCTCCCCGATTTCTGCTTCCACCTTGCAGCCGACGGCCACGTCCATATCGCCCAGCTCCCCGGTCAGGCTCCGGGCAATCCACGGCTGAACGGTAAAATCTCTGGCCGGATCGATGCCGATGACCTGAATTTTGATCGAACAGCAATCTGCCTTCAGGGAAGCCAGAAACGTCTGCGGGGCGACTTTTTCAACGCCGGGCACTTCCATGGCTTTTTCCTGTACGGAGGAGTCCATGTAGAAGGCGCCGGTGGTTCCCTGCAGGAACATGTTCTGAAAGCTGACCTTGCTCTGCGCTTCGGAGGGGACGAGAATGATGTCCGCCCCGAGCCGGGCCTCCAGGCTCTGAAGCCCGGCGCGCAGGGACAGCACGACGACAGACCCGCCGAAAACGGACAGGGCCAGAAATGCGGTCAGCAGCGTCAGCGCCGCGGTTCGTCCGGGCTTTCTGGTCAGATTCTTTACGGATAATGGAAGCATCTTCATGATCGGATTATTCTTTTCCTTTCCGCTCTTCTTTTGCGCAGAGGAGGGCGCCCGTCAGCGAGGTCAGGCCGGCGGCGGCGAACAGCAGGATCATGGCGGGCTGCATGACCGCGCGGCAGCGCATGCTGCTCATGCGGCACAGGGCGATCAGCGTGCCGGGCGTCAGCGCGCCAAGTGCGCATACGGCCAGGCCGCTCAGGTACGCGCCAAACCGGGCGCGGGGGGACAGAAGAACCAGCGCGGAGATCACGGCCAGCAGGCAACCGAGGCCGAGGAGCGCCCGGCCGGCCCACCAGCAGGCGCCCACCGATCCGTCGTCATGCACGCAGGGCCCGAGAAAGGTGACGCTCCCGATGGAGATGACCAGAGAGAGGAGGAGCATGACGCCCCCGGGAACGATGGTCTTTCTCATGTTATTCCCCCTTCCCGAAGTTTTCATTGATGACCTCGCGGGCGACCTTTCCGTGCTCCAGCACGATGGTCCGCTGCGCGGCCTCGGCCACCTCCGGGTCGTGGGTGACGACGATCAGCGTCGTTCCTTCCCGGTGCAGCTGGGCGAAAAGATCCAGCACGATGTTTTCGTTCGCCTCGTCCAGATTGCCGGTGGGCTCGTCCGCCAGGATCAGCTCCGGGTGGTTAATCAGCGCCCGGGCGACGCACACCCGCTGCTGCTCGCCGCCGGAAAGCTGGCTGGGCAGATGCTTCGCGCGCTCCCGCAGGCCCACGCGGCCCAGCGCCTCCAGGGCCTCCTGCTCGTCCGGCATGG
>Ga0310690_10008275_pt1 | contig 13219 bp, 7 predicted proteins | sample AusTroGonzalo_MG_2_FD_207661 | JGI IMG/M metagenome (GOLD analysis project Ga0310690, IMG submission 207661) | Bovine rumen microbial communities from tropical cattle in Woodstock, Queensland, Australia - Gonzalo_04 (v2) (version 2) | ecosystem: Host-associated > Mammals > Digestive system >... | reverse complement strand
CCACGCCTCGTCGTAATCGTGGTTCTTGCGCTTCATCAGTTCCAGGGCTTCGTTGGCATGTTTGTCGTAGAGTTCCAGAGCACGTTCGTTGCTGATATCCACTGTGTCGGCATATCCCTGCTCCAGTTGTATCAGTCCCACGATGCCATAGTTGATCAGGGCAATGAATTCGGGTCTGATGCCTTCGCCAACCATGCTTTCCTTCTTCACTTCCAAGGAGCGTATGCGCTTTGCTTTGATGAACAGCTGGTCGGTAAGTGCAGTGGGGCGTAGGATGCGCCATGAGGCACGGTAGTCGTGCAACTTGCTCTTGAACAGGGCGCGGCATTCGGCTATCGCCTGTTCAAACTCTGCGTTTGTATGTTCAAACTTGTCCATAATCGGGTGCAAAGTTACACAATTCTATTGAATTACGAAAACGTTTTTGTAGTTTTTCTTGGAGAGAATAAATATAAATTACAATTTGTTACTTCTGCTTCTGGTGGATGTAGCGGACCTTGGCGAGGAGAACGTCGAAGCGTGTCTGCAGGGAGTCACGCTTCACACGCGTTTTTGTCAGTCGGGTCAATTCCTCGGGAGTGGCCTTCAGCTGCTCTTTGTCCTTCTCCACCTTCTGCTTTTGGTTTTCGTAGTCGAACTTGACGGCCTGCAACAGGCTATCCAAAACGACCAGTTCCTCCTGTGAACGCTTCAGCTCGATGTTCTGCTGCAGCGTCAGGGCTTGTTTGCGGGCTTCGATGGCTTCAGGGTAGACTTTCCGTAGCGAGTCAATGACAATCAGGGCGCGGTCGTATTTCTGTTCTTTGAACAGCTGGTCGGCTTTTTGAAGCATCGACTCGGCTTCTTTCTTCCTGCTGTCCTGACAGGACGTCAGCAACAGAAGGAGCATCAGCATTGCAGTAAGATATTTCATAACTTAGAAGTTGACGAGGAATGACATACCGAGGGTGACATAGTTCATGATTTTCTCCTTCTTGTACACCAAGGGGTCGAGGACGGCATAGTAATCCGAAGTCTTGGGGTTGGAGATGAGGCTGTACAGGTTCTCACCCAGTGCCGACTTCATGTAGTCGTAGGGATCAAAAGTCATGGTATACTTCTTTTCAGTGTAGTCGTAGTCGCAATAGATACGCCACGAGAAGTTGGACTTATAGCGGTAAGTCAGCGACAAGCCAGTGCCCCATGCGGTAGAGTTGTTGGCGCTGATATTCAGATAGTTCCACTCTTCTTTGTAGGTCTTGTAGGTGCCGTCGCCATTCTGGACGCCCTCGGGTTGCATGATGAGCAGATCTACCAGTTTGTTGTTAAAGATAGTCATGCCATACTGGGTGTCCTTGACGTAGCCTTCGGCAAAGCCGTCAATCTCCAGATCTTGGTTGATGGAGCGTCCCACCAAGAACTTGGTGCCTAAGGAGAAGTGCTTGTTCAGCGGCAGGTTCAGATAGAGACCTAAGCTGGCAGTGAACTCAGTAAGGTGGTCGCTCTGCACGATACCACCCATTTTTGTCACGGCATCACCGTTGGCATTGACTACATTCAAGTCGGGCGTCTCCTGCAATTCGTCAAGCTCAAGGGCTTTTTCGAAGGGGCTGCCAACCAGATATATCCAAGCAGCCGTATTATTCTCGGAGGTGATGTCGGCATACTGACCGAACGACTTGGCCGACATGGCACGTACGCGTAAACGTCCACCTACACCCACATATTTATTGAAGAAGTAGGCACCCTCGGCATCCACAACAGTGGCAGCGCGGAACTGTACGCGGTCCTCTTCTTCAAGGTCGTAGAGATCAGGGCTGTAACGCTCCTTATTCTCTAAGCCCTCATAGCCGAAGTCAATGTCCTTGGAACCCAGTCCCAGACCCATGCCGATGCTGAAGAACGAAGGATTCTCGCCATTGATTTCAAGGTTGCTGCGCAACAGGCCCTTACCCTTGAATAACACGTCGCTCAGGGCGTAGCCCAACTCTGTAGACATGATACCGATGCCGGCTCCAGACATCACGTCGCTAATCCAGTGGCGGTTGTTCAGAATACGCATCACACCAGTAGCAGTAGCCACACCGTAGCCGGCTACCGAGAACCAGGGTGAACGTGTCAGACCGTACTCCTTGTGCAGCATCGAGGCACCAACGAATGCCGTTGCCGTGTGGCCTGAAGGCCATGAGTTGGCAGAAGAACCGTCTGGGCGCATCTCCTTGGCTGTATACTTGATACCGTTGACTAATCCTGCCATGATACCGTACGACATAGCGGCGCTGGCCAGCAAACGGGGCCAGTCGCTGCGGCCCTCGTAGCCCGCCAGTTTCAGACCTACTGTCACAACAGGACCGAAGTACTGTGAGTAGTCGTCGATACCTGTCTTGAAGTCTGTCAACAGCTGGGTGTTTTTCTTTTTGCTCTTGCTGTTCTGGGCAAACATGGCCTTGTCACCCTTGATGGCCCATCCTGCTGCAAACAGGGGAATACCTACGAATGTCAGGTCGTCCATCACCTTGAATGGCTTTACATCGGGATTGGTCTTCGTCTTAAAGAAATCGAAGTCAGGCGACCACTTGTCGGTATTGAGCTCGCTGAGTGGCATCTGCTCAAAACTGAGCAAGTCGGTAGCCACCAGTTCTGGGGTCATTTCAGGTACTTCGAGCTTGAGCGGTTCCATGTTTGTGAAACTTTCAGCAGCGGTGCTGAGTACTGTCAGCAGTCCTGTTGCCACCAATAAAAGGCACTTTTTTACCATATCTATAGATTTTTAACTTTTTAATATTCGTCTGCAAAGATACTAATTTTTTTTAATTAATTGCATTCCCTCCCAATATTTTTGTAATTTTGCGAAAAATTTATTGAGGCTTACGGCAGATAAAGCAGAGAATGAAGTTATATACAGACAAAGAATTAGCAGAAATATTAGACCAGGATATCTTCCACAAGATCAGTGCCGCCGCTGACAAACTTGGGGTGGAGTGCTATGTCGTGGGTGGCTATGTGCGTGACATTTTTCTGGAACGTCCCAGCAATGATATTGACGTCGTTGTTGTGGGCAGTGGCATTGAGGTAGCCAAGGAACTAAAGGGAATGCTTGGTCGCAGGGCTCATCTGTCGGTATTCAAGAACTTCGGAACGGCGCAGGTGAAGATAGTCCCCTCCAACCTTCCCCAGTCGGGGGAAGAGGGTAGGGGGCTTGAGGTAGAGTTTGTGGGGGCTCGTAAAGAGAGCTATAGCCACGATTCGCGCAAGCCCATTGTCGAGGACGGTACGTTGGAGGACGACCAGAACCGCCGCGACTTCACCATCAACGCCATGGCCATCTGCCTGAACAAACACCGCTTTGGTGAGCTGGTAGACCCCTTCAACGGACTGGCCGACCTGGAGGACGGCATCATTGCCACCCCCCTTGAGCCAGACATCACCTTCAGCGACGACCCCCTTCGCATGATGCGCTGCATCCGCTTTGCCACCCAGCTGAACTTCCAGATAGAGGACGAGACCTTCGAGGCTTTGGAGCGTATGGCCGACCGCATCAAGATTGTCAGTGGCGAGCGCATCGAGGTGGAACTCAACAAGATTATCCTCTCGCCCCATCCCAGCAAAGGCTTCGTCGACCTGCAGCGTTCTGGCTTGCTCAACATCATCTTGCCTGAACTCGCCGCCCTCGACATTGTGGAGCAGAAGAACGGACGGGCGCATAAGAACAACTTCTATCACACCTTAGAGGTGTTGGAGAATGTTTCAAAGTCCCCCAACTTAGGGGACATGGGGCTTTGGCTCCGCTGGGCCTCCCTACTCCACGACATCGGCAAAACGAAGTCGAAACGATGGGAGCCTGCCGTGGGCTGGACCTTCCATAACCATAATTATATAGGTGCCAAAATGGTGCCCGACATTTTCCGAAGGCTGAAACTGCCGATGGGGGCCGAGATGAAATATGTGCAAAAGCTCGTCGACCTACACATGCGTCCCCAGGTGATTGCCGATAGCGAGGTGACCGACTCTGCCGTACGTCGTCTTTTGAACGATGCAGGCGACGATATCGACGACTTGATGACCCTCTGCGAGGCTGACATCACCTCTAAGAACGAAGTACGCAAGAAGATGTTCCTCGAGAACTTCCGTATGGTCAGGGTGAAGCTGGCCGACCTCAAGGAGAAGGACTACAAGCGGCTGCTGCAGCCTGTTATCGACGGCAATGAAATCATGGAACTCTTCCACCTGAAGCCCAGCCGTGAAGTGGGGGTGCTGAAGCAGTTCCTCAAGGATGCCGTCTTGGATAATAAGGTAGAGAACGAGCGTGAACCTCTGATGCAGCTGCTGATGGAAAAGGCTCGTAGAATGGGATTAACTACATAACTAACAATAACGAAAACTAACATGAACAAGACAAGAACAATGGCTATGACTATTGCGATACTGGTGGCGACAGCGCTTTCGGCACAAGGAACGGCAGATGACTACAAGCGTGCTGCTGCCCTGCGCGGAAAATATTCAGACAAGGTGGTTGGCGGCGACGTGAGCGTACACCGCATGTTTGGACAGCAGCATAAGTTCTGGTACTCGGTCTTCGATGGCGAGAAGACCGTCTATAAGGAGGTGGATGCCGAACAGAACACGGTGAAGGTGCTGGAAGAAAGACCTGAGCCATTCCCTCGGTTCCAACGGCGAGGCCCACAGCGCCACTGGATGGAGGTGCCCGACGAGAAGGACGGCATGAGAAGTTCGCCAGTGGACGGGTTGCTCGGCATCTTTCATCGCGATAACAACTTGTGGACGCGGCGTGGCGGCGTGGAGGAACAACCGCTGACGACGAACGGCGACTCGACCTACTACTATTCGGCATGGGGAACGTTCTCGAACGATGGACGCTACTACGCCACCGTCCGCATAAAGCCAGCTCCCAAGCGCTATGTCTACTACGTGGAGTCGATGCCGAAGAACCCCCAACGGCAGGGGCAGTTCGGGGCTGTGGAGCCCGTGCTTCACAAGCAGGAGTATGCCAAGCCTGGCGACTCGCTGAACTATCGTGTGCCAGTCGTCGTAGAGGTGGCAACGGGTAAGGTGGTGGAGCCCTCGACCGAGCTGTTCAGCCATCAGTATCGGGTGTCGGACCCTACGTGGGACCCCTCGGGCCGCACGTTGACCTTCACCTACAACGAGCGTGGTCATAAGGTGTACCGCGTGCTGGAGATGGACGTCGAGACAGGGCGGGTGCGTACGCTGATTGAGGAGAAAAACGCGAAGTACGTGAACTACAACCGGCTCTACCGCCACGACTTTGAGGACGGTCGGCGCATCCTGTGGACCAGCGAGCGCGACGGACGTAACCACATCTACCTGTACGACCGCAAGACGGGCAAGTGCATCCGTCAGGTGACGCGCGGCGAGTTCTACGTGCGCGAAATACAACGCGTCGACGAGAAGGCGGGTGTGGTCTACTTCTCGGCCAACGGCATGAATCCGAACGAAGACCCTTATCTCATACATTATTATAAAATAGGACTTAACGGCAAGAACCTTGTATGCCTGACGCCAGAGGAAGGTAACCATAGCATAACCTACACCCAAGACATGGCCTACTTGATAGATACCTATTCCACTGTTACCACGCCGCCTGTTACCGTGCTCCGCTCTGGTAAGACGGGAAAGGTGATTCGTACTTTGGAGACAGCCGACATCAGCCGTCTCAAGGATGAAGGTTGGCAGGCGCCAGAAGTTTTCGTGGCACCTGGCCGTGACGGTGTGACGCCTATGTGGGGCATTATCCTGCGACCCTCGAACTTTGACCCTCAGAAGAAATATCCTGTTATCGAGTATATTTACAGCGGCCCTGGCGACCAGTATGTGCCCAAGTCGTTCCGTGCCTGGCATGCGGGTATGGCCGAGCTGGCAGAGTTGGGCTTTATCGTGGTGCAGCTCGATGCCATGACTACCTCGTTCCGCACTCGTGAGTTTGAGGAAGTATGTTATAAGAACCTGAAGGATGCAGGGCTACCCGACCGCATAGCATGGATTAAGGCTGCCGCTGCGAAATATCCTTATATGGATGCCGACAATGTGGGCATCTACGGCTGTTCAGCAGGCGGACAGAACGCGATGGCTGCCGTGCTTTGGCATGGTGACTTCTACAAGGCCGCCTATGCTGCCTGCGGTTGTCATGACAATCGGATGGATAAGATTTGGTGGAATGAGCAATGGATGTCCTACCCAGTGGATAGCAGCTATGTAGAGTGCTCGAACGTTGAAAACGCCTGGCGCTTGGAACGTCCGCTGATGCTTCTGGTGGGCGAGTTGGACGACAATGTCGACCCTGCCTCCACCATGCAGGTGGTAGCAGCCCTGCAGAAAGCAGGAAAGGACTTCGAACTGGTGGTTGTTCCTGGAGCCCATCATACCATGGGCGAGGCTTTCGGAGAGCATAAGCGCAACGATTTCTTCGTCCGCCATTTGCTTGGCAAAGAACCTCCAAAGTGGAATGAAGTGAAGTAGATAATAACCAACACATAATAACTGATTAAAAATGAAAAAATATTTAACAATTATTGTATGCTGCCTGTTCGGAATGCTGACACAGGCACAAGCTCAGGTCTCTTTTGGTAAGGCCGAGAAACTGAACGATGGTTGGCGCTTCCTGCGCGTCGATACCCTATTGAATATTCGTGAGACAACTGAGATGAGGGAACCTGGTTACGATGACTCCCGTTGGCGTCGCATCACCCTGCCTCACGACTGGGGTGTGGAGCTGCCTATGTCACCCGAGAAGGGTAGTTGTCAGGGCTACTTACCAGGCGGTATTGCATGGTACAGGAAGAACCTGCAGATCACCCCCAAGCCACAGGAGAAGTACTATATCTATTTTGAGGGTGTCTACAACTATTCTGAGGTTTACCTTAATGGTCAGCTTTTAGGCTATCGTCCCAGCGGTTTTGCCTCATTCCTCTATGACCTGACACCTTACCTGAAAGCTGATGGCCAGAACGTGCTGGCTGTTCATGTAAACCATAGGCATGAGGCCGACTCCCGCTGGTACACTGGTTCAGGTATCTATCGCAATGTGTGGCTGGTCACTGCCCCTGAAGTACATCTGGCACAATGGGGAACGGCTTATCGGCTTAAGAATATCAGCAAGAAGAAAGCAGAGTTGGAGGTCGATATTGAGACTACCGACGATAGCAAAGACAAACGTTCTCAGACATTGACGGCTACTGTCCAACTTGCTAATGCAGAGGGGCGGATTGTAGCACAGACCACTACCAACATTGGCACACAGCAGAAGAAAACCGTTCTACTCAACGTCAAGGATCCGCAGCGCTGGACGCTCGACCGTCCCTATCTCTACACCCTGACAACCAAGCTCAGCAATGGCGACCAGTCAGTGGTGAAGGCAGGCCTGCGTACCCTCGAGTTCTCGGCTAATCACGGCTTTGCCCTCAATGACGAGTGGATCAAGGTAAAGGGCGTCTGTGTACATGACGATGCAGGCATTCTGGGTACTGCCGTCCCTGCTGAAGTATGGCGCCGCAGAGTGCGTGAACTGAAGGCCCTTGGTGCCAATGCGCTCCGTATGAGTCATAACCCCCATGCCCCAGAACTCTATGATATTTGTGATGAGGAGGGAATGCTCATCATGGATGAGGCTAGCGACGAGTGGGAGTTCCCCAAACGCAAGTGGCTGAAAGGCTGGAACCAGGGAGTGCCAGGCTTTGAAGGAACCTATACTTATTTTGAGGCATGGATTGATCAGGATGTAACCGACATGGTTCGCAGAGACCGCTGTCACCCCTCCGTGTTCCTGTGGTCTATAGGCAATGAGGTGGACTACCCCAACGATCCCTACTCCCATCCTGTGCTCGACGGCGACGGAACGGGCTTTACTCAACCCATGTACGGTGGTTATAAGCCTGACCAGCCCCATGCCGAGCGCATAGGACATATTGCCCAGCGGTTGGCTAAGATTGTGAAAGACATTGACACCTCTCGCCCCACGACGGGTGCCCTCGCTGGTGTGGTGATGTCGAACGAGACAGCTTATCCCAGCGCCATTGATGTTGTAGGCTATAATTACACTGAGAGCCGCTACGACACTGACCACGAGAAGTATCCGCAGCGTATCATCTACGGCTCTGAGAATCGTCATGACTTGGCGGCATGGAAAGCTGTGCGCGACAGGGAGCATATCTTTGGACAGTTCCTGTGGACGGGTATCGACTACTTGGGCGAGAGTGGTCCATGGCCTGCACGCGGCAGTAGTGCCGGACTCTTAGACCTTGCCGGACAGCGTAAACCCAATGGCTGGTATCGTGCCTCACTGTGGAGTGAGAAGCCCGTTTGCTATATAGGTACTTACTCTGCTGAAGGCCGTGGTGGACAGCGTTCACGCGGAAACCGCGGAGCCGGCATCTCTACTTATGCCTCCGATACATGGAACTATCGTGATGGGCAACGCATACGTGTGGTCTGTTATACGAATGCTTCCTCGGCACGGCTGACACTCAATGGTCAGCCCTATGGCGGTGATTTCACCAGCGACCCACAGACAGGTGTGCTTTATCAGGATGTGGAATATCAGCAGGGTGTACTCCGTTGCGAGGCTGCCAATGGTGCTGTCTATGAGATAAAGACCACTGGTCAGCCTGTTGCCCTGCGACTGACGACAGACTCCGTTGCACATGTGTTTGTCGAGGTGGTAGATGCTGACGGCAATGTGGTTAAGACAGCAGACCAGGAAGTGACGCTATCAGTACGTGGCGCCCGATTCTTAGGCATGGAAAACGGAGACATCATGGATGCCTCCGTAACGGGTCGTCAAGCAAAGAATCGTCTGCGTGTGAGAGGCGGAAGGCTGGTAGGCTATTTCCAATTGCCAGAATCCGCCAACGAAGTTACTATCCAAGCTTCGTCTTCTTTCCTGCAGTCGGCTGAGATAAAACTTTAAATCAGCTGCGGCAGGAAACTGGAGACTATCAGGACTACGATACCGCAGATGAGGACGGCGATGGTCTTCTGGGAGCAGCCTTTCCATTCTTTGAGGATGATACCCCAGACGTTGGAGAAGACGACGTTCAAGGCCATCAGAATACAGAACGACAGGGTGTCCATGGTTCCGCCAGCCTCGAAAAAGGAACGGCCCAGCGACAGTCCGAAGAATTGTGAGTACCACAATGCACCCGCCAAGAGGCAGTAAAGCACGTTGTTGCCCCATACTGCTTTCTTGGCGTAGTCGCCCCAAGTATGGTTCTTCTGGTTCTGGTAGAAACAGTAGACGGCATTAGTGACAAAGCCGCCCAAGGTGACAAGCAACGTGGCTGGTAGGGTGCGGAACATGGGGTCGGTAAGCCCGCCAAAGTTGATGTCGGCTCCGAATGTCAGTCCTACGTTGAAGCAGCCGCTCATGAAGCCAGCCAGCAATGCAATGGCCAGACCCTTGGGGAAGTTGAAGTCCTTCACAGCAGCTTTCTTCTCCTCTTCGCTGAGCGATGCAGCCTTCATGGAGCCAGCCACACCGATAATGGCAATACCGATGAGTGTGACCACTACGCCGATGATGACGGCGAAGGTGAGCGAATCCAATGCGTTCAGTTCAGGGAAGAAGATATTCAACAGTACAGGCCCCATGATGGTGCCTAAACCAGCGCAAGTACCTAAGGCGATAGACTGTCCCAAGGCCACGCCGAGGTAGCGCATGGAGAGGCCGAATGTGAGGCCACCTACTCCCCAGAGTACGCCGAAGAAGATGGTCATCCAGAGGTTGAACGAGGGTGTCGAGGCAAAGAGTCCGAACAGTGACTGTCCTTCAGGAACAGCTAATAGCGCCCCTAAGAAGGGCAGCAGCAGCCAGGCGAAGACACCCTGCACAATCCAGTACGATTCCCACGACCAGTCCTTGATTTTGTTGATAGGCACGTAACAGCTGCTTTGACAGAACGCGCCGATAGCGATGATGATAAGTCCAATGACGATTTCCATGATTTCTATGATTTGTTGTTGATGATTGCTTGTTATTGTGTCTTGTTAACAGAGAGAATGAAGGCGAGGTGATGAGGCTGGTTGCCGTCTATGGTATATTCGGTGAGCGTACGCTTACCCCAAGTATCAGTACCGCCTACACCATGTATGTTGGCATCGATATTCAAGTTGACGAAGCGACCACGAGTGATGTCATTGGGATGATGTGCCCCCATGAGGTCTTCTTCGCCGTAGTCCCAAGCACGGATACAGAGGGGCTGACAGCCGTCGATGCGGAGGGTATACTTATTGTTCGTAATATTAAACCAGCGTATGTCGCAGCGGTTGCCGTTGTCCTGCGGGTGAATATACTCCGTCTCATATTCTGAGAGCGGCATCTCGTATTCACCGATGAATGCAGAACGCTTGCGGTCGGGATAGTTCTCCCATGGTCCTCGGCCATAGTACTTAATCTGTGTAAAGTCGGCAGGCAGTCGCATGCGCATGCCAAACTTCGGCATCACGGGTTTATTGGTGCCTGTAGGCTGGTAGTCCACGTCGACACGGATACTGTGGTCGTTGATGACGGTGTAGTTCACTGTTACATCTGTGGCATCCTTCCATACGGCAGTGCGACGTGCAAAGCCAGCGGCACTCTGGTTGTCGTTCTCGGGCTTCCAGAAGTAGGGCTCTAATGGTGCCTGCAACATTTCCTGACCATCGACAATCCATGAGGTAAGGACACCATTACTGTCAACAGTGATGCTTTTAGTGGGGGCTTTTGAAGCGGAAATAGAGGTGTTAGGAAAAATGTAGGGAGCTAGCACGAACTGCTCTCTGGCAACGACGAAGCCTTTCTTGGCCCAAGGTATGTCGTGACGCAGGCGGGCGCTGACATTGAGTAGGCGTTCTGTGCCGTATTGCAGGGTGTCGTAAGTAATGTTGTACTCGTCAGGAGCCGTGAAGTAGTCATGGTTGATGATGCGGATGTGGCCGTCGGACTCACGTACAAAATGCAACGGCTGGTAGACATACTGCACCTCGTAGTAGTGGGGATGGGGTTTGCGGTCAGGGCCCACGATGCCGTTGATGCAGAACGGCCCGTCATTAGGCTTATCACCGAAGTCTCCGCCGTAAGCATAGTAACCATCCTTTTCGAGACCTTGGTCTACCCAGTCCCAGATGGCTGCGCCACAGATACTGGAGTCGGCATAGATGACATCCCAATATTCCTGCAGGTTGCCTATCGAATTACCCATGGCGTGGGCATACTCGCGCATCATAAAGGGCTTGTCAGTGACCTGTTGGGCGTTCTTCTTCAACTCATTGGGGTAGAGGTAGCTGTCGTCCCAGATAGCGGAGTAGCGGCGGTCGCTGTCGTAGAATGGCGGGCGAGTGGTGTCGAGTTCCTTCACCTTATTATACATGGCCTCAATGTTGGGACCGACACTCCCCTCGTTACCGAGACTCCATAGAATGATGCAGGGGTGGTTAAAGTCGCGCTTGACGAGTGACTCGGCCCTATCGACATGAGCAGCTTGAAAAGTCAGGTCTTCCCCCATCTCGTGGTTAGCGTAGCCGTAGCCGTGTGTTTCGTGGTTGGCCTCGTCCATCACATAGATACCCCAGCGGTCGCACAGTTCGTAAAGGTATTCGCGGTCGGGATAGTGCGAGGTACGCAGGAAGTTGATGTTGGCCTGCTTCATCAGGCGAATATCCTCTTCGTAGGTGGCATCGTCGACATAGCGACCCGTCTTGGGGTGATGATCGTGACGATTCACGCCGCGAAGCTTAACATTCTTACCGTTAATCTTGAAGACCTCGCCAACAATCTCCACCTTCTTGATGCCAAGGTGATAGTCGAAGTGTTCGTCGCCCAGTTCGATACTCAACGGATAGAGGTTGGGCTTCTCTGCCGACCACAGCTTTGGATTCTTGATGAGGTAGGTGAGTCTGATGCTTGTGGTGTCACCAGCTGCAAGACTTTTCAGTTGTCCTTCCACCGTCTCTCCGTCAATCTTCAAAGCCACTCGCAGGTTCTTGGCTTTCTTCTTGCCCGTATTGCAAATGGCGATATTGGCAGTTACCGTGGCTTGCGAGTAGTCATCGGTAGGTTCTGCCGTCACATGGTAGTCGGAGATGTGTACCAGCGGTCTTACCCATAGCTGTACACTGCGGAAGATACCGCTCAGACGCCACATGTCCTGATCTTCCAGATATGAGCCGTCGCACCAGCGGTAGACCTCAACCTTCAAGCTGTTCTCGCCTTCGCGCAGGTATTGGGTGATGTCGAACTCAGCTGGGGACATAGAGTTCTGACTGTAACCTACTTTCTGACCATTCACCCAGACATAGAAGGCAGAATGGACACCACCAAAGTGGAGGATGACATTTTTTGAGAGCATCTCCCTGGTCACCTCAAAGAAACGTGCATACGAGCCTACGGGGTTGCGGTTCTCATAGGCAGTCCAGTCCTTGGGCGGTTCGCTGGTCACGCTGGGGCGGTTCTTAACAAAGGGGTAGTTGATGTTAATATAAATAGGTGTGCCATAGCCCTGCGTCTGCCAGTTGCCTGGCACGGTAATCTTACTCCATTGGCTGACGTCGTAGTCCTCACGGTAGAAATTCGCAGGCCGTTCCTCTGGATTGCGGCTCCAATGGAAGAACCACTGTCCGTCAAGCGAGAAGATCTCTGGACAATCCTTCTCACGTGAAGGAAGTTGCAAAGTGGCGTGATATGGCAGTTTATTGATACCCAGAACTGCAGGGTTTTCCCAGTCGGGTATCTCTTGTGCCCAAGTAGCCATACTTGAGAGCACGGCCAGCGTCATCGTTATGATTCGTATTGTCCTATTCATAGTTTACGGTTTCAGGCGGCAAAGGTACTAAGTTTTTTCGAAACAACAGCCGTTTCTTGAAAAAATCTCTGGCAATCAGGCCTGTAATTCGAAAAAAATGCGTACTTTTGCAGCCAACTAAATAAATCAACTGACAATGAAGAATCTCCTAACGCTTTGCCTGACGGCTTTCACGATGACAGCTCTGGCACAGAATCCTATCATCTGCGACCGTTATACCCCAGACCCTGCTCCTTACGTACACGGCGATACTTTATACCTCTTTGTCGACCATGACGAGGATCAGACCGTGAACAACTATTTCACAATGAAGGACTGGCTCTTGTATAGTACCGTTGACATGGTGAATTGGACATATCGTGGCACTCCTCTGACGTCGGCCACTTTCTCAGCTTGGGCCAAGCAGGACAATGACTGCTGGGCCAGCC
>Ga0310690_10008274_pt1 | contig 13220 bp, 12 predicted proteins | sample AusTroGonzalo_MG_2_FD_207661 | JGI IMG/M metagenome (GOLD analysis project Ga0310690, IMG submission 207661) | Bovine rumen microbial communities from tropical cattle in Woodstock, Queensland, Australia - Gonzalo_04 (v2) (version 2) | ecosystem: Host-associated > Mammals > Digestive system >... | reverse complement strand
GGTATAAAAACAGGAAAACTCGAGTAATCCGTCATGGATGAGAGGCGGAAAGTGTTCAATGGCGTGAAATCACAGACGCTGGTCGTGGTTTTGCTAGGTATTATTGACCTTGCCTATTTCTCGGCGATGTCAAGACTTCTGACGAAGGCTGAGTTTGGCCTTTATGCCATTGCTATCGCTGTAACGTCCATTTTGCAGGAGATTACGAGTGCTGGTTTAGGCTCTGCTATCATCCAGAAGAAGAACCCTTCTGAGTGCTTTATCTCTACGGCCTTCTCGCTGAGTTTGATTATCTGTTCTTTCAGCGTAGTGCTGTTGGTGTTGCTGAGCGGTCAGCTATCGGAGTGGCTTACTGGCTCCGATACGCTCACCTATCCGCTAATCATTCTGGCGTTCACCATGTTCTTCAGTATCATCAACGGAATAGGCAGGGCGCTGTATATGCGTGAACTCAAGTTCTTGCATTTCGGGGCCATCCAGCTCAGTGCTGTCGGTTTGGCAAATCTGTGTGGCGTCTGCCTGGCATATACCTATCGTGGATATGGTGTCTATGCCATATCCATCGCGCTACTACTCAACAGCTTGTTCATGTTTGTGTATCTGTTTTTTGTCCGACTGGTGCATATTCCTTTGACTATCAGCAGAATTCACATCAAGGAAATCATTTCCTACGGCGGCTGGCTGACTGCCAGTGGTATAGTGAGGAGCATCTATGAACAAGTAGACAAGCTGGTTACGGTGCGTTTCCTGACGGTGGCTCAACTGGGAGCTTACAATCGTCCGGCGGGTTTTCTGGCCTCCATTTCGGGACAGGTGAACGGAATCTTCGACACGATTCTTTTCCCGGTATTGTCTGACATCCAGGATGATGAACGCAAAATAGGCCGCGCCTATCAGAAATCTACGGAGACGGTCATCGTGGCAGCTGTGTTCTTCTCCATTTTGGTTATACTGGGTTCAAATATTATCATCCGTATTTTTCTGGGCGAGCAATGGCTCAGCCTTCAGCCTGTGTTCCATGTCATTGCGGTATCGGTCATCTTCTTGTTCTACGGTAGGATAGGCGATAGCTTCTTCCGAAGCCTGGGCATTGTTAAGTCTTACTTCTTTGTTCGTGTCATCGTATGCTGTTCTTCCGTTGTGTTGATAGTGGCGGGTTGTCAGTATGGCATTCTGGGCCTAGCGTTTGCAGTCCTGCTTTCCAGAATGGTAGACAATTTGGTTAAAATACTGTTTTTGCGACGGAAGATAGCTATTAATCATGCTGATAATTTCATCTGCATATTCAAAAAGTGCTTGGTTCCTCTCGTCTTGTGCGGCTTGGCCTTGCCTGTCAAGTTCTATTATGATAATGTGTTGGGTGACATACTCTCAATAGTACTATTTGTTTCCTTCGCATTGACGGTTGTGTTTTTCAGACCGCATGTTTACGGGGAAGTAATCAATAATTTAGTAAACCAGACAAAAAGTAAAATATGGATACGAAATCAAAGATAAGAATGATGGAGTTTCTGGAGTGGGTGAAGGGAAAACTCTATTTCCTGCGGCCCCTGCTCCGACCGTTTTATGTTTGGTTAATTGCCGGCAGGCAATCATCCATGCGTAAGGAGGTCTTCCTCAATAATGCCCGCGAGGTCCTGTCAACATTTAATACGGCCATGAATGAGGCCGGCTTGAATTATACATTGGCATTTGGCACACTTTTAGGTGCAGTACGCGAGAAAGGCTTCATCAAACATGATGCGGATATCGACACGGCCATGTGGGCTGAGGATTACGGCCCGGAGATAGATGCTGCCCTGACAAAAAAGGGGTTTAAGCTTGTCCACAGGTACACAGTTGACGGAGGCGCTTCAGCCAGGGAAGAAACCTATGCGCTGAATGGCGTCACCGTGGATATTTTCTATTTCTATCCTGCCATCGATCAATATCCTTATTGTTGCGACTTCTTGAACCATGAGGGGAAGGAGTCTTTGAAAGATTCCATGAAAAGGTATAGCGACACGATGGTTGCGCGCAGGATTCAATTGCCGTTGTCTAAAGAGTGTCAACTGACGGAGTTCGAAGGTCTCATGCTTCCTGTTCCTGTTAACAGCACAGAAATACTAATCTTCAGATACGGGCCGGATTATATGACTCCTGTAAAGAACTGGTCAATGGAGAACTCATATAATAAATATATTACGGTCTGGGAAGGGAAAAAGGTAGAGGCCTTATAATGGGTGACCTGCTAAAAATGTACTTTTAGACGATGTTTCAGAGGATACAGGTTCTCTATGTGATTTCATTGGCTTTGTCCTTGACGCTCCACATCTTTAATTTTGGAGGCGATGAAGGGCTGAAGCCGTTTCACATAGCCGCTGTCCTGTCCTGTTGCCTGTCATTTTGCGTGGTGCCGCAAAAGACCTATTTGCATTTTTTGCTTTTGGCCTTCCTTTTATGTGTCATGCTGTCCAGCGTGTTCTCTCCTGTTGACGGGGCGTTGAAAAATGGGATCATCATTGTGATAGTTATGTACAGCTGTTATGGGATGGCCTATGTTGACATAAAGAAGCTATTGAAATATCTGGTCGTTCTCATTCTCTTCGATTCTCTTGTGTTAATGGTATATGCCATCCAGAACCCCACATACAGGTATTGCGGCTTCTATAACGACCCCAACTATCTGTGTTCTACATTGACAGTCATGCTGTTTATGTCACTTGTGGCGTTCTCGTATTACAAGAAGCTTGTCATCAGGGTTGTTCTTGCGGCTACTATCGTTCTTATACTCGGTATTGTGATGATGACGCTATCCCGAACGGGTGTCGCTACCTGTCTGCTGTTGCTGCTTTGCTATTCCGTGTGGAACTTGCGGGAGAATTTCAGGAAGACAATAGTGATAATAGCAGTTGGATTGTGCTTGCTGCAGTTTTTTGCCGGCAATTTTATCGAGGGGCAATGGGGGCTTCTCTACGACCGTTTGTTTACGAGAGGCGATAATTTAGAATCAGCAGAGGGTAAACGACAGAATATCTCGTTACAGAACCTGCGCTTTATTGCAGACAACCCTGGGTATATCTTTTTCGGTCTAGGTCCTTCTGGCACATCACCGAATTCAGCACGCCAAATCACGGGTTTGAATGCCTATCGTGCTGATTACCAGCGTGACCATAATACTTGGACGTCTTGTTTGGTAGAACAAGGATTGTTGGCATTCATTGTGATGATATTGCTATTTCGGTTAACAGCTTTGAATGTGTTCAGAGTCAATGACTTACGACAAAAGTACCTGATGTTAGGACTGATGGGGGCCTTGCTATTATTCTCGTTATCGATTTGGCAGATGAATTATCTTCCATTTTGGTGGGCTGTTTTCTTGTTGAATAATGAGCAATTGGCGGAGATATGAGAATCGTACATGTTGCAAGAATAGACTATTCATTACCGAATGGCATTAATTCTGTCATTCTGAATCTGATACCATCTCAGCAAAGACTTGGCCATAGCGTTTTTCTTATTAATTTGTTTAAGAATGACAAGGCCGACCTGGAAAACGACATTTATGTTTCGGGAATTGCTGATTTTTCCCATCAAATAGATAAAGTCAGGCCCGACGTGGTGATATTTCATGGCAGTTACGAACTGAAGCTATGCCTTTTCGGTTATTGCCTTTCCATGAAAGACATTCCATACCTTATTGAGCCACACGGTGGTACTAGTCGCGCTAATCTAAAAAAGAGACGGTTGACCAAGTCATTGTTTAATTTTTTGTTTACCAGTCGATATGTAGGAAAGTCCGCAGGCATTGTATTTTTGAATAAGCAGGAGAAAGACAATTCTATTTTCGCAAGCAGGAAAGGGCACTATTGTATAATCCCTAATGGCGTGAAAATACAGAATATTGACATAAGAGACAAAAGCCAACCAGACAAGATTAACTTTATCTTCTTGTCAAGAATAGATATAAAGTATAAAGGGCTGGATATACTGTTACAGTCGGCAGAGTCGCTTGCTGCTCAGCATCCGGAGGCAAACTTTGAGTTCAATATCTATGGCGGCAGGTATGACAATACAATCATAGAAGAGTTCCGGAGAATGGTTGGACAGACGAAGGCACCGGTTACTTATCATGGGGAGGTGCTGGGTGACGATAAAGATTCGGCCTTCTTGAATGGAAATATCTATGTGCTCCCTTCATTGTCAGAGGGTATGCCGGTAACGGTTCTTGAAGCCTTGTCCTTCGGCAATCCCTGCATTGTCACTCCTAATACCAACATGGCAGAACTGATAACCTCTTCCAACGCCGGCTGGGTTTGCGAACCCACTGTTGCCAGTATTACCGAGTCCTTGGCTAAGGCATACACGGAATACTGCAGTGACAGGGACGGGTATGTTCAACGTGCCTTTCAGGCTGTTATTCCATACGACTGGAATAGGGTTGCTGAAGCAAGTGTCGAAGAGTATAGCAGACTTATCTGACAACAACAAGCAATTAACGTGAATTTAACGATCATGTGGCATTATTAACAATTGCTCATGGCTGCTTCTTTCGCCAAATGGCTATAAATCGGAAAACAACTTGTTTTATTCCAAGCGCGAACGCCATTTTTCAAAAAGTCGTTCACTTTTTTTCGAAAACTGGCACTATTTCAAGCCTTTCCGGATGGTGTTTTCCGCCCTATGTGCCAAACTTTGCGAAAGGAATAGTTTCAATGTAGAACCCTTCACCATAACAGGCTAATAGTTAAACTGTTATATAAAAAATGAAGGGTTGAAGAAGAAATAAAGAATGAAGAAAGTAATTACATACGGTACCTACGACCTGTTGCACCAAGGGCATATCAATCTGTTGCGGCGGGCAAAAGAGCTGGGCGACTATCTGATAGTTGGTGTCACTAGTGACAGCTTCGACCGTGAGCGTGGCAAACTGAATGTGCGCAACAACGTGCTGGAGCGCGTGGAAGCAGTGAAGGCAACTGGTTATGCCGACCAGATTGTGATTGAAGACTACGTAGGACAGAAGATAGATGACATACAAAAGTATGACGTAGACATCTTTGCCATCGGCAGCGACTGGGTGGGGCACTTCGACTATCTGAACGAGTATTGTAAGGTGGTTTATCTGCCTCGCACGGAGGGTATATCCTCTACCATGCTGCGTGAAAGATCTGAGACCGTTTATCGGGTGGGCATCATTGGCACAGGCCGCATAGCACGCAGGTTCGTGCCTGAGAGTAAGGTGGTGAGTGGCATTGAGGTGGTATCGGTGCTGAATCCGGATGCCCGGGAAGCAGAGAAGTTCCAGCAAGATTTTGCACTGGAAAGCTGGCATCAGGCTTTTGACTCTTTCATCCAGTGTGTGGATGCGGTGTATGTGGCTTCACCCCATCAAACTCACTATGACTATTGCCGCAGGGCACTGGAGGCCGGTCGGCATGTACTTTGCGAGATTCCCTTCGTCCTGTCGGCGGAAGAAGCACGTAAACTGTATGCACTGGCAGAAGAGAAGCAGCTGGTGCTGCTGGAGGCCAGCAAGACGGCACACTGTCCGGGATTCATGCATCTGGTGACGTTGGTGAAGAGCGGTATCATTGGCGATGTCGTCGATGTGAAGGCTTCACTCTCGAAGATGGTGAATCCCCCTACACGCGAGTTGGATGCCACTCAGGCAGGCGGTTCCGTCACAGAGCACGGACCACTGACGCTGATGGCTGTCATCAAGTTGCTGGGGCGGCAGATGACAGGTGTCAGCTTCCGTTCCAGGATGCAATATGGAGTGGATGTATTCACGAAAGGCATCATTGACTTCCCTAGTGCCACGGCGTCGGTGACACTGGGCATTGGCGTTAAGACCGAGGGAAACCTGGTAGTATCTGGAACGAAAGGCTATGTCTATGTGCCGGCCCCCTGGTGGCTGACTGACTATTTCGAGGTGCGCTATGAAGACCAGACCAAAAACAAGAAGTTCTTCTACAGCTATGATGGCGACGGCCTGCGCTATGAGATTCAGGAGTTTATCTCCATGATTGTGAACGGGCGGCTCAGTTCCTATCGGTTGCGTAGAAGAGAGAGCATTGCCATAGCCGAGATGATTGAAATGTACAGAAAAAGAGAAAATGTGACGGAGATATGACACAGTTGCAGCATCTACAAAAGGTTATTCTGGGCATCGCTAAAGATATTGATGAGCTTTGCCAGAAGAACCATATAGACTATTATCTGCTAGGCGGGTCTGCCATAGGTGCCATTCGGCACAAAGGTTTTATTCCCTGGGATGACGACCTCGACATCGTGATGAATGTAGAGAACTACGAGAAGTTCATCCAGGCTTGCAGAAGTCAGCTTGACACCAACAAATATTATATACAGGAAGGACTGAAAGACTGGCCATTATACTACACGAAGATTAAACTGAAAGGAACGCGTATCTCAGAGCCTGAGGGCTATGCTCCGACTCCCGACGGGCAGGGAATCTTCGTGGATGTGTTTAAGATGGACAATGCTCCCGCCAGTGGCATCGCCCAGCGTTGGCAATATGTCTGTGCCAAGTATTATCTCTGCTATCTGATAAGCAGGCGCACCTATCGGAGCGCGTCGCTCAAGAAAAGGATGATGCTGGCGGCTGCTGCCCCATTGGGTATCAGGCCGTTAAGGAGTTTCTTCAAGCATCAGGTGGAGAAATACAATGGCCAACCGACGGAGTATTACGGATTCTTCTATGGACGCACCCGCTTCCGCAATGCCCTCATCAGGTGTTCGGTCTTTGGCAAGCCCCTGCGCGTGCCTTTCGAGGACACCATGCTGCCCGTGCCCGAGCATTATCATGAATACCTCACGCAGATGTTTGGTGACTATATGACTCCTCCGCCTCAGTCGGAGCAGGTGGGGCAGCATGCGCTGGAAGTGGATTTTGGTTGTTATTAGACGAAGGCAATTCGACGCTTATCCCGGAGATGAAAGAGCAGAAAGATAATCCCAAGAGAAGGCTGGCTGTGATCATGTCTGTTTACAAAAGCGACAAAGAAGCTTTTGTACGACAAGCTGTTGAGAGCATATTGAGCCAGACTTGCGGCGATTTTGACTTATACATCCTTTTCGACGGCCCTGTTCAGAAAGGCGCGGATGACTATCTGTATGCGCTTAGAGATGAACGGGTTCACATCATGTCGAGGGAAAAGAACAAGGGCCTGGCCTTTTCCTTGAACGAATTGCTGGAAGAGGCACTGCCGAAGGACTATGAGTATATTGCGCGTATGGATGCGGATGATGTCTCGCTGCCTGAAAGATTTGAAAAACAAATCAGCTATTTGGACAGTCATCCCGATATGGATTGTGCTGGCAGCTGGGCGATAGAGATCAATGCTGACGGCAGCGAGTATTTCAGGAAGCAAATGCCTGTGACCCATGATGAATGCCGCAGGTTCTTTATGAAGCGCGACTGTCTGATCCATCCTACGGTTATGTTCCGGCGTTCCTATTTTGAAAAAGCAGGCCTTTATCCCACCGACACCTATTATGCTGAAGACACCTTGATGTGGGCAAAAGGTTTTGTAGGAGGATGCCGTTTTTCGAATGTTCCTGACTATCTGCTGAAGTTCCGGCTGGATGCTGACTTTTTCAACCGCAGGCGTGGATGGAAACTGGCCAAGTCTATACTGTTGCTCCGATGGAGGGTGAACCATATGTTGCACTATCCCCTTATCGCCTATATATATGCATTGTTGTATGCCGTTGCCAAGATGATGCCCATGTCGGTGCTGAGTTTCATCTATCGCAAGGCCCGATAAAAGCTATGACTGCTGAAAAAATATTGTTCGCGCTTCTCAGATGTGCCTTGTGGGGTGATGAGCTTAAGCAGGATCTGGATTCCGCCGACGTATTAGCAGCACTTGAACTAGCCAAGCAGCAGACGGTTGTCGGTTTGCTGTTCGACAGCATTCAGCGTTTTCAATCCTCCAAGATTTCCATTCCGCGCAAGGAACTGCTGAAATGGTTTTCACTGGCAGAAAAAGTAAGGAAGCGGAATGTCCTTGTAAACCAGGAACTGATTCATTTGGTGTCATGTCTGGAAAGTAATGGTATTGATTATGTGGTGGTGAAGGGGCAGACCTTGGGAGTTTGCTACCCCAAGGCTTTGCTGAGACAATCAGGAGATGTGGACTTTCTTATCAAGGATAACTATGTTTCTGTCAGGGATAAAATATCACGTCTGTTGGATGTGGAGCTTCCAAGGATAATCATAGAGAAAGAGGCAGTCTTCAAGATAAACGAGGTGGCTTTTGAACTTCACACGGATTTGACCCTTTTTGGAAGTAAGAAAAACCAACGGTTTTGGGACGAGTTGATCGCAGAATCATGGGACGATCACTTCTGTGTTGAGGTGGATGGTACCGCAGTCAGGACATTACCACCAACGGTAAATGCTGCATACGTTTTCATCCACATTTTCTTTCATTTCATACGTGAAGAGGTGGGGCTTCGGCAGTTCTGCGACTGGGCCGTTCTTCTTCATACTTACACAAAATCCATCAACCGTGAGCGGTTGGCGGTAATCTTGAAAAAGTTGGATATGCTGAATGCCTACCGTGCCTTCGGTACCATTCTGACAGATGAGCTGGGGCTACCGGAAAAGGAATTCCCTTTCGAGATAAGCGATAAAGACCGGCGATGGAAGAAAAGACTGCTGGCCGATATTTTCAAGAGTGGCAGTTTCGGTAAGTTGCACCAACAGGCGAAGCTGTCGTGGGGTTACAAGTTGGAAACGCTGGAGTTTGTCGTGCGCAATAGTTTCTTGTACTATCGGCTGGCGCCAACAGAGATGCGGCTGATAATTCCTCATAAGATAAAAGTTAACTGGGATTTGTATTCCAAGAAACATAAGACTTAGAAATTACTTAGAATTATGAAAATATCATTTTCGCCTCCTGACATTACAATGGAGGAGGCCGATTTGGTGCGTGATGCACTGTTGTCGGGGTGGATAACAACAGGTCCGAAAACGAAGGAGTTCGAACGGCAGATTGCCAGCTTCCTTGGCACAAAGAAGGCAGTGTGCCTGAGTTCTGCTACGGCATGTATGGAGTCTATACTACGATTACTTGACGTGGGTCCTGGCGACGAGGTTATCACTTCGGCCTATACATACACTGCTACTGCCTCCGTGGTGTGCCATGTGGGAGCCAAGCTTGTGTTAGTCGACACTCAGCCCGACTCCTTTGAGATGGACTATGAAAAGATGGCAGATGCCATTACTGAGCGGACAAAGGTCGTCATTCCGGTAGACCTTGGCGGCGTTCCTTGCGATTATAGAGCTATCTTTGATGCCGTAGAGAGCCGTCGCCATTTGTTTCAGCCGCGGAATGAGCTTCAGAAGGTCTTCGGACGCGTGATAGTTCTGGCTGACTCGGCACATGCTTTTGGTGCAAGGTGGCACGGGAAGATGGCAGGTGAGATTGCTGACTTCACATCCTTCTCTTTCCACGCAGTGAAGAACCTGACGACGGCCGAAGGAGGCACTTTGACTTGGCTGTCGAGGGATGGTATAGACGATGAGGCATTGTACCATCAATTCCAGCTTCTCAGCCTGCATGGACAGAATAAAGATGCACTGGCAAAAACAAAGCTGGGAGCTTGGGAATACGACATCATAGCCCCATATTACAAATGCAACATGACTGATGTGACAGCTGCCATTGGATTGGCTCAATTAAAGAGGTATCCGGAAATGCTTAACAGGCGGCGTCAGATAATTGGTCGCTATAACGAAGCTTTTAAAAGTCTGCCAGTCAAGGTGTTAAATCATTATCCTTCAGCTGACACTTCATCTAGTGGCCACTTATATATGATGCGCCTTGGAGGGAAGTCCATGAACGAGCGAAATGATTTGATTGTCAGGATGGCAGAGCGTGACATTGCATGCAATGTGCATTACAAGCCCCTGCCAATGATGACTGCCTACAAGGCATTGGGCTTTGATATAGCTGACTATCCCAATGCTTTCCGGTTATTCAGTAACGAAATGACGCTGCCTCTGCATACAAAGCTGACAGACGAAATGGTGGAGTACGTCATCACTAACCTCAAGGACCTGTTTTAATGATCAGAATTTTGGATGTGTTTTTTTCGGGAGTGGGTCTGATTGCCCTCTCGCCGCTGTTCCTGCTGCTTTATATTCTGTTAAGGCTTGAAAGCAGTGGCGGTGGTTTTTATTCCCAGGAACGGGTAGGGAAGGATGGCGTGCCTTTCATGTTGCATAAGTTTCGCACTATGCGAAAAGATGCTGACAGCATGGGACTGATTACGGTTGGTGAGCATGATCCCAGAATCACTCGAATAGGTTATTTCATCCGGAAGTACAAGCTAGACGAGCTTCCCCAGCTGTGGAATGTGTTTGTCGGTGACATGAGTCTGGTGGGACCCAGGCCGGAAGTGGAGAAATACACACGCCTATACACGGAAGAGCAGAACAAGGTGCTGAGTGTCAGACCAGGAATCACTGACTGGGCTTCTATCAAGTATGTGGATGAGAACGAGATTCTGGGGAAAGCCGAAAATCCTGACAAGGCGTATGTCGAACAAATCATGCCAGACAAAATCCGTTACAACAAGATTTGGATAGAGAATCAGACGGTGGCTGCCTATTTCAGAATCATCTTCACCACACTCTCGAGTATTATCAGATAAGCACACTTTTGCAAATTGTCGGGATAATTCTCTTCATTTAATTTGGATAATTGGCGGGAAATGCTTAATTTTGCAAACATGAATTACCAATATCACATTTTTTCTCCCTATCGGGTGTGCCCATTGGGAGCGCATGTCGACCACCAGCATGGGTTGGTTACAGGATTTGCTATCAACAAGGGTGTTGACCTCTGGTTTAATTTGCGTGAGGACAGCCTTGTCAAGTTATCATCAAGAACATTTGAGGGCGATGTGGCCTTTCATGTGAACACTCCCTCGCAGGTGAAGGAGCACCACTGGGGGGACTATGTCCGTGGAGCCAAGTATGCACTGAGGAAACGGTTTGAGCTGAAGTTTGGTATTGAAGGCGTCATTCAAGGCTCTTTGCCCGTGGGAGGCCTGTCGAGCAGTGCTGCCGTGCTAATTGCTTATGTGATGGCTTTGGCCAAGGCCAACGACATCACCCTGCAACCGTTTGAGGTGGTGAAGATAGCTTCTGAAGCGGAACGCGAGTATATCGGGTTGAATAACGGTCTGCTAGATCAGGCCTGCATAGCACTGGGAAAAAAGGACGGACTGCTTTTCCTGGACTGTGATTCGAACGACTACCGAATCATCAAAAAGAATCCTGAAATGCCAGAATTTGAAATCGGCATTTTCTTCTCGGGACTCACTCGCAGTCTTGTGAACAGTGACTATAATCTGAGGGTCTATGAGTGTAAGACAGCTGCTTGGAACATGCTGGCCTATACCGACCAGCCGCTGAAGACTTTCGACAAGACCTTCCTGCGCGACATTCCCAAGGCAACTTTCGACAAGACACGCATTGCCATGCCCGCCCGTTTTGCACGCAGGGCTGAACATTTCTATAGTGAATATCGGCGTGTGCGCCAGGGTGTTACGGCATGGGAGACAGGCAACCTGAAGCTGTTTGGTAAGTTGTCGTTCGATTCGTGCGAGAGTTCTATCCATAACTATGAATGCGGTAGTCCTGAACTGATTGCCATTTATGAGATTATGCGGAACCTGCCTGGTGTATGGGGTGGGCGATTCTCAGGAGCTGGTTTCAAGGGCGCGTGTATAGCATTGGTAAATCCAGCATACAAAGAAACGATAGAGAAGAAACTCACTGAGCAGTATCTTGAACAGTTCCCCGAATATGAGAAATCGTTCCAGGTGTTCTGGGTGAAGCCCGATGACGGTGCCCGGTTTGTTTGAGTTAGGAGTTAGGAATTAGGAGTTAGGAGTTAATATGAAAAATATCGTTATTGCTGCTGGTTATGCGACACGGTTGGGAGAATTGACCAAGAATTTTCCCAAGCCCTTGCTGAAGATAGGTTCTTCTACCATTCTGGGGCGTATGCTTGATGATATTGACCGTATTCCGGATATTGATGAACACATCATTATCTCCAACCATCGGTTTGCTCCCATCTTCGAGCAGTGGAAACAGGAGAAGCAGGATACATGGCAGAAGCCTGTCACCATTGTCGATGATGGAACAGAGTCGAATGATACCCGCTTGGGAGCAGTATGCGACCTGCTGTTTGCCATGGAGCAGTTGCATATTGACGATGATATGCTGGTAGTGGCTGCAGACAACCTCTTGTTCTTCTCATTCCAGGAGTTTGTTGACTTTGCCAGGGTAAAGAACACGTCATGCATCATGTGCCATGAACAGCCGGAACTGACGAAGTTGCAGCGCACGGGAGTGGTGGAGCTGGATGACAACCATCGGGTGCTGGGTATGGAGGAGAAGCCGCAGGTTCCCAAAAGCCATTGGGCAGTACCTCCCTTCTATATCTATTTGAAGAAAGACCTGGATGTAGTGCGCAGTTCCGTGGAGAATGGCTGTGGAAAGGATGCCCCCGGTAATCTGGCGCACTATATGGTTGAGCACACCGTGATGCACGCTTGGCCGATGAGTGCCGGGCGTTTTGACATTGGCAGTCTTGATACTTATTATGAAGCAGTAGAGAAATATGGAAAAGATTAGTTTAGACAATAAAAGTATTTTTGTGACCGGTGCTGCCGGATTCATTGGCAGCAACTTGGTGAAACGCCTGTTCAAGGATGTGAAGGGTGCCACCATCGTTGGCATCGACAACATGAACGACTACTATGATGTGGCGTTGAAGGAGTTCAGGCTGAATGAGCTGGATGCCGCCGTTCCTGAAGGGACGGTATGGAAGTTCGTCAAGGGCGACATTGCCGACAAAGCTGCGATTGATGCCATTTTCGAGCAATTCAAGCCCGCAGTGGTCGTGAATTTGGCGGCCCAGGCCGGGGTGCGCTACTCCATTACCAATCCCGATGCCTACATCCAGTCGAATCTTATAGGTTTCTACAACATTCTGGAGGCCTGCCGCCATCATCCCGTGGAGCATCTGGTCTATGCTTCCTCCTCGTCGGTTTACGGCTCCAACAAGAAAGTGCCTTATTCCACGGATGACAAGGTTGACAACCCCGTGAGCCTCTATGCCGCCACCAAGAAGAGCAACGAACTGATGGCCCATGCCTATTCGAAACTATATAATATCCCCTCGACAGGCCTG
>Ga0310690_10008272_pt1 | contig 13229 bp, 11 predicted proteins | sample AusTroGonzalo_MG_2_FD_207661 | JGI IMG/M metagenome (GOLD analysis project Ga0310690, IMG submission 207661) | Bovine rumen microbial communities from tropical cattle in Woodstock, Queensland, Australia - Gonzalo_04 (v2) (version 2) | ecosystem: Host-associated > Mammals > Digestive system >... | reverse complement strand
ATTTGAACATCGTCGTAACTGGATATCGATCGCGTAATTCGGTTCTCAATTCGTCTCGTTCCGAAATACCTTCCTGTTTGAGATCGGTGTTGAGACTTCCGCCGCCAGGAAAATTAATATTGGTAAATTTACCTCTAATTTCCCCAAGCGTAATTTTAGCCAAAGCGAGTGCCATGTTTTTCACCCAAACATCCCCATATTGTTTTTCATCTGGCCTAACACACTGACAATCAACGACAACCCATCCTTTTTGCATCTTGACTTCAACAGGATCTGGAGTCAAAGTCAACATCCGACTTCGAACATCATAAAATGGATCGTAATCGCCGCCGAGCATTCGTTGGCTAAAAGTCAAATAGCTCATCGCAAGTTCATAGTTTACCCACCCTGAACCAGCCGGTCTTCCTAACATCGGAAACCCAATGGCTCCATTAGCAACCAAATCATTCATATAAGAATCAATGCGACCGGCTCCAACTGCATTAGGGCCTACCAGATTAGAGGTGAATTTAGAAACGCCAACAACACCAATGGGAAGTTCAACACCAACGCCTTTGATGTATTCTTTTAGATCAATGGCATAAAATTTTCTGATTTGATAGGCATATTCATAAAACTCAACCAGAGCATCGTCAATAGCATCACTAAGTTGCTCATCAGTAAGTTCTACCGACACCAATGGATAACCAAGTTTGCGGTAAATCCAATCCTTAAATTCATCTTTGGTTTTGATATTGCTTCGGTGAACAATAGTTCCTTCATCTTCCATGTCATTGTCAGGAGAAACTTCATTAGGAATTTCACCATTGTTAGCAATTACCCGCCAATTGCTTTCATTAGAATTATAAACCAACTCAACAGTGTTATTGCGTCTGACTACTAAGCTATCCAATCCTCCGATTTTGGTATTACCATTGGGGACAACGACCACCGGACCGCCACCTTGTGCGACGATTTTAATCATCATCCCGCCACTTGGATTTTCAGGAAGGTTGATAGCAATATTCGCTTTTCTACAAATTACCAGATCTTTATCGTTAGCCGCATATGCCGAAGTAACTTCAACAGGATTATAAAGAATTTCGTCAGTATCGCTTTGACTCAAAATTTGCGGATTAACGATTTTCCATGTTGAACTTGACTGGTTGTAAATCAGTTCAACAGACATAAAAGATTCTTCTATAATCAGTAACTGATCTTGCCCATCAGCAACTTCGATGGTATCGCTTTCTCCAGCCATTACTGTTACCGGATCAGAAATTTCTTGTGTAGCTATCTTTATTGCTGTTTCATTTGAAGGAAGTGAAGGAAGTGTAATTATAATCCCGCCATTATTACAAATGATCAGATCATTAGCTTCCGCCTCAATAGAAACAGATGTTTGCCTTGGAGTGTAGATAGCATCTTTATTCAAGGTATCGCTAAATTGCGCCATTTTCTTATCCTATTTTCTTGTTTTCGTTTCCGAGTTATTTATTGAAAGGTCAAAAGCAATCAATTTTATGTCGTTTCGTTATGATGAATTATGATAATGTTTATTGATTGTGATAAATAGAAATGACGTTAGCTTAATTGTTGCAGCAATTAAGCAACTTGGTGGTTGACAAACCAAGCTGTCCGTCATCATTTAAAATAAAGGTTGACAAATGGGCTTAGATTTAAAAATCAAGCATTCAATTCTAAAAGATCATGAACAAATTTTTAGGTCTTGCCAAATTAAATTTGTTCATCCTTCCAAAAACGATGCTTCGCTGACAGTAATTAAATTCGAAAATTATAAAGCTTTATATATTGAAATTCAAAAATATTGTAATCAATTATTTGATCAAATATGGATAAAGCATTTCGAATCAAAAGACATTTACTCCAAATATGATAAATTATTAATGTTAAAATATGCAGATTTCAATATTGAAACAAAACTTACCTCATCATTCAGGCAATCATGTATAAAACATGTAGTTGGAATTTTTAATTCTTTTATTGAAGGTCATAACTTTACACTTTCAAAAAATGATAAAAATTTATTAATTAAAAAATCCACAAAACCCGAAATAAAAGAATTTGAAATTTCATTTGTATGGTGTGACATCAATACAAATCGAAAAATTTGTTTTATTCAAATTAATGGTTGCGGTGAATATGGAATAAAACACAAAACCGATGTTTATCACCCTAATTCTATGGTACTTCGCCTTCCTTTTAAGTTTAGCAAATATCATCGTTCAAAATTTAAAAATTGGGAATTTTGTTCTCCAAACTTATGTAAAGATGGAATTAGATTAAATTTTGTCAGATTAATTCCTAAGCGTCTTAATCAAAAACAAAATTCAAAATCAAAAAAATTTATTTCGGGCCAAGTTGGCTGTGACCAAGGTATAAATTCTGTCATCACTCTTGCCTGCAAAGATGAGAATGACGTTATTCATTCATTCCAATCTCCTTCTAAAGACAGGCAAGGATGGTCATTGTCTAAAATCATCAAAAGAATGAAAAGATGCAAAAAAGGTTCTAAGCAGTATGCTCGATATCAGAAATTGAGAGCAAATTTCATTCGTTGGTCCATCAATCAATCAAAACAATTTATTGAAGGCAATGATATCAAAGTTATTGCTTTGGAAGACATAAGATTTTTAGGAAAAGGATCGAATATTGGAGGGTTTTTATCAAAATTTGAACATTCTTTGATTAGGAGCAAACTCAACATGCTATGCGAGGATTGCGGTGCTTCCTTGCTTCTCCAAACCAACTCATATCGTTCTCAACGCTGTTCAAAATGTGGATTCGTTCATAAATTGAACAGAAAGAAAGGTACAAAGCAGTTTATCTGCATCAATTGCGGATTTGAACTCGATGCAGATTTGAATGCTGCTTTGAACCATTCAGTCAATCTTGAACCAAAGAAATTTGGTCAAATTGACAATGAACGAGGCGAGTTTTGGAAAGAAATCAAATCCGGTTCGCAGTTGGGAGTAAATTTAGTCCCCAACGACCCAGAACCTTTAGTTGAAACGTTATAAAACGTTAAACGGATACTATTGAAACGAAATTAGTCGATCGGATTGCCCCAACCTTCCATAGTGGTCATTGGATTATCGCGCAGAGACGGATCGAATTTTGTCCACCCAAACACATCGATAAATCCGGAAATTTTTTCCGTGCAGAGTTTGGAAAACATCGTATCGTAATCGACTTCAAACAATTTGTTAAATTCTTCCGGCCATTCCTCTTTAAACCCAACAACATCGATACCAAACGGATTGCTGATTTTGACTTTAACGTATTTCGCCATATCACCAAGTTTGATGTGCTCATAATTGTTGAGTTTCAAATGGTCAAGAAGCTGATTATAAAATGTCGCTACTTTAGCCGTGATATGCGCTCTCTTCTCCATCTGCAGGAATCCGGTGGCCTCACGTTTAGTTCGGTACGTGAATCGAAAGGCAATTTCTGAAACGCTCAATTGCTTGAACTTTTCATAAAGTTCAGTAAAATATTCATGATATTTGGCATCAGACCATTCTTCAAGCATTCCATGCTCGACACAGTATTTCAGCATGCTTTGAATTGTTTTGGAAAGCTGAACCCTTCGAATGTCAACGCCGGTATACTTGAATTGTTTTTTGGAGCCAATCATGTAAGCTCCTTCTTTGTCAGCCATGCGGTAAACATAATGCTTTCGTTTAAGGAAGCAAGCATGTGTAAAAACAGTTTCCAATTTGAATTCGATTCGTCTCAAATTGGAATGAAAGTATTCTTTGCAATGATCGGCGATTCTATTATTAAGCTCGTCGCAAATTTCTCCGGCCAAGCCTTTAAATTGGGCTACTTCTTCTTTCGTCCATTCAATATTCTTGTCACCAAAAAGTTTATGATATATCGGAGAACCATCGTTCATCAAAGAATCGGTATCACCCGCCAAAGTTGGATGAATGCCTTCATATCCAAGTTTTTCTTTGTGAATATCGGCAATAAAATCAAGCGAAGTTTTAATCACATGCTGTCCGCTCTGCGTTACTGCTTCAGCATTATCAACATCAAAACAGCAATAATGTCGAAGTCCAATAATACCATAAACGGAGTTCAGCATAATTTTATAAGCTTGCTGAGCATTGTTATAAAGTTCAGCCGCCGTGGTATACTGTTCTACCTTTTCTCCGGAAGTAATGCCGTTGACCCGCATTTCATTGAGTTCGGCTTGGAGCTTCAACCCCTTGTTTTTGGTCGTTCGACGTTCGTTATAAAGAAATTCAAGAAATTCCGGCATAATGCCTTTTTTAGCTTCCGGCTTCCGATAAAGAACTCCGTTGGCCGAAATGCAACAACTGTTCTTTAGAGCGATATTCAATTTTTCTTTAGTAGTCACTATGTCCTGCCCACGAATCGGTCTGATCGTTACTTGATCGCCGTTTTCTTCAATAATTTTTCCGATTTTAGTTTCCGGAGAACAGTTAATCAAAATCATGATGTTCGGATAAAGTGAGTTCAAGTCGAATGTATAACCACCTCGCTTGTAAAATCCAACACGAGTGTCATGAACATATGCGCCTTTAAATCCGGATTCCGGTTCCGGCAATCCGGTATCGGTCAAAAAGCAAAGATTGTGGTATTTTGCCTGGGCTTGGATAGCTCCTTGAACATAAGGAAGCGTGTGATAGATGGCCTCATATTCTACTAACCCAAGATGACAGAGAAACACAGCAAGATCGATAAACCGTTTTTTCTTGTCTAGTCTCACCACACGCTCAACGTCCATAATGTTGTATTCGACGTATTTGGAGAAATTTTGAGTATAAAATTCGTAGAAGCTTGGATATTCAGAGTGATCCAGCTTTCCCAATCCAAGCTCTTCATCGAGAATGTTATCCAATGCGTAAGATGGCTTGCCTTTTTCAAACTTGAACTTATAGAGGTACATGTAATCGATGATGGAAACACCAGTAATCTTGAGAATTTGAGACATGACGTTCTCGTCTTCGACGTAATAGCAAGTTCCAGCTGGGCTAAGCATAGATTGAACGTCAAAAGTAACACCGAGAATTTTGCATCCACGATTAAACAGATAAGGCATATCGAACGCCGAAATGTTCCACCCGGTAAGAATGTCTGGACGATGATCGGCCCAAAAAGTAAAGAAATCAGCCAATAGTTTAGTTTCAGAATCAAATTTGAAATAATGACGTTTAAGCATTTCCTCCGGAGTAGGAGGCTCAACGCCGTCTTCAAGGTAAGGTTTGGTTATGTCCCCATGTCCCTTAGGAGGCATATACCATATGAAATATTCATTCAAAATGGAGTCATAAATGGTAATCAAGTTGACAGGACGTTCAGCCAATGAAGCTTCCGGAAATTTGTCTGCTTCTGCCACAGCAATTTCAATATCTATCGTCCAAATCTTAAACTTGTTTTTACGAAAATCATCATTTCGTTCTTTACCGTGATAATAATTAAGCAGAAATTGGCGCGTTACCGGAAGATTTTCATAAAGTCTTACTCCAGGATGATCTTCAATCCATTTCTTGCGTTGGCTTTGTGTAGTAAAAGACTTTTTAATCAGTTGATCACCAAAAATCGATTTGGCAGTAGCTAAATGTTCAGTTTCCGGAGTAGCTTCATAGTAAAGGTAAGGATGCACATGCTCAAATCTCTGCTGTATCGGTCTGCCATTATCATCCCATGTATTGAGATAAATGGTAGTACCATAAGCGCCGTTGCTTTGACGTTCAGTGAGGGAGTAAATGGAGCGATACATGTTGGAATTTTCCTTGATTTTTGTTTCACGGTCATCAACCGCACACAGCCTCCGTTCCAATAGAACTGGCTAAAAAGAAAAATAAAAATGAAGCCGGATGGATAAAAAAGGTTAAGAAAAACAACCATCCGGCTTCTTGGGGGAATCAGAAAATTATTATGAAAGCTGAGCTAATTTGATCAGATTCGCCATAATCTGATGATATTTATGAAGATCAGCATAACCGCTGTCATTAAGAATGAAGATTTTTTCACCATCCTTGACCAAATATGTTGCCTGTTCTTTCCGATGAAAGAAGAAGAACTGAATGGGCCGTCCATCGGGTTCTGTAACTTCAACCACGGAGACGGCAGTATCATTATTGATGCACATCGAAATATTGATCGGATTATTATCAAGATTTTTCAGCATTTGGCTATGAGCCATTGCAAAAAATTTCGTAGCAGTTTCTTCGATGCTCTTGGAATTGAAAAGCTCGACATTGTGTTCAGACATTGTGTTCACCTCTTTTATGATTAGTTAGTGGTTTCATATTTTTGAATCAGCCGTTTCTTGGCATTTTCAATCAATTTTTCATCCATGGAAGTTCCGCCGACATTGAGACGGATGAAAGTTTGAAGAACCTGTTGTTCATCATACCCCCCACCGTTTTTAAATTCCATCTGCCCGATCATAATTTGGGTGCAGTCAAACCGGTTTCGATTCCACGGGTGTAATTCACTATAATACTTCCCACGATATTTGAACTTATCGCTGACAAAATCGATGATGGTGGTATATCTCTGTTTACCATCGACGATTTCTTCCATAGCAGTGAATTCACCGTTGTTGCATCGATCTTCCCAGTCACGTTTAGCAAAGATGATAGCGCCAATGGGAACACCATTAAATATACTGTCAATCAGAGCTTCTTTTTGTTCGTCAGTCCACACATCGCCGCGCTGATAAAATGGGTTGCGATCAACTCCAGAATGCCATTCTTTACCGTAAATGGTTTCCATAGTTGTATTGTAATATCGAATGATTGAATCGTCGTAATAAAGTTCATCATTGGAAAATTTCGAAGGATCAAAGACACAGTGCCAGTGATGAACCATATAGGAATAAGTGCCATTTTTGACTTCAATGCCATTGCGACGTTCGACGTTTTCTCGTTTGATATAATAAAAATTATCGCTTTTTGCAAGAACCACGCCCAAATTCGTCATCGTGCCTATTGGAATACTTCTTGATGGTGGGCATTTTATGCTGTCTTTGCAAAATGAAATACCATCATTTTCGTGATTGTCAAGCACAGTATCGATATAAAATTTGTCGTGTTCTTGATCGATATGAGAATTTAGATCGGCGAGTTTTTTGGATTCATTGAGAATATAAAAAACGTCTTCGCGCAAATTGTGAATCACTTGAATATAGCATTTTCTGCTATTGTCTTTAAAAATTCGACAGTACTGGTAATGGGCATGATCTCTGAGCAAAGTATCGGAAACTTCTCCGATGAGACTACGGAAAGTCTTGCCGTTCCTGTTTTTGAGTTCGGTCATTTGATCCTCCGATTCGATTTATATTTTAAAATACATGGAGGAATACAAAAAGTCAATTTGTTAACTTAAAAATACGAGAATGATTATAATTATGATCGCCGCGATACCAAAATGTTACTTCTACTTCTTTATTGCCACTTTTATATGAAATGAGCAATTGATTATGCATTTCTCCAATTTCTTTAATGGCGGCCACAAATTCATGTTCAATAGCACATAATGCCGCCATTGGCTTTTCTTGAGCAAGAGAACTGTATCGCTGACAAAGTTTACGAAGGACGTATTCAAGCTGAGCTTCAGCCTTTATTACCTCTATAATAGAGTAATCAATTTTCACTTTCATATCGCGTTTTCCTGTCTGTCTTAATAGCCGTCAACACTGAAATCGGATTTCCTTCTTCCCGGTATTTTTCCAACTTGTCAGAAACCGCTTTATTATGAGAAACCACCGCGAATTTTACTTGACTTTTTAATGACATGTTATAAATCGACTCAACTATGCGGTTGATACCGAATTGATCAATTCCAGAATCTATACATTCATCTAAAATGCACAAATTGGACAGTATGCGATTTCCAGTGATGAGATCACGGAAAGAAAACATCGTTGCCAAAGAAATTCGTTGACGTTCTCCAGAACTAAATTCATCAATGGTAGAAATGCCGTCAGGAGTGACAAATTCAAAATCGAAATTGGAGCTAAACACCACCGAGTAATCGGAACCTAACTGCTTCAAATAACTTTTCATCAAACCATTAACCAGCTGGGCGAGATCAGCTAAAATGTTCTTTTTTGCACCTGAATCACCAAAAGCAAGCTCCATTAGCTGTAATTTTTTTATTTCCTGCGCCTTGGCAGAAATCACAGAATTGACATCTTCAAGTTCTTTTTTAACCTTGATGATGAGATCGGTAAAAGGGTTTTCTCGCTCTTGGGCTTCTTGTAATTGTTTTTCCAAAGATTCAAGTTCATTTTTTAGATAATTGAGCTGATTGTCATTGAGCATTCGCTTTCGTTCAGCGTCTCTGATTTCTTCAATTTCATGAGAAAGTTCTACGCTTCGTTTTTCTAATTCTAAGCATTCTGTTTTTATCTTAATAATTGCATCTTTTACAACAGACAATTTGGCTTCAAATTCTTCTACAGAATTTCTAATGCTATTCAAATTAAGAACATTAGAAACTTTGTTTTTACAATCATCACAAATGATGTCGATGACTTCTGAATGTTTTCCAAGCAATTTGTTAGATTCGGCGATCTTGGTTTCAAGAACAGAAATCGCTGAATTATAAGTCATCAGAGCGTTCTTTTTGGCTTCGATGTTGTCTTTCAATAACATTTGTTCTTTTTCTTTTTCAGACCGATTTGGTAAAGCCGCGTATTTCAAAGCTTCTGATTCGCAATTTTTTATGGCCATCTGCTTTAAAGAAATTGCAGTTTTTAGCGCATCAGTCCGTCCGTTGTTTTCTTCTTCAAATCGATCATTTTTGCTCATCAGATCATGAAGACGCTCACCGATACGACCAATACTCATATTGGCCGTGTTAAATTCCATTTTGACCGCACTTAAATCAGAACGGACCATTTTGAGTACGGCTCCAAAATCAGTAAGATGAAAAAGTTGTTCGATGTACGCAACTTTTTCTGCTTTTGTCATTTCATAAAAATTTTGATAAGAACTTTGAGAAATGACGATTGATGATTTAAACAACTCATAAGGACAGCCGAGAATTTGCTCCTCAATCAATTCCTTCATTTGGGGAGTATTGCGGTCAAGCGGCTTCTCACCATTTTTCTGTAAGGTAAATCCAACACTTGGATTTTTGCCGCCGTTCTTCAAAAAAGCCTCGGAAACGTAGATGTCATCATCAAGTCGGAATTTCAACCGGCAAAAAGTTTTTAATTTATTACCAATCGATCGATTAATAATTTTGGCATTGTTGACATTCCTCAATGTCTTGCCATATAAGGCAAAGAGCATTGCATCAATAATTGTCGATTTTCCTGCCCCATTATTTGGCTTGTCAGTATCTTCTCCATCCATGCTAACATCGTTATTGATGCCTTTAATCAAAGTAAGAGAAGAAAGCGATTCAAAATTTATGGTGGTTTCTTCCCCAACAGATCGAAAATTTTGAATCGAAAGACTTAAAGGGCAAAATTTTTTCATTTTGAGACTCGATTAAAATTGAATGATGCTCTTTATCAAAAAATAAAAAATTGCTTAATCAAAAACGTCAATAATGAATTTCTTCTTAATAACTATATTGCTATTTTTGTAAGTTCTAACGATGGCCCTATCAAATGCATTGTAAGTGAAAGCAAACCATTGCGTACCTTCAAAACAAGTATGCAATTTAACACAAAAATATCGGTTAGCGGCCAAATTGTGATATTTCTTTCTTGCCACTTTATACATATGGCCAAGTTTCACTCCACCAAAAACACCCAAAACTTTCTTATTGGAAGGAATAAGTTCCGGATGTTTTTTAGCACGATTCAAAGCTTCAATAAATTCTTTGTGAGTAAACAATAAAGGAAATTCATCGCCGTCTTTCTGAACCCAAATTTGCTTATAAACAGATAACTGTCTGCCTTTCGGATGCGGATTGCCGACTTCAGCTACATAACCTTCTTTGATTTTGCCATATATGACGCCCATCTTTTGATTCTCCTCATCTAAGTGTTTTCATGTTTCGTTCGGTAATCACGATGAAAGTCGTATTAGGATGCCGTTCTGCTTGTCTTTTAGCAGCATCCCATTTAGCCATATTTTGGGCATAAGTCATTGCTTTAATCTGATAGTTTTCCATTGCCTTCGGAGTTTTCCGTTTTGGCATTGGAGGAGGAATAGTTTCAGCATAAGGTTTGCATTCTGCCCAAAACCTTTTAATCTCCCCGGTAGAAGCGTCTTTACATTCGAAATAAAAATCAATGTAATAATGATGCTCTTTATGATCGATCGGCGAAATGTATCGACAAACAATGATTTCTGAACCCCATCGAAGAAATGTTTTTGAGGAGTCCATGGCGATCATTAGTTTCAATTCCCACGATGATCGGTACGTTGCCGTTCTTGAACCATTCATGCCGCCCAAAAATTTTTGGGGATTTTTAGGAGTAAAATTTCCCTGCAAATAGGTTTTTCTTCCGTATTTGGCAATTTTAGGCGGAATTGGCATAACTCTAAATTAATTCGTAGATAGTGTCTGGTTTAGGTTCTTCACCTTTATTTACGAAGACGTTACAGGATTCAGGAACAATCGGATCGAGATTAAAACATTTATAAACTGAATAAAAATCATCGAATTTTTTTCTTCCGGTAGTCATTAAAAATTGGTTATATAAATGCTCAGCAACAGCCGGAAACACATGAATCGGAAGTTTGTGTATTTTTTCCATCCGCATAGCGTTATCGCTCGTATTGAGGAAAGCGGCTTCACTTTTATTGAAAAAAGCGTCAGATTGTTTGACGCAAGGCAAGCTAAAAATATTGATTTTCTTCAACAGTCTAACATTTGACGGCCAAAAGATGTATTCAAATTCATCATCATTGGGAAGCCCAATTGGTTTTTGCTCCAAAGTTTTTGGAAGAACTTCAATAGAATCAAATCCTTCTAAAAATTGTTTCAAATTTTCTTCAAGTTTGATTTTGTCTTCATTTAAAATTCCGAAAACCAAAACTTTCACCGGAGAAACATCATACTGCGGCTTGTCTTGATTATTTTTGAGGCATCCGCAATCAGTAGCCACATTAGAAGCATCGGGTGATGACGGGAGCTTGTTGTAATCTTGCAGTTTGAGAGCAATCATAGCGGCAAAGTTAGTGTCGGTCTTTGCTATTTCATCGACGAGTTTTGGACCGCCAACCACCGCCAATGAAGCACACCAAAAGGTTCTAATAGTGTCAAGATCACGTTCGACAGGACGCCACCGCTGTCCCTGCATCTTACGCCGGAACGCTCTGATCTTCAAAGCCAAATTTTTATCGAGGACATTAGCATGTTTTTCGGCGTTAATCATTTCTCCAGAAAAATCCGGACGATGATCGGGCTTACCACCAACACCATGACCACCAACGACTTCATTGGCGTAAGACAGCGCACTAGCCAGATGCTTTTCAAGACATTCAAGACATTTTGGGATAGCCATTATAATTTTCCTCCGTGTTTTATTCTGGCAATTCTACCATAGGAAGAAAATAAAAGCCGTCATATTCGTAAATTCTGCTCTCCATCATTTCTTGGAGATAGGGAATCATTTCAGAAAGATCAAAAAATTGGTGCAAATAAGTCGAAAGTCGCCCAATGTCGCCACCAGCAAACATTTCCATCTTCGAAACAGGATCGCTCTTCAAATTCTTAAAAATTTCCTCACGGTACGGAGAGTTTTTATATCTTCCAGATGTAAATTTGTCAAAATTATCGGTTAGCCATTCTCCCAAGGCATCGGCATCAATGTATTTTTTCCATTCTTCTTTTTCAGCATTATCAGATGCATATTCTTCCCACAGATAAATCAATTGTTGCGGGTGTTTTTCAAAATACCTGCGAAATCTTAAATCATTGGCTTTTTCGGCCGTGTCGTAAGAATCATAAACAAGAATTTTTTCATTTTCAAAAAGAATAATAAATCCATTATAGATTCCGCGTTCCGACGATATTTCTGAACCTTTAAGAATCCGCCCCGAAACTTCTTTTAATTTTTCAATGTCCATGACTTACTTTTTCCATTCATAGGCTTTCATATAGCAATCAGAAATGGGAAGATAGAATTTAGTCGGCTTTGCCATTTCCAAAGCGGCATCAACTGCCTCGCCAAAAAGTCTTTTGTCACAGTTATATAAAACAAATGAGTAAAATTCTTTGCGATCGATCGAAGAACTCATATTGAAAAACGATTTTAAAAATGAAGTCGGTTGTTCTTCGATTTTCTTTCTTAACTCATTGGTAATTTCGTCTTTTTTAATGCTCTCAATGACAGAAATAATTGTTTTGACTAATTTGTCATTTGGCACATATTCAGCCCACTTATTTTTGCCAAGATATTCATCGCAAAATTCAATTACCGCCCCCGGAGATTCAAAAACTTCTTCTTCCAAAGCCGCGATATAAAATTTACGAAATTCATCATCGTCATTAAAAACCGAAACTTGCCTATTCTGGCCAATACGGAAAAGCCGTTCTCCATCGAAAACCGGTTCAGCTACATCGACATCGCTTATGTCAAAAATGACTTGAAGAGAATTAATTACTTCTTCGTCAGACGGCGGCTGTGCAGACTTGCGTTTACGAAAAGAAAACATATGAATTCCATATTTTGTGTTGCCGTTATTTATGCAGTTAAATGGTTATAGTACGGCAAGAAAGAAAATGCTGATGGTGGTAGTAATCATTACCAATGTTTATGCATTGAATATGCTTACCATTTTTGTCATATACGGTCGTAATCGGTCGATGCGTGTGGCCGCAGATAGCAATGTCAAAACAGCAATCAAATGATAAAAACAAATCCTTCATCCCACTATACACGTTATACGGATTATCGCCATCTTTTTGGAAAAGATTCAATTCAGACCACGGAACGCAATGTGTTAGCAATACCGATTTTCCTTTATATCCGGACATTGCCGTTTTAATTTGTTCTACACATTTATGATTTTCTTTGATTGGATCGAAATCGACGATTTCACTGTCTCTCCATCCACCAATTATCTTACCATCCCATGGCTTGAAAGACAACGATCCATCATACCATAAAACATTTCCAACAAATCTAATGTCCTGAATATCAATAAACCCTTCTGTATCGAGACAGCATAAATTTCGTTTACCTTTAAGCATTTTGCTCGTGAGTTTAAGTGCATCATCTACCGCATATCCATAGACATCATGATTGCCGAGACAAAATATTATTGGAATGCCGAGATTGT
>Ga0310690_10008270_pt1 | contig 13233 bp, 12 predicted proteins | sample AusTroGonzalo_MG_2_FD_207661 | JGI IMG/M metagenome (GOLD analysis project Ga0310690, IMG submission 207661) | Bovine rumen microbial communities from tropical cattle in Woodstock, Queensland, Australia - Gonzalo_04 (v2) (version 2) | ecosystem: Host-associated > Mammals > Digestive system >... | reverse complement strand
CATCAACCAGGTGCGCAAGGAGAAATTCCTCATCCGCATGAACAACCGCATCGTCCCGGTGCGAACCTCCGATATTGCCTATTTCTACTCGGAAGCCAAGAATTCCTTCATCGTCACCACCAGCGGCGCCTCGTACGTGATGGACGAGTCCCTGGACACCATCGCCGAGAGCGTGGATCCGTCGGCCTTTTTCCGCATCTCCCGCAGCTGCATCATCTCCGAGGGCGTCATCGACTCCGTGTCCCGCCTCATGGGAGGCCGGTTGCAGATCGCCCTGCGCCGCGGCTATCCCGAGCTCACGGATTTCACCGTCTCCCGCGCCCGCGTCGATGATTTTCTCGCCTGGCTGGAGCGATAGTTTCTTCCTTCGCCGTCCCGTACACGAAATCGGCACTTTTGGTGGACGAACCCCTCCTTTCGGCCCTCTCGTACACGAAATCGGCCTTCCCGGTGTACGGGAACTTGTTTTTTTCTGTAGAAAAGTCGGGTGATTTGTTATTCTTTCTTACGATTCCGGGACTTTCGTCCCATTATATCGATTCTCATAACATTTTTCTGTTTGCGGGGGTTCCTATTGAAAAACAGAACCTATCTTTCGGGAAAAACGATATGGCTTTTTACAACGAAACCGCCGCCGAAAGAGCCTTCCTGGAGTCTCCTCCCATCTTTCATCTTTATACCAAACCGCTGGAGACGGAATCTCTGTTCTACACTGAACAAGAGCGGGTTATCCCCTTGAACTACTTGGCCATTGCCGCATATGAGGCTGGATGTACCTTGCTTGCCTTTTCCATTATGACCAATCATTTCCACTTCATCCTGATGGGAGAGTATGCGCAGGTCGTCGGCTTCTACGACCGCTTTCTCCCAATGCTTCGGAACTACTTCTCCCGCCACGGACGAGGTCTCGCTCCCGGGAGTTTGGAGCGGGGAATCACGCCCATCGATAACGTAAAGCAGCTCCGGACAGAAATTGCTTACGTTATTCGTAACGCATTCGTAGTTAATCCGGATGTGAATGTCTTTGCCGACCCCTGGTCCAGCGGTCACCTCTATTTCAACCCTATGCTGGAGAGGGGCGGTGTCCCCGCTTCGGCCTTGAAAGGCAGGGCGTTACGAGAGTTTACCAAGTCCCGGGGAACCATAGAAGTAGATCCTCGCATCCATATTAAGGACGGAGTTGCCCAGGCCTGGAGCTTCGTGGATTACCGAAAAGTGGAATCGTTTTATGACAATGCCAGGCAGTTCGTGAACAGTGTTCTGAGAAACGTAGAGGCACAGGTGGAAACGGCTCTACGTTATGGAGAGAACCCTTACCTAAGCGATGAAGAAATGTGGCCCCTGGTATTCAAGCTTTGTCATGAAAAATTTCAGGCCGATAAGCCATCCCTTATGGATGGCGCGGATAAAAAGAAGCTGGCCATCCTTTTAAAAAACAGATATCACTCCTCCAACAAGCAGTTGGCAAGGCTGACCGGCCTCGCCTTGAAAGACGTGGATGCGATGTTTCCCCTGGCCGGGACGGCTCAGAACAGATAAACGCAGAAGCCCATGCCCATCAGAAGGCACAGGGCGAAGGTGGACATCACCAGCAGCGGCAGCAAAGGGTCCAGGGCGCGGTCTTCGCGGGTCCAGATGCCCCTGAGGTGAAGGATGTACAGCGGCAGGGTGATCACCCACATCCAGTGCCACCAGGAAGGCCAGCAGAGGAGACAATAGGCAATCATGCAGGCCCAGCCCGTGCAAATGAGAATGGTCTGGTAAACCCGGGCCCGGTGAGCACCCAGTTTAATGGCTATGGTAACGCGGTTGGCGGCATCGGTTTTCATGTCCCGGATGTTGTTCACGTTAAGCACACCCACGCTGAAGCAACCCACGCCTGCAGCCGGCAACAGCAATTTCCAGTGGAGTCCCAAACCCTTGGTGCAGACGAAGTAAGCCCCCATCACAGACACCAGGCCAAAGAACAGGAACACATAGAAATCCCCTTTGGCATTGTAGCCGTAAGGGTTGTGTCCCAGGGTGTATTTCATGGCACCGATGATGGCGGCGGCGCCCAACATAAGCACCAGGATAGGCGTCATATCCAGCAGCGTCCCAAACGCCCGCCAGGTCATGGCCGCACCACTGACCATACAAAGCACCACAAACAGGCCGATGAGTCTTTTCATATCGGCCACGGTCATTTCCCCGCCGTTCAGGCCGTACTGAGGGCCCTGGCGGTCGGCCGTATCCGTGCCGCGGAGTACGTCTCCCAGCTCGTTGGAGAGGTTGGAGAGAATCTGTAAGCAAATGGTAGTGAGCACGATAAGGACGGCGGCCCAGGGATCGACTTTCCAATCGGCTACGGCCAGGAGGATCCCCAGCAGCACGCCCGCCACGGAAAGCGGCAGCGTTCGAAGGCGCATGGATTGAACGGCAGCTTTAAGAGTCATGGTTTTCGGTTTTTGCCGTGCAAAGATACGAAAAAAGCCGAAGTCGTACACCGGGAAGGCCGATTTCGTGTACGAGAGGGCCGAAAGGAGGGGGTCGTCCACCAAAAGTGGCGATTTCGTGTACGAGAGGGCCGAAAGTGAGGGTTCGTACACCAAAAGTGCCGATTTCGTGTACGGGAGTCAGAGACGAGAGGGAAAAAACGGGACGAAGGGAAATAGAGACGGGCGGAACAGCGGGGAGCATTGCCGTTTTGGCAAAATACGTTATCTTTGCAAGCTATGAAGAATATCCGCAATTTCTGCATCATTGCCCATATTGACCACGGTAAGTCCACCCTGGCCGACCGCCTGCTGGAGCTCACCCAAACCCTGAGCGCCCGCGAGATGGAGAACCAGGTGCTGGACGACATGGACCTGGAGCGAGAGAAGGGAATCACCATCAAGAGCCACGCCATTCAGATGGATTACGTGCGGGATGGGGAAACCTATCGGCTCAACCTTATTGACACGCCCGGCCATGTGGACTTTTCCTACGAAGTGTCCCGTTCCATCGCTTCCTGCGAAGGGGCCCTGCTGGTGGTGGATGCCTCGCAAGGCATTCAGGCTCAGACCATATCCAACCTCTACCAGGCCATTGACCACGGGCTGGAAATCATTCCCGTGCTCAACAAGATTGACATGGACAGCGCCCAGCCGGAGGTGGTGACGGACCAGGTCTGCGACCTCTTGGGTTGCGACCCGGAGGACGTATTAAGGGTATCGGCCCGTACCGGAGAAGGCGTGCAGGCTGTGCTGGATGCTATTGTGGATAAGGTTCCTGCGCCGAAGGGAGACCCCTCCAAACCGCTGCAGGCCCTGATTTTCGACTCTGTGTTCAACCAGTTCCGCGGCATCATTGCATATTTCAAGGTGGTGAACGGCAGCATTCGCACCGGAGACAAGGTGAAGTTCTTCTCCACCGGCAACGAGTATGAGGCCGAAGAGGTGGGCAACCTGAAACTCAAGCTCAATCCCACCGGCGAGGTAAAAGCCGGTGACGTGGGCTATATCATCACCGGCATCAAGGCCGCCGTGGAAGTAAAGGTGGGAGACACCATCACCCATGTGGAAGAGCCTTGTTCCCAAGCGATTGCCGGTTTCGAAGAGGTGAAGCCGATGGTTTTCGCCGGCCTGTATCCGGTAGATGCCTCCAAGTTCGAAGAACTGCGCGCCACGCTGGAGAAGTTCCAGCTGAACGATGCCTCCTTCACTTACGAACCGGAGAGTTCCCTGGCCCTGGGCTTCGGCTTCCGTTGCGGTTTCCTGGGCCTGCTGCACCTGGAGATTGTGCAGGAGCGCCTGTTCCGCGAGTTCAACATGGACGTGATCACCACCGTCCCCAACGTATCTTATAAGGTATATACCACCAAGGGCGAGGTCGTGGATGTCCACAATCCTTCCGGCCTTCCCCCGGCATCGGTCATCGACCATATCGAAGAGCCTTACATCCGCGCGCAGATTATCACCAAGGCCGATTTTTACGGCCCCATCATGAAACTGTGCATGGACAAGAGGGGCACCCTCATCGGCCAGCATTACATTACCACCGACCGCGTGGAGCTGAACTACGACCTGCCGCTCTCCGAGGTGGTCTTTGACTTCTACGACAAGCTCAAGTCCATCTCCAAGGGCTACGCCTCCTTCGACTATCACGTGACGGACTTCCGTCCGGCCCGCCTGGTGAAGCTGGACATCCTCCTGAACGGAGACCCGGCCGATGCTTTGAGTACCCTGATTCACGAGGACCATGCCTACGATTTCGGCCGGAAGATCTGCCTCAAGCTCAAGGACCTGATTCCCCGCCAGCAGTTCGACATCGCCGTGCAGGCGGCCATCGGCGCCAAGATCATCGCCCGCGAAACCGTGCGCCAGGTGCGTAAGGACGTGACGGCCAAGTGCTACGGCGGTGACGTGACCCGTAAGCGTAAACTGCTGGAGAAGCAGAAAGAAGGCAAGAAGCGCATGCGCCAGATCGGCACCGTCCAGGTCCCCCAAAGCGCCTTCATGGCAGTTCTCAAACTGGATTAATTACCTGGTCAGTGCCAGGTCCCCCTGACTTCCCTCCGTGCACCGTAGAGGCCCTGCCCGTGCACGGAGGGTTCGTTTTGGCAGGGCCGTGCACCGGAGGGCCACTTTTCGTGCACGGGAGGGCACCATCGGCAGGGCCGCGCACCGGAGGGCCAGATTTCGTGCACGGGATTGATTATTCGGCCGGAAATGATTATATTTGTAACTCCACAGACACTATATTATGGCAAAATCTTTCGAAGAACTCCAAACCATCGCCACACAGGTGCGCCGGGATATTCTGCGCATGGTGTGCATGGCCAAATCCGGCCATCCCGGCGGTTCCATGTCCTCTACGGATATTCTCACGTATCTGTTCTTTAACCAGATGAAGCATGACCCCGCCACCTGGACCCGCAGCGGCAAGGGGCAGGATGCATTCATTCCCAGCGCAGGCCACCTTGCGCCCGTGTACTATTCCCTTCTCGCCCGCACCGGATACTTCCCGGTGAGCGAACTCGCAACCCTCCGTCAGATGGGTTCACGCCTGCAGGGCCACCCTTCCGTTGACAAGAAGCTTCCCGGCGTTTTCCAGCCTTCCGGTTCCCTGGGTCAGGGTCTGAGTTGCGCAGCCGGTATAGCCCTTGGGAAGAAGATGGACAAGGAAGACAATTTTGTTTACTGCCTCTGCGGAGACGGTGAAAGCGAAGAAGGCCAGATTTGGGAAGCCGGCATGTTCGCCGTATTCCACAAACTGGACAACCTCATCGCCTTCACCGACTGGAACGAAAAGCAGATTGACGGCCCCGTGGAAGAAGTTGCCGCACTGGGAGACCTTGCAGCCAAGTGGGAAGCCTGGGGCTGGAACGTGATAGTGGCCGATGGTCACGATTTCGACTCCATCGCCAAGGCTTTCGAGCTGGCCAAGGCCGGCAAGGGCAGCGGCAAGCCCAGCATGATCCTGTTCAAGACAGAGATGGGTCACGGAGTAGATTTCATGGCCGGCACCCACAAATGGCACGGTGCAGCACCCAAGCCGGAGCAGCTTGAAGAGGCTCTTAAACAGTTAGGTGAAACCGCATTAGGAGATTTTTAGTATGAAAAAGTATATAGATTCAGGTAAAGTTGATACCCGCAGCGGCTTTGGCGCAGGACTTCTGGAAGCCGGAAAGGCAAACGATCAGGTAGTGGCCCTCACCGCAGACCTCAAAGGATCCCTCAAGATGGACGCCTTTGCAAAGGAATTCCCTGAGCGCTTCATCCAGTGCGGCATTGCAGAGGCCAATATGATTGGCGCCGCCGCAGGCCTTGCCATCACCGGTAAGATTCCCTTCGTGGGCTCCTTCGCAGAATTCGTGACCGGCCGCGTCTATGACCAGATCCGTCAGGAAGTCTGCTACGGCAACACCAATGTCAAGATTGCCTCTTCCCACGCCGGCATCACGCTGGGCGAGGACGGCGCCACCCACCAGACCATGGAAGACATCGCCCTCATGCGCGCCCTTCCCGGAATGGTGGTCATCAACCCCTGCGACTTCAACCAGACCAAGCAGGCCACCATCGCCGCCGCCAAGTATGTAGGCCCCGTGTACCTCCGTTTCGGCCGTCCCGCCGTTCCCAACTTCACAGATCCGGAAGAGCCCTTTGTGATTGGCAAAGCCATCGTGATGAACGAAGGTAAGGATGTCACCCTCATCGCCACCGGTCATACCGTGTGGGAGGCTCTTGGCGCAGCCGAAGCCCTGGAGGCCGAGGGCATCAGCGCCGAGGTCATTGACATCGCCACCATCAAGCCCCTGGACGAGGAAGCCATTGTGGCATCGGCCCAAAAGACCGGCTGCGTGGTCGTGGCCGAGGAGCACAACGCCTTCGGTGGCCTGAGCGAGGCCGTGGCCGGAGTGCTGGCCGCCAAGTGCCCGAAGCCCGTGGAATTTGTGAACGGTGGAGACCGCTTCGGCCAGTCTGGCACGCCTTCTGCATTAATGGCCGCGTACGGCCTGGACGCCCCGCACATCGCGGAAGCCGCCAAGAAGGCCATCGCCAGAAAATAAATGGATTCTTTAGAGCAGGTTTTTAATAGCATCGTACACGACTACTCCGAACGTCTCTTTTGGCACGTTCGCCGCATGGTGAACAGCCATGAGGATGCCGACGACCTGCTCCAGGACATCTTCCTTAAGATATGGACTGCGCTTCCCTCTTTCCGGGGGGAGGCGCAGCTTTATACCTGGGTGTGGCGCATCGCCACCAACGAAACCCTGAACCATTTGCGTAAGGAACGCGTGCGCGCGGCACTCAGGATGCAGTCCGTGGATGCCGAGATGGAGCGCCGCATAGAGGCCGATCCCTACTTCAACGGCACCGCCGCCCAGCGGGAACTGGCCAAGGCCCTGGTCCGTCTGCCGGAGAAGCAGCGCCAGGTCTTCGTGATGCGCTGGTGGGACGAATTGAGCTATGAGGAGATATCGGCCATTACCGGCACCTCGGTGGGGGCACTGAAAGCCTCCTATCATATAGCACAAGAGAAACTCAAATTAAACCTTTCCGAACTGGACGTGTCAAAGTAAGCGTTATGACCAAAAGAAACGACATATCGGTCCCCCAGGACTACTTCCAGAATCTGGAACAGAGGCTTAGCCGCATCCCCAGCCAGGAGGTGCGTCCCACCACGTTCCAGAAGGTGTCCCCCTGGCTCGCGTATGCAGCCAGCCTGGCCATTCTGGCAGCCGTCGGGGGTTTTGTCTTCCGGAAAGCTGCAGCTCCTGTCCAGGAAGACTACAGTTGGGACTACATCTCCTACCTTTCCCGTTCTGTGGATCCGGACGGGGTGGTAGAGCTCGAGGAGAATGCAGCCCTGACTGAAGAAGACATCGTCAATTTCCTCCTGGCCGATAACAGTATCTCAGTTGAACTTATAGCAGAAGCGAACTATGAAGAAGATAATTAGTGTATTGTTAGCCCTTGCCCTGGTGGCCGGCATGGCCCACGCCCAGGACAAGCAAGAAAAGAAGAACGGTCACGACTGGCGCGAAAAAGTGCGTGCAGAACAGGTGGCTTTCATTACCTCCGAACTGGATTTGAGCGAAAGCGAGGCCCAGGCCTTCTGGCCCGTGTACAATGACGTCCAGAAGCAGCGCCGCGAAGCCTTCAAGAGTGCAGGACAGGCCTTTGCCGCCCTCCAGGAAGGTGCCGAAGGAAAGGATGCCGACAAACTGCTGGACCAGTACCTGGCCGCCAAGAAAGCCGGAGAAAAGATCGAGGCCGATGCCGTGGCCCGTTACAAGAAGGTTCTTCCCGTGAGCAAGGTGGCCAAATTGCTTCTGGCCGAAGAAAAGTTCCGTCAGAACCAGATCCATCGCCTGGGACAAGGCCGTGGCCCCGGACAGGGCAACCGTCCCGGTCCCGGAATGCCTCCCCCCGGAGGCCGTCAGCCTCAGACGAACGAGCCGTCCACCAAGTAACAGCTCCGGTCACACATCTGGGCCAGACCCGCGTCATGAGTAACAATGACCACGGTCTGGCCTAATTGTTTGCGCAGGTTCAGGAAGAGCTGATGGATCTCTTCCTTGGTGCGGCTGTCCAGGTTGCCGGTGGGTTCATCGGCAAAGAGAATGGCGGGACTGTTGGCCAGGGCGCGGGCTATGGCCACGCGCTGCTGCTCGCCGCCGGAGAGTTCGGACGGCTTGTGGGTGAAACGGGCTTCCAGGCCGACGAGGGCCAGGAGCTCTTCGGCTCTGGTGCGGGCCTGTCTGGAACTGGTGCCTCCGATGAGCGAAGGGATCATCACGTTTTCCACCGCCGTGAATTCCGGCAGCAGGTGATGGGCCTGGAAAACGAAGCCTATGCGCCGGTTACGGAAATCTGCCAGGGGACGTGCCCCCAGCGACAGGACATCGGTCCCGTCAATGGAAAGCACTCCTGCATCCGGGGTCAGGAGGGTTCCCAGAATTTGCAGCAGGGTGGATTTCCCGGCTCCGGAGGCGCCCATGATGGCTACTACCTCCCCCGGTTCTACGCTGAAATCCACTCCTTTAAGGACTTCCAGCGCACCGAAAGACTTGCGGATATTCTTGGCTTCGATAATCATTTTCACTATCTTTGCAATTGACACAAAGATAGGAACAATCTTGCAAAAGCGCAACCTCATCACCCTGCTCCTGCTGCTTCTGTGCTGGCTTTCACCTGCACAGGAACGCTTGTCAGCCGTGGGAGGCAACACCCTCTGGAGCACCAAAAACGGAACAGAGTTTCTGGAACGGCTGATCCAGGATATCCAAGCGGCCCGGAACACCGTTGAACTGGAGTATTACTGGTTTGACACGGATGCTACGGGCAAGAAGGTCCGGGAAGCCCTCATGGCCAAGGCCCGGGAAGGAGTGACGGTGCGGCTCATCATGGACAACCTTATCACGCCCTTCGCCCCGGAATCCTACTACGACAAAATGAGAAAGGCCGGCGTGGAGTTGCACTACGTTCATAATTTTAAGAGAATGGGGCCTTTCTCGGCTGTAGGAAGCATCTTCGGCCCCCGGGACCACCGGAAAATCGCCATCATAGACAGACGCATCGCCTACACCGGCGGCATGAATTTCTACGATGATGCCATCCTGAAATGGAAGGACACCCAGGTGCGCGTGGAAGGACCGGCGGCCGCACGGCTATGGGAAGTCTTTGCGAAGTCCTGGCAGAAGATAGCCGGCGAAAACCTGGAGCCCGTCTCCCCCGCCCCCGCGCAAGGAGAGGTGGTGGCAGAGGCCTTCGGCACCTTCGGAAAATCCCGGCTGGACACCACTTACATAGCCCTACTGAACAAGGCCGATAAGTATTTCTACCTCCAGACACCCTATTTTGCCCCTCCGCGGGAACTGGTGGATGCCTTCAAGGCCGCTGCCGGGCGCGGGGTGGACGTCCGCCTCCTGGTACCGGAAAAGAGCGACTGGGGCTTCATGAACGAACTCACCCACGAGTACGCCGTGGAACTGATGCGGGCCGGAGTGGGCCTGTATGTATATCAGGGCGCCTACGACCACACCAAGATCTTCGTCATGGACGATTCCCTGGCCTGCTGCAGCACGGTGAACATGGACTACCGCAGCCTCCGCACCAATTGGGAAAACGGCTTCTATTTCTATGATCCTGAGAGTACCCGCCATTTCAAGGACCTTTTCCTGGATTGGGCCGCCCGGTCTGTGGAGCTGGGACCTGACGCCCAGCCCGCCAAGGGCTTCCGCAAAGGCTATCGCGACTTCCTCCGCAAGTTGAGCCCGCTTTTCTAAAATTTCATTATCTTTGTAGATACACTCGGGGTGTGGCGCAGTTGGCTAGCGCATCTGGTTTGGGACCAGAGGGTCGTGTGTTCGAGTCACATCACCCCGACAAAATCTTTTTGCTATGTATCTGTTAGGTTACGACATTGGAAGTTCTTCGGTGAAGGCTTCGCTGGTAGATGTCCAAAGCGGAAAATGCGTCGCATCGGCCTTTTATCCCAAAACAGAGGCGCCCATCATTGCCAAACAGCCCGGCTGGGCCGAACAGGATCCTTCCATGTGGATGGGCAATCTGCGCCTGGCCACCGAGGATGTCCTCCATCAGGTCAAAGAGATGGATGCCAAGGATATCAAGGCCATCGGTATTTCCTACCAGATGCACGGCCTGGTTTGCGTGGACCGGGACATGAACGTATTGCGGCCCTCCATCATCTGGTGCGATTCCCGCGCCGTCCCGTTCGGCAATGGCGCGTTCGAGGCGCTGGGAAAAGAGTATTGCCTGAGCCACCTGCTCAACTCCCCCGGCAACTTTACCGCCGCCAAACTGGCCTGGGTCAAGGAAAACGAGCCCGAATTGTACGGGCGCATCTGGAAAATCATGCTCCCGGGAGACTACATTGCCATGCGGCTCACGGGAACCGTCTGCACCACCGTCAGCGGCCTTTCGGAAGGCATCTTCTGGGATTTCCAGAACAACAGGCCCAGTCAGGAACTTCTGGACTACTTTGGGTTTGACGCCTCCATCCTGGCTCCCGTGAAGCCCACCTTCGGCATCCAGGGCACCCTGACCCGCGAAGCGGCCCAGAGCCTGGGCCTGGCCGAAGGCACGCCTGTCACATACCGCGCCGGAGACCAGCCCAACAACGCCCTCAGCCTCAACGTCTTCAACCCTGGTGAGATTGCCTCCACCGCCGGCACTTCCGGTGTGGTGTATGGCGTCATCGGCCAGGTTTCTTATGACCCGCTGTCCCGCGTGAACTCCTTCGCCCACGTGAACCATACGGAGGCCGATCCCCGGCTGGGTGTCCTGCTGTGCATCAACGGCACCGGCATCCTCAACTCCTGGATGCGCCGCAACGTTGCCCCGGAGGGCATCTCCTACCCGGACATGAACAAGATGGCTGCGGAGGTTCCCATCGGCTCGGAAGGCGTGAGCATCCTTCCCTTCGGCAACGGGGCCGAGCGGATGCTCCAGAACAAGGACACCGGCTGCAGCGTACATGGCGTCAACTTCAACCGGCATGACAAGCGCCATCTGCTGCGCGCCGCGCAGGAGGGCATCGTCTTCTCCTTCCAGTACGGCATAGAAATCATGGAGCAGATGGGCCTGAAGGTGAACAAGATTCACGCCGGAGAGGCCAATATGTTCCAGAGCAAGATCTTCCGGGAAACCCTTTCCGGCGTTTCCGGAGCCACCATCGAACTATACAACACGGACGGTTCCGTGGGCGCCGCCAAGGGCGCCGGTCTGGGTGCGGGAATCTACAAATCCACCCAGGAGGCCTTCTCCTCCCTGGAACGCATCTCCGTCATCACCCCGGACCACCAGGATGAATACAAAGAGGCCTATGAGCGGTGGAAGTCGCATCTGAACGCCTGATTTATTGAATTATAACTAATTATCCATAGCACTATGACTAAAGAATATTTCCCTTCCATCGGCAAGATTCCGTTTGAAGGAGTCCAGAGCAAGAATCCCCTTGCCTTCCATTATTATGACGCCAACCGCGTGGTCATGGGCAAGCCCATGAAGGAATGGCTCAAATTCGCCATGGCCTGGTGGCATACCCTGGGCCAGGCTTCCGGAGACCCCTTCGGCGGCCAGACCCGCTCCTATGAGTGGGACAAGGGCGAGTGCCCCTACTGCCGCGCCCGCCAGAAGGCCGATGCCGGTTTCGAGCTGATGCAGAAACTGGGAATCGAATATTTCTGCTTCCACGATGTGGATATCATCGAAGACTGCGAAGACATTGCCGAATATGAGGCCCGCATGAAGGACATCACGGACTACCTTCTGGAAAAGATGAAGGAGACCGGCATCAAGAACCTCTGGGGCACCGCCAATGTGTTCGGCCACAAGCGCTACATGAACGGCGCCGCCACCAATCCGCAGTTTGACATCGTGGCCCGCGCCGCCGTCCAGATCAAGAACGCCCTGGATGCCACCATCAAGCTGGGAGGTACCAACTATGTGTTCTGGGGAGGCCGTGAAGGCTATTACACCCTGCTGAACACCCAGATGCAGAGGGAGAAGGACCATCTGGCCAAGATGCTCACCGCCGCCCGCGACTATGCCCGCGCCAAGGGATTCAAGGGCACTTTCCTCATCGAGCCCAAGCCCATGGAGCCCACCAAGCACCAGTACGACGTGGATACGGAGACCGTAATTGGCTTCCTCCGTGCCAACGGACTGGACAAGGACTTCAAGGTCAACATCGAGGTGAACCACGCCACCTTAGCCGGCCACACCTTCGAGCATGAACTCACCGTGGCCCGCGAGAACGGTTTCCTGGGTTCCATCGACGCCAACCGCGGAGACGCCCAGAACGGCTGGGATACGGACCAGTTCCCCATCGATGCCCTGGATCTGACCCAGGCCATGATGCAGATCCTCCTCAACGGCGGCTTCGGCAATGGCGGCACCAACTTCGACGCCAAACTGCGCCGCTCCTCCACGGATCCTGAGGACATCTTCATCGCCCATATCAGCGCCATGGATGCCATGGCCCATGCCCTCCTGAACGCGGCTGCCATCCTGGAAGAGAGCCCGCTGCCCGCCATGGTCAAGGAGCGTTACGCTTCCTTCGACAGCGGACTGGGCAAGCAGTTCGAGGAAGGAAAGGCCTCCCTGGAAGACCTTTATGAGTATGCCAAGAAGGCCGGCGAACCCGTAGCCGCCTCCGGCAAGCAGGAGCTCTGCGAGACCTACCTCAACCTGTACGCAAAGTAATATGAGCGAATACAAGAACAACGGCAATCCGCTGTACCTGATCAGCATTGTATTGGTTGCCGTTATCGGCGGCCTGCTGTTCGGTTACGACACGGCCGTGATCTCCGGTGCCGAGAAAGGCCTCCAGGCCTTTTTCCAGAGCGCCCCGGACTTTACCTATACGGACGGCTGGCATGGTTTCACCACCTCCAGCGCCCTGATCGGCTGCATCATCGGCGCCCTGCTTTCGGGCCGACTGGCCCAGCGCCTGGGCCGCAAGCGTGCGCTTTTCGTAGCCGGTATCCTCTTCTTCCTGAGCGCCCTGGGTTCGTATTACCCCGAGTTCCTCTTCTTCCCCAAGGGAGTCGCTTCCAAGGGACTGCTCGTGGCCTTTAACTGCTACCGCATCCTGGGCGGCATTGGCGTAGGCCTGGCATCGGCCATCTGCCCCATGTACATTGCCGAGATTTCCCCGGCCCGCAAGCGCGGACGCCTGGTGTCCTGGAACCAGTTTGCCATTATCTTCGGCCAGCTGGTGGTGTACTTCGTGAACTTC
>Ga0310690_10008269_pt1 | contig 13233 bp, 9 predicted proteins | sample AusTroGonzalo_MG_2_FD_207661 | JGI IMG/M metagenome (GOLD analysis project Ga0310690, IMG submission 207661) | Bovine rumen microbial communities from tropical cattle in Woodstock, Queensland, Australia - Gonzalo_04 (v2) (version 2) | ecosystem: Host-associated > Mammals > Digestive system >... | reverse complement strand
TATTGAAACTGAACCCGGCATTTGTCAGCGGACTGATTCTCGCCGTTAGACTTATTGACTGTTTCTGGAGTCCTGTAGTCGGACGCTATATTGACAACCACAACCCTAAACTTGGAAAATATCGTTCCTACCTGCTTTATGGCGGTATTCCCCTTACTGCAGCTGCCTGCTTGCTGATGCTTCCTCAGGCTGCAGAATGGTCAATGACCATGAAGATTGTGTATGCCACCGTGAGCTACACCGTACTGAGCATGATTTATTCTGTCGTCAACATCCCTTATGGCTCAATCATGGCCAGTATGACCCGTGATAATGACGAGGTGCTTATCCTAACTTCTACCCGAATGGTATGTGCCAACATCGGTCAGATTATCGTACAGGCAGGTTTCCCCATCGGATTAGCTATCTGTGTTCATGAGGCTATAGACTGGAATCAGGCTACCTTCATGGCTATTGGTACCATTCCTGCCTTCGTTATTCTGCCTTTGCTGCCCACACTGAAAAGATGGCTAGGCAAAAAAGGTCTTTACTACACACTGCTGGCTATCGGTCTTGTAGGATTTGCTATTTTGTTCACCATTGGTAAGTTCTTTGATGTTGAATCTCTGAACACGCTTGTTCAAATTGCTAAGGTGATGACTGGTGTAGGACTGCTGGTTGGTTCACTGATGTGGGCATTGGTGCCTGAGGTTATCACCGAGGCTGAATATCGCACAGGCAACAGACCCGCTGCTACTGTAAATGCACTCGCTGGTGTGGCTTTCAAGGCTGGTTTCTCTATTGCCGGTTGGATTACACCTCTGGTGATGGGATGGATTGGTTTCAATTTTGCCAGCGAAGAATCAGCTCTGCCTACCACTCCATTTGCATGGTTTATGGTAACTTGTGTGTTCGCTCTCGTAGGCTTCGTGCTCCTAATGTTCTGCTTCATGGGTAGCAAGGAGAATATCACCACGACACCTGAGAAGCCCGTTACCTTTGGTGAGATGTGGCAAGAGTTCAAGGCTAACAAGTGTCTGCAACTGGTACTAAGCATTTTCGTCGTCGTATTCTTGGCATCTTTCATCAGCGCGCCAGTAAATGCGTACTATACAAAATTGGCTAACTATTCTGCCATTGCACAGAATGCCATTCTGGTCTTCACCTGCATCATCCCCGCAATTCTTCTCGTCGTAGTAGGTCTCCTCATCTACAAGTATCCCCTTACAGATGAGAGACTCGACGAAATCAACAAGGAGATTGAGGCTCGTAACAACAAATAATGAATATGATTAAGAACTTTAAGATATTGACACTCTGTCTAGCCATGATGCCCCTTGCATCAATGGCTCAGCAGGGTTTGAAAGACGCTATCGGGAAATACTGCCTGATTGGTGCTGCCATCAACCAGTGGCAGAGTGACGGACAAGTGCCTGAAGGCGATGCTATCGTGGATAAGCACTTCAACTGTGCCGTAGCTGAAAACTGTATGAAACCTGAGTCACTGGCTCCTGCCGAGGGTATCTTTGACTTCCGTGTGGCTGACAAATTCGTGAGCTATTGCGAACAGCATAAGCTTAAGGTCATCGGACATTGTCTGGTGTGGCATTCTCAGGCACCCGACTGGTGGTTTACGAATGGCTATGCAGCTTCTCCTGCTTCTAAGGAAGTGGTAAAAGCCCGTCTTATCAAGCACATCAAGACCGTAGTAGGACACTTCAAAGGTCAGGTACACGGTTGGGACGTAGTGAACGAAGCTATCGAAGACGATGGTTCATTCCGTAAGTCAGCATATTACAATCTGCTTGGCGAGGAGTTCATCGAGATAGCCTTCCGTACCGCTCATGAGGCTGATCCTGACGCAGAGCTCTATTACAACGACTACTCAATGGCTGGTGCAAAGAAGCGTGAAGCCGTTTGTCAGTTAGTTAAGAAGCTAAAGTCAAAGGGGCTGCGCATCGACGGCGTGGGTATGCAGAGCCACAACGGTCTGGACTATCCTAACCTCACGGAATACGAGAAAAGCATCGATGCCTTTGCAGCTTGTGGCGTGAAGGTAATGATTACGGAGCTCGACATGAACGTACTGCCTAACCCAGAAGGTTTCAGCGGTGCAGATATTGCACAGAACTTCGAACTGAAGCAGAAGTATAACCCTTATACAGAGGGGCTGCCCGCTGCTAAGCAAAAGGAAGTGGACAAACGCTGGCTTGACCTCTTCAATATCTATTATAAACACCGCTCACAGATTTCCCGCATCAACCTGTGGGGTGTCAACGATGGTGGCTCATGGCTCAACGGTTGGCCAGTAAAGGGACGTACCAACTATCCCTTGCTGTTCGATCGCCAATATAAGGAGAAGCCTGTTATTAATGAAATCATTAAACTTTATAAATAAGAACTACTATGGCTAAATTACCTCGTTACCTATTCCCAAGTGACTATATGGCCGACCCTGCGGCCCACGTGTTTAACGGACGTCTGTATATCTATCCTTCTCACGACTGGGAGGCTGGTGCTGCTTTCGATGATGATGGTGGTCACTTCCAGATGAAGGACTACCACGTTCTGTCGTTCGATGACGTTGAGAATGATGAAGCTACCGATCACGGTGTGATACTCGATGTAAAGGATGTAAAGTGGGCAGAGAAACAGATGTGGGATAGCGATGTCGTAGAGAAAGACGGCAAGTACTACCTCATCTTCTCCGCTAAAGACTATAACGGCGTGTTCCATCTTGGTGTAGCCATTGCCGACCGTCCTGAAGGCCCATTCATTGCACAGGAGCACCCTATTCGTGGTGCCTACAGCATAGACCCCTGCGTGTTCAAGGATGACGACGGACAGGTTTACTGCTACTATGGTGGTCTCTGGGGTGGACAGCTTCAATGGAATGTGGCTCCCCAAAAGGTACTGAAGGAAGGTGTTGACCTTGGTCCTGCTCCTGACCGTAAGACTCAACTGTTTACCGCTCCCGATATGCCTGCACTGCCCAGTCTGATGGCACGCATGAGCGATGACCTCCTACAATTTGCAGAGGCTCCCCGTCAGGTTCTCGTTGTAGATAAGGATGGACAGCCCCTGAAGGCTGGTGATCCTCACCGCTTTTTCGAGGCTAGTTGGATGCATAAGTACAATGGAAAATACTATTTCTCTTACTCTACTGGCGATAGTCACTTCCTGTGCTATGCCACTGGCGACAATCCCTATGGTCCCTTCACCTATCAAGGTGTTATCTTGGAACCCGTAGTAGGTTGGACCACCCACCATTGTATCGTAGAACACAAGGGACAGTGGTATTTGTTCTATCACGATTGTGTGCCTTCAAATGACATCACACACCTGCGTTCACTGAAGGTGCAACGCCTCTACTATAACGAGGACGGTACCATCAAGACTGTTGTAAATGAATAACCTCAAGATTATAGAATACTACTATCATCACCATCATGCCGAGCTGCTCGCTTTCGTGAGCAGCAGGCTTGGTGGAAAAGAGGAGGCAGAAGATATCGTTCAGGATGTCTTCGTGCGACTTCTGCAATACAGCACCCCCATCATGGATACCACGCTACAGGCTCTGGCCTATACGATAGCACGTAATCTGATGAACGACTACTATCGCAGAAAGCAGTGGGCCGTGAAGCACGGTATGCAGCCTATTGACAACAAACTACAGGCTGCTACTGCCGATGATGAAGCAACACGTACACTCTCCGTACAGGAGGTGACGGAATTCCTGGAACGCGGTCTTTTACGTGTTCCTGAAAAATGCCGTGATTTATACCGTATGCATGTCTATGACGGCATGAAGGTGAGCGACATTTCCCAAGAGACAGGCGAGAATTACAAATCTGTTGAGTATCGCCTAGGCATTGCTAGAAAAGAAATCAGAAAATATTTAAAACATATATCGTGAGACGCTCTTTCACCCTATTGCTTATCCTCGCATTGACAGCTGTAATGAGCTATGCCGAGGATGGTAGCCGACTATGGCTGCGTGGCGAGATGCCTAAAGACATCACGCTGAAGATTGACCCAAACATGCCCAATGACGATGGGTACCGCATCAGCGGACGTACCATTACTGCCCGTACAGAAATGGGACTACTCTATGGACGTTACGCCTATCTGCGTGGTGAACAGGGTGAGTCACACCCATTCTACAAACTCCGCATCTTAAACCATTGGGATAACCTTGATGGTAGTATCGAGCGTGGCTATGCTGGTAAGAGCATCTTCTGGAGTGCGGAAGATAATTCTTCACATTTCACTCTAAACACTTCACTTATAACGCAGTATGCCGAGGCCAACGCATCTATCGGTATTAACGGCACCGTACTGAACAATGTAAACGCATCACCAAAGATGCTTACACGTGCGTATATTAATAAGGTGAAGGAGGTTGCCGATATTCTGCGCCCTTGGGGTATCCGCGTCTATCTATCTGTGAACTTCGGAACACCGAAAGCATTAGGCGAGACAAAGACTGCCGACCCCTTGGATCCACAAGTCAAGAAATGGTGGAAGAACAAAGCAAAGGAAATCTATAAGGATATCCCTGATTTTGGTGGCTTCTTAGTAAAAGCAAATAGTGAGGGACAGCCAGGTCCTTTTGACTATGGTCGTACCCATGCCGATGGTGCCAATATGCTGGCAGATGCATTGAAACCCTATGGCGGTATTGTGATGTGGCGCTCATTCGTCTATGGCGCCAAGCATCAGGGCGAAGATCGTGTGAAACAGGCTGTGTCAGAATTTGCAGAACTGGATGGCCAGTTTCGTGATAATGTCATCCTGCAGTCAAAGAACGGCCCATTGGACTTCCAGCCTCGTGAGCCCTATGCCCCCATCTTCGACCAAATGAAGAAAACCCCACAGATGGCTGAACTACAAATCACACAAGAGTACCTGGGCCAAAGTTGGCACCTGGTATATCTGGCACCTATGTGGAAGGAGTTTTTCTCATTTGTCAAACCTCAAAAACTTGTGGGTATCGCTGGTGTAGCCAACATCGGACTGGATAAGAACTGGTGCGGACACCATTTCTCACAGGCCAACTGGTATGCCTTCGGACGCCTTGCTTGGAACCCCACCCTTTCATCAAGACAGATAGCAGAGGAATGGCTGATGCAGACCTTTGGAAATGAAAATGGAATAGTGAAAAAAGAATTTGCTTCCGCTATCACATCTGTTATGCTCCGCTCTCGCGAGGCCTGTGTTGACTATATGATGCCCCTTGGCTTGCACCATATCTTCAAGTTCGACCACCACATGGGGCCGCAACCCGATGGTTACATTGCCCGCTATCCTATTGAGTGGTGCCCAGTGTATTACCATCGTGCCAATGGCGATAGCATCGGCGTTGACCGCACACACACAGGCACTAATGCCACCAGTCAGTATCCTGAGCCCTACTGCTCGCTCTACGACGATATCAACACATGTCCTGAGCGTTATCTGCTTTGGTTCCATCGTGTGCCTTGGACACGTCGTATGAATAGCGGACGCACCCTTTGGGAGGAGATGCAATGGCGCTATAATCAGGGTGTAAAGGAAGTTGAGGATTATATCCGCATCTGGCAAGAAGCCCGTCCTGAGATTGACGAGCAACGCTGGAAGGAAGTGGACAACCGCTTACAGCGACAACTCAAGGATGCCAAGGAATGGCGTGACGTTTGCCTTGGTTACTTCGGGAAGCTACAGGAAAATAAAAGGTAAGAAGATTGTAAGCTATCAATCCTTAAATTCTAGTGATAGCTGGCCATCCCCCAGTAAATTATACGACATACGATGATACGGTGTTGTACCATACTGGCGGATGGCTTCTCTATGTTTCTTTGTGGGATAGCCTTTATTAGATAGCCAGTCGTACTGTGGATATTCTTCTGCCAACTGGTTCATATAATCATCACGATAGGTTTTTGCAAGAATAGAAGCTGCTGCTATCGCAAGGTATTTCCCATCGCCTTTTACAATCGTTGTATGCGGTAGATCTTTGTATTTTTTGAAGCGATTACCATCTACGATAACAGCCTCTGGACGCACTTTTAATTGATCCAAAGCTCGATGCATCGCAAGAATAGAAGCATTCAGGATATTGATTTTATCGATTTCCTCTGGTGTAACGATACCCACAGCCCAGGCCACAGCATCACGTTCAATAATCTCACGAAGCTGATAACGCTTTTTCTCCGTAAGCTGTTTTGAGTCGTTCAACAGGTCGTTCTGATACCCATCAGGGAGGATTACCGCTGCAGCATATACGCTGCCAGCTAAGCACCCACGACCAGCTTCATCGCATCCTGCCTCAATTTTGCCTTCGTAATAATGACTTGCCAACATCTTTCTGCTTTTTTTTCTTTAAAACATCTGTGAAACCCTGCGGATGCCAGCTACGAGTGTATCGACTTCTTCCTTTGTATTATAAAGGGCGAAGGATGCACGAACGGTGCCGTTGATTCCTAATCGATCCATCAGAGGTTGAGCACAATGATGACCTGTACGGACTGCTATTCCCAAGCGATCGAGTAAGGTACCCATATCCAAGTGATGAATATCACCCACGTTGAAAGATACGACTGCATCTTTTATTGGTGACAGGTTACCTACTGGACCATAAATCTTCATTCCTTCAATCGTCTGAAGCTGTTCCATGCAGTAGCAAGTCAGTTCATGCTCATGCTGATGAATCGCTTCGAAACCAATTGAATCAATATACTCGATAGCTTTGGCAAGTCCGTGAGTAGCCACATAATCGGGTGTGCCAGCCTCGAACTTAAATGGCAGACGCTCAAAAGTGGTTTTCTCCCAAGTCACCTTATCAATCATCTCACCACCACCCTGATATGGAGGTAGTTTCTCAAGCCATTCTTCCTTACCATAGAGCACACCTATACCCGTAGGACCATACATCTTATGACCACTGAAGGCAAAAAAGTCGCAATCCATCGCCTGGACATCCACTTTGAAATGAGGGGCACTTTGAGCACCATCCACCAAAACAGGGATATTGTGAGCGTGGGCAATCTTGATAATCTTTTCAACGGGATTAATAGTGCCTAAAACGTTACTTACGTGAGCTACGCTGATGATCTTGGTACGAGCGGTGATGAGTGATTCCAACTCATCAAGACAGAGGATGCCGTCATCCGTGATAGGAACATGCTTCACGATAATTCCTCGTTTCATCGACTGAAGTTGCCACGAAACGATGTTCGAGTGATGTTCCATTTCCGTGACGATAACCTCATCGCCAGCCTGCATCTGCGATTCACAAAACGAACTGGCCACCAAATTGATTGCCTCAGTAGTACCACGCGTAAAAATAATCTCTTCTATCTTCCGTGCATTGATAAACGCACGCACCTTTTCGCGTGCAGCCTCATGCAAATCCGTTGCCTGTTGACTCAGGTAATGAACGCCACGATGCACGTTGGCATTCACATTCAGGTATTCCTCGCGCATGGCATCAAGCACGCACAAAGGCTTCTGTGTTGTAGCCGCATTATCTAGATAAACCAGCGGTTTTCCATATACCTCCCGCTGAAGAATAGGGAAGTCCTCACGTATTTTTTGAACGTCGTACATTTCCTTCACTTGTTATTACGTGCAATATTACTCTTTCATTTATAACAGCCTAGCTACAAAGACTATTTCCCCGACTCGTGACGCTCACGAATCTTCTTCACACGAAGCAACAAATCCTTGTAATGCAAAGCATTAAGCGTTGACTGCTGTTGAGAGACATTTTGAAGGTAGTTCTCTACCTTGTCTAAATGTTGTTCCATATAAAGTATAGCATCAGAACGAGATGCCATACCCTTATTCGTTCCATCTGTTCCTGTACCACCATTAAGCGCTACACCAAGGAAATCAACATAAGAGCGTTGCTGTAATCTACGAAAACTATTCTGCTCCTCATCCTTATCTGTTAACGGTTTCCAGACCATTCCGAATATATCATCGAAATATTCCTCTACAGGGTAAGCCTTATCAGATACGAACTGTTCTCCCAACAGGTTCGTGATAGCGTTGGGCGCTAGCAACATGGCAACGAGAGTCTGTTGACGATTACGTATCTCGTCGGCATAATCGACACCAAGCTTACTGACAACACTCTTAGGATAAAGCCACATAGGTGCTTCCATCACATTACGAGACAACCAATCAACTGCTTCACGCTGCAGTTCACGCGGTACAATATCATGAGGCTTCTCACCTGGGGCATTGTTCACATACTTACTAAACAGATATTTCTGCACATGGTTTACATAGCGCTGATATTGTGCACGCACAGCACGGTGAATAAAGTTCAAATCATCATACTGACCATCAGGCTGTGCAGTCCATTCCTCTATATGTTCCATCACTCGCTGAAGGTTTTTCAGGCCATAATCATTGGCACGCATTTGGTTATCGCCCAAATCTTCCGACTGTGAACGAGGATCCGTGCCCTTCCCTTCATCACCACACCACCACAAACGGCGGTTGCCTGACAATGCCTTTGTAACCTCAGCACGCAAGGTCTTCTTTTCCTTGGCAGGATCCTTGAACTCTGGGCGATACTGATATCCCCATTTGATGGCCCATTTGTCGTAGTCGTTGATACGAGGGAAGAGTCCTTTTTCAGAGATATGATCTTCAGGCTGAGCTACATAGTTAAAACGAGCATAGTCCATGATACTTGCCGTATGACCATATTTCTCGACCCATGCCTTATCACGCAGTTTTTCCACAGGAGTGGCCTGTGAGGCTATCATATTATGGCGAAGACCTAAGGAGTGTCCCACCTCATGACTACTCACAAAACGGATAAGCTGTCCCATCAGTTCATCACTGAACTCCATCTTCTGAGCTCTCTTATCCAGCGGGCCACACTGTACCATATACCATTTCTTCACCAGATTCATCACGTTATGATACCAGCAAATATGCGCCTCAATGATTTCACCAGAACGCGGATCTACAATACGTGGTCCATAGGCATTCTCTGTTTCCGATGGCAGATAGCGTAATACTGAGAAACGCGCATCATCGATTGACATCGTAGAATCATTCTCAGGCCAATCCTTAGCCACAATAGCGTTCTTGAAACCTGCCTCCTCAAAAGCTTTCTGCCAGTCCTCAATACCCAATTTCAGATATTTAGCCCACTTCTTAGGCGTTGCAGGATCAATATAGAATACAATCTGCTTTTTCGGTTCTACCAGTTTCCCAGCCTTATAGGCAGCAGGATTTTTCGGCTCCAGACGATAGCGCATGATAATAGATTCATGATTAGAAGTCTCATTATCACTAAACTCCGTTATCTTACTGTTGAAGTAGCCCACGCGCTCATCAGCATAACGTGGCTGCATAGGTTCCTTTGGCAGCAAGACCAAAGAGGTATTCAGTGAGAGAGTGGCAGAACCTGTCTTAGAGGCAGGAACACGTCCAGAATTCATGCTGTAGGTACGCAGCGATCCAATCTCCACGTTGATAGGATAGGTTTTGATGGTGTCAATGAATGTACGATCACTCTGTAATGAACCGATTCCAAGAATAGTGCGGTCGTTAGAAGAGAAGTTTGTCACCTTATTCTCTCCCATGAGCCATTTCGTTACATTAATCAACTGTGCATGAGTTTCAGGATTACGTCCTATCACATCAAACTTCCACACAATCGGATCTATCGTTGACTGTTTTAGTGATATAGCTATACGATCTTCAGGCTTGGCGTATTGCGATTGTACATATTCACGCAAGAATATCGTTTTATCACCATATTGTTCAAAATATACTGCCGAACGGTTCACCTCTTCTCCAGTTACCATCTTAAACTCCTGTGGCACACTGGTGAAACGGGTTACCGCCAACATCATTCGGCCCAGCATGGAGTCGGGAACTTCAAAATACCAGTCATTCTTAATATGACGAACGGTGAAAAGGCCCTCACGCACAGAGCCGTCCTCCTTCACTATTTTGAGGTATGGGTCACTTTTACTTTTGGCCGTGGTATCAACACAACAATCCATGGTGACCGCCGTGTCCGCACTACATATAATATTGGCTGCATGCAGTCCCGTAAAGGGCAGCAACGCAGCCAAAATGAATAATCCTGTAAACGTCTTTTTCATATTGCAAAGTTACAATAAAAAAGACAATTACACGTCAGCCTATATCAATTATTATGCTTATTTTACAATTTTTCGGCCATCAACGACATAAATACCTTTCTCCTTGGTACTTACTCGGCGCCCCTGCAGATCGTAGCATTTACCCGTTGATAATTTATAATTTACGATTTCGCTAATGCCTGTAGTGCCGTTGGGTAACAGACGGAAGTCCACCTTGACGAAAACGGCTGAGAAGTATGGATAATTGAACAAGATATTGGTCTCGTCACCCTGCCAGATATCATATTCATACGCATTCTTCTTGGGAGAAGCAGGTGTCCATACTTTTAGCTTTTGCTTAAATGCCGAATTGTTGTATTCATATTCAAACTCTTCCTCGTAATCATCGCCCACCAAGAAGTTCGCATTACGGTAGTTATAAAACACCATCTTGCCGAACTTATAGCCAACAGGAGCTTCAAAACGCATCGTAGTTCCAGGCTGAGTATATAACATATTGGTCTTACCCGCATTTACTCCTAAAGCTACCGCCTCGGCATCATCGAGTGCATAGCTGGCATACACCGACACCTTTGAATACTCATCAAGATCAACTGGATATACCGTCACTTTGATTTTCGAGGATGAACCTTCGCTAACTGGCCATGAAAAATCCTTCTCATTCAGAATGGCGCCTGGTGAATCCAAGTCAGTATAGTCGGGATACCACTTCGAAGTCACCTCAGTCGCAGAATAGTTCCAAGGGTTCGCATTGAAGTCCATCATCACATAGGTCGTGTCGTTGGTTTCCTGAGCCATTGACACCATGACCATCATGGCCATTAAGATTGTTGCGTAAAGTTTCTTCATATCATTCATCAGTATTAAGTGTCAGATTCGGATTCTTATCCCTTGCAGAGTGCGGGAATGGAATGACATACAGTCTGGAGTCGGGCTTCAGCGTATAGGTCTGCTGCGGATGTGATTCGCTAATGTTCAGCACAGGGAATACGCGCGTAATGGTCTTCTGGTAATCTGGTTCAATATTCAATCGTTTCAGATCGAAGAAGCGGTTGAAGCCATAGAGCAGTTCTTTACGACGCTCGGTAATAATCAATTTTACCATCTCCACTTGTGTAGCAGGCGCATCAATATGTCCGTTACCACCCTTGATACGCTTATCACGCAACTGACTGACATAGTTGGCAGCCTCCGTCAAATTATTTTGACGAGCCAAGGCCTCAGCCATAATCAAGTAAACCTCTGCCGTTCGCAGTCCCACAGACATATAAGTAAAACGATCCAGATTAGTGATGACTGGTGTCCAGATTGCGGCTCCAGAACCAGTATCAAACCAACTGGCAATGCTCGTACCTGTGTCGCGCAGGAAAAGACTATAACGCAGGTCGTTGGCCTCAAACAGACTCTTCAGTTCAGGACTAATCATACCGTAGTGATACATACATACCTGCTCAGATCCGCCCCAGCCTGCCATCCAGTGATAAGAGAGCACCTCTGGGTTACCATCCTTGGCAAAGTTCTTATAGCGTGCCGTACCGCCTGCATCGTTAATAAGGTTATAGTCAGCCAACTGAGAATTCAGTTTCAGCGACTGTTCTGCCGCCTCCTGTGCCTTAGCCCAATCACGATGGAACAAATAGACTTTGGCCAGTAGAGCATAGCCGAAAGCACGATTGGGATGGTAAATATTCACAGGCTTCTCTTGCAACAGTGGTACAGCCTGTTCCAATTCATTAATAATGAAGTTATAGACATCTGCCACCGACGACTTCTTGGGTGTTGCCTCCAAGTCATAATGATCCATGATACACACACCACCATCATTGGCTGCCGTTTCAGGATTATAGGCTTTAGCAAATGTGTTTACTGCCAAGAAATGGTCAAAAGCGCGGAATGTGCGTGCCTCTGCCTTAGCCAACGTCTTCAGTTCCTGAGAGCCCTGACTCTTATCAATATTGTCTATGACGAGATTGGAGCGCAGGATAAAACTGTACATATTCTCGTACAAATTGTTATCTGGCAGGATGGTACGATCAGCATTCTCATTGAAAGTGAAGTTAATGCCATCGGCCGAAGTGCTCTCATAGCCTAGAATCTCCGACTCCTTTGTCCATTGGTCATCGCTTAGAAGAATAAACGACGAAGGATAATAGGCACGCATCGGTGACGCTATCAATTCATAATACTGCTGGGCAGAATCTACCGTAACCGCCCCTTTCGGCGTGATGTCAATATAGTTATCACAACTAACAATGGTTAGTGTCAGAAGGACAAACAGGGAATATATGATTTTCTTCATAATGGCAGTCTGTTAGAATGATGTAGAGAATCCAATACTGAAGGTCTTGGGTTGCAAAAGCGTACGTGAGGCAGAGTTGAGGGAGTAGGACTCCGGATCGATGTCATGACCTGCACGTGACCAGTAGAACAAGTTGTTGACCTGCAACGTCAGACGTGTTGAGCCGATGTGCAGCTTCTTTGTGATATCATCAGGCAGGTGATAGGCCAGACTGATGCTACGCATCTTGATATAATCGGCAGGCTTCACCTGTGCATCGCAGTAGCGCCACCATTCTGAGAAGGTAGAGGCATACTGTTGGGCAACGCTGCCTACTGGCATCTCGTAATAATGCTTCACGGTGTGGTCATTGACATGGTCGGTAGTCATCTGGTAGGAGTTCATATCGGTGACATCCATACGCAGTTTATTACCTCCTGCATATACCAAAAGCGTGTTCAGTTCCAACTCACGCCAACGTAAGCTCAACGTCAGCGAGCCATTATATATAGGTACTAAGCTACCCATATTAACCAGCGCGTCAGTACCTTTAAGTGTCGATGAAACCTTAACGTCTGTGGGGGTGCCGTCAGCATCAAATGTTGCCATCTCATTACCATCGGCATCGAGAATAACAGGATAGCCATTCACCACACGACTCAGTCGGTAAGCCCATAACGTGTTATAGCTGGTGCCCTCTACGAAATAGTTGGCAGGAGCAGTAATGAAGTTCGAAGCAATATCGGTAGATGAATGTTCTACGCGCAGCATCTTGTTGTGGTTCCATGCGATGTTGAAACCAGCAGAGAGTGTCCAGTCCTTTGTACGCCACAGATTAGCGTTGAGTTGCATCTCTACACC
>Ga0310690_10008268_pt1 | contig 13234 bp, 11 predicted proteins | sample AusTroGonzalo_MG_2_FD_207661 | JGI IMG/M metagenome (GOLD analysis project Ga0310690, IMG submission 207661) | Bovine rumen microbial communities from tropical cattle in Woodstock, Queensland, Australia - Gonzalo_04 (v2) (version 2) | ecosystem: Host-associated > Mammals > Digestive system >... | reverse complement strand
AAAAGTATTCCGAATTGGTTTATATAAATATTTTAAAAAAATATTGTAAAATATAAAAGTTATTATAAATATCAGTTTAAATAAATAGACAAAATAAAATGTTTTTAAAAAATAAAAAATTTTCATTTATATTAATATTGCTTTTAACCGATTGCATAACATTTATGTTATCTTTTGTAGTGGCTTTTTATTTAAGGTTTTATGTTTTTCCGGTGGATGTCGTTTATTCTTTCAGTCAATATTTAAAAATATCTTTAGTATTACTTCCGGTTTGGATATTATTTATTAATTTTTTTATAGGGTATAAATTAGCATATATTTCGAAATTTGATTTGTTTATAAAAATATTAAAAACTTCAATTGCTTTTATAATTTTTATTCTTGCTTTAATTTTTATTATAAAAAACGATACATCCAGATTACTGATATTTTTGATGTGGATTAATCTGATAATATTTACTTTATTGTTAAGGTATATATTAAAAAAAATAATAGCATATTTTATATATAAACTGAATATAAGAAATAATTTATTGGTTATAGGTAACAAAGTAAGGAAATATAAAAAAATTTTTAACAACAGCTATATAAATAAAGTTTTCTATTATCCTTATGAATTGGACGATAAAAATATTGAAAATTTAAAAACTTTATCATTAAAAAAACAAATAAGAGAAATAATTATTATTAATTATTCAATAAAAGATTCGCAATTTTTATCTCTATGTGATTGGGCGGTAATAAATAATGTCGATATTAAAATAATACCTAACGAAACTCAAATGGCAAAAGATAAAGTTGAATTGGACGATACACTCGGAATTCCTATTGTTTTACTTGTTGCAAACCCTGTTTATGATTTTGAATATTTTTTAAAAAGAATTTTAGATATTGTTTTATCCTTAATTATACTGATTGTTTCATCTCCTGTTTTTTTAATAATTGCAATAGCTATAAAAATTGAAAGCAAAGGCCCTGTAATTTTTAAACATTTAAGGTTAGGGTTTAACGAAAAAGAATTTTATTGTTATAAATTCAGAAGTATGTATGAAAATGCCAATAAAAATTTAAAAAATTTAATACAAAACAGTATTGAACAAAACGAAGCTTTTTTAAAATTGGAAGATGATTCAAGGGTTACAAAGATAGGTAAATTTATAAGAAAATACAGTTTGGATGAATTGCCTCAATTAATAAATGTTTTAAAAGGGGAAATGAGCCTTGTAGGTCCGAGACCTATAGTTCGTTTGGAGCTGGAACAAATAAAAAAAATTTATCATAATTACAGCTATAGAAAAATGTTTAAAGTTTTACCGGGAATAACCGGTTTATGGCAGGTTTCCGGAAGAAGTTTGTTAAGCGATGAAAAAAGATTGGAATTGGAAATTTATTATGTCGATAATTGGTCTTTAAGTTTTGATATAAGAATTTTAATTAAAACCGTTTTTGTGGTATTGTTTCACAAAGGAGCATATTAAAAAATTGTAAATCAATTTTTAGCTTAGAGCTTATAGCTGAAAGCTGATAGTTTTAACGACAAGCTGCTTTGGTATAAAAAATAATTATAAAAACAAAAAATATAAAAGGAAAAGAAAACAATGGATACTTTGGCAATAGTATGTACTTATAATGAAGCAACAAATATTAAAACCGTTATTAATGATATTTTAAAATGCGGGCTTAAAGATGTTGAAGTTTTGGTTGCGGATGATTTGTCACCCGACGGAACTTATAGAATTGTTGAAGAAATGGCGAAACTGGATAAAAGGATACATTTGGTTTTAAGAAAAACAAACAGAGGCAGAGGTTATGCAGGTATTGACGCTTTTAAATGGGCTTTGGAACATGATGCAAAGCATATAGTTGAACTTGACGGTGACGGTTCCCATAATCCTAAATACATAAAATATTTTAGGGAAACAATAAATAGTTGTGATGTCGTTATCGGTTCAAGGTATGTTATGGGTGGAAGTGACAGCCAAAGGGGAATATTAAGGCAAACCGTAAGTGCTTGTGCAAGACAGTATTTAAGAACAGTTCTCGGTATTAATATTGCAGACCCTACATCAGGTTACAGAATGTTTAAAAAAGAAATTGTTGAAAAATTTATAAATAAGTTGACGGCATCGGACCCTTTTATTGTTACGGAAATGTTGTTTTATACAAAACAGGTTAATGCACAAATAAAAGAATATCCTATAGATTTTCTTGAAAGAGCATCGGGTGAGTCGAAACTTAAACCTTTTACTTTGATAAAATATTTAGGCAAAGTTTTAAAATTAAAAGCCAACCATAAATAAATTTTATCTTGCAAATTTCTTAAGCTGCAATTTCCAAATTAGAAAGTTCCATTAAACTTTTTAGTGCAGTTGCTATTCGTTGGCTATCTGATCTAAATTCTTCAACAATTTGCGTATAATCACAATAATCACACATTGAATTTATACAATTTTCTTCATTTTTACATTCTTCAAAAGAATCAAATATCGTATATATATCCGCTTTGTTAATATCCAAACTTACAAATTGGTTAAATATTGTTTCCTGGCTCATATTTAATTTTTTGGACAGATTGCTTATTGCTACAAATCCAATTGCATCATACTTTTTATATATTGTCTCTTCCAAGTTTGTTAAAGTTGCAACTTCTGCTCCAGATATATTTATCAATTCTTGCAGTACCGTTGCTATTAGATTATTATTACTTACTATACTGTCGTCATTTTTATATTCAGGTCCATTAACAATTGCATTATGCAATAAAGCTAAGCTTTTTTCTTCATTTTCAAACAGATTCAAATAATATTTTATAAGATATACATCTGCCCTATTAAGTCCTTTTTCTATAAATTTGTTATCTATTGTTTTTTGGCTTATGTTTAGTTTCTCGGTCAAAAATTCTATTATCACTGCATATTCACCATATTTTTTATATATTGTCAGTGATTCATTCGATGAAAGATCTATTAAACTTTTTAGTGCAGTTGCTACTTGTTGTGTGTAGCCATATTTTTTAGATTCTTCATACATCAAGCTTACACAATTTGTTTCGTTTTTGTAATCATCAAAATACAGATCAATAATAAACATATCATCTTCATTAATACCCAAACTTACAAATTGATTAAATATTGTTTCTGGGTTTATGTTTAATTTTTCAGCTAAATTTTCTATTACCACTCCATAATTACCATATTTTTCATATATTTTTGCTTGTAAATCAGTTAAATTTGTTATTACCCTTGCTTCATTATTATCATTAAGTCGTTTATATTTTATAAGTCCTTCTGTGGTATTATATTTATTATCTACTGTTATTGATTCGCCTTTTGTTGTTGTTCCTTTTGCCGTTTCACCTTTCATAAATTTTTCAAATTCTTCTGCGGTATATGTTATATACTCTCCTTTATTTGTTAAATTATCCGACACACTAAATTTGTTATCTTTTCCCTTAATTATATTTATAAAATGTCCTACATTATGTTTTTCGTTCTCTTTATCATAAGTATATGCATTTATATATACCACAAATTTTGTACCTTCTTTAGAATTCATTATATCATGTAAAGATACATTAAGATATCTTATATTTTTATAACCATTATTTTGAAGTGCTTTTGAAATTGCATCAGTATATGTAGGTATAAGGCTTGTTACATTTTTAAAATTTTCAATAAATCTATCTACATTTATTGATATATCAGCAGCTAAATTCATTAATGCAGCCAAAGGTCTGCTTATTCCTAAAAATTTTGATACTACATTTGATGCACAATTGACAAAATTTACTTCTCTGTTTATTAAAGTTAATAATGTAGGTGCTACTTTTATCATATCGTCTTTTTTTACACCCATCTGATCAACAAACATATCTTTTACAAAATCTACTGTGAAATTTAAAACTTTTGCAAGACCACTAAAAACTTTAAAAACATTTCCTCCATAATCTTTAAATATCTTATACATTGCACTGTTTTTAAAAGAATTCCATATTGAAGAAAATATGTTATTTGAACTAAATTCTTTTTCCATACTCGCTATTGAACCATTTCCTTTTACTATATTATTTATTGAAATTTGTGCTTTTTTTAGCCATGTTGTGTTACCTTCATTAAATTTTTTCTGGACTGTGTTTTTTAACTCATTAATATAATTTTTTTGTTCATCACTAATATCTTTTTTTAAAAGTTTATCTATTGAAGCATTTATGTCTTTATACACTTTATATGTGTTATCTTTATTCAAAACTTTTTTTCCAAGTGATGAAAAAGCACTACCTTTCTTTAAAGTTTCATTTACTATTGATACATTAGAACATTTTGCTTTTTGTATTGCCTTTAGAGAATTTAGTGTTTTCTGAAGAGTAGCATATTTTGTAGCATTACTTTTTTTACTCTTTTTAGTGCTATTTATTAAATTCAATGCTTCTTTTAACCATTTCTTTGCTAAATTGTTTAACCCTTTAGTTTTTAAAAGTTTTTTTATTAAGTTAGTATTCTGTGTTGCTAATTTATTTACATTTTTAGAAGTTACTTTTTTTGTTTTTTGCTTTTTTGTTGATTTTGTTGATTTAGCTTTTGTTGCTTTTTTTGCTTTTTTTGCCTTTGTTGTTGAATCGGATGCTGCAGCTGTTGCAAACATTTCTGAGTTTTCGGTTGTTGTTCCGGCTGTTGTATTTTCGATGGGGTCTGTATTCGGTGCTTCTTTACTTATACCTTCAACCTTAACATGGGTACTGTCTACTATATATTTACCATCTTCATATTTGGTTTCTGCATTGTTTATCGTAATTGATATGTCTTCTTTTGAAATCTTATTTGTTAATATACTTGTACCTAAATTTTTTGATATTTCTGCAAATACAGTTTGTTTATTATTTGAAACTACTGCATAATATGTTCTTTGTCCGTTTGTATCATCTTTATAAGTAATACCTTCTATTTTTGCATTAGTACAAGAAAAAGTTAAACTTATTTCTTCTCCATCATTAACTATTGCCATACCGTTGTTTGTTTCGTTTGTCTGTAATACCGTATCCACTGAGGCTAAATTATTTACATCCTTTACATTTACATCTGCCGCTAAAATTGGATTTGCTACATTAAATATAAAAAGTAAAGAAACAATTACTGCTAAAAACTTTTTACTAATGACTTCAACTAAAAATTTATTTAATTTTTTCATTTTCCCTCTATCTTATATTTCAAACTTAATTATAATAATAGGAATAAATAACCTCCATGATATTATATCATAAATTTTTTATTATGTTTGTTTCCTAAGTTTGAAAAATTTGTGAAATTTTAATTGCATTTTTTTGAACAAAAAACATATTAACACTGTAGACTAAATTTGCAAAGTAAATTTTTTTGTGTTGTTGTTGCTTTTTTTTTACAAAAGTTGTAAAATGCCAAGATAATTGAGAGGGAAAAATATCATGGCAAAAATAACGGTTAATAAAGACAGATGTAAAGGTTGCGGGCTTTGTATAAATGCCTGCACGAGAAAATGTATAGATTTCTCCACGGAAATTAATAAAATCGGTTATCATTATGCAGTATTAAAAAACGAAAAGGATTGCATCGGATGCGGTTTCTGCTATCAGATGTGTCCCGATACTTGCATAGAAGTTTACAGGTAAAATAAAATGGTAAAAAAATTAGTAAAAGGTAATGTAGCTTTATGTGAAGGAGCAATAGCGGCAGGATTGGATGCTTATTTCGGGTATCCGATAACTCCGCAGAATGAAGTTCCCGCTTATATGTCGAGAAAAATGGTTGAAATGAAAAAAGTTTTCATCCAGGCCGAATCGGAACTTGCGGCAGCCAATATGGTTCTTGGTGCATGTGCAACGGGTAAAAGAGCAATGACTTCGTCGTCGTCTCCCGGAATTTCCTTAAAACAGGAAGCAATTTCTTACATGGCAGGTATGGAAATCCCCGGTGTTATCGTTAATGTTCAAAGAGGAGGTCCCGGTCTTGGCAATATTGCAGGTTCTCAAGCGGACTATTTCCAGGCAGTTAAAGGCGGCGGGCACGGTGACTATCATTTGATAGTTTATGCACCTGCCAATGCACAGGAAATGTATGAAATTGCATATAATGCATTTGATGTTGCACAGAAATACAGAAACCCTGTTATGTTGTTATGTGACGGTATCGTCGGTCAAATGATGGAACCTGTTGATTTCAACAAGGAACCTAAAACAAAATTTGAAGACAGAGATTGGATTTTAAACGGTTGTAAGGATAGAGAACCGAGATCTTTAAAATCTTTGCTTATGCAAGACGGTGTTTTGGAACAACATAATTTGGATTTACAAAAAAAATATAAAACAATAGAAGAAAACGAAGTTAAAGCTGAATTATATCAGGTTGAAGATGCTGAAGTTATAATTGTTGCTTACGGTATATCTTCAAGAATTTCAAAAAATGCAATTAAACAGGCAAGAGCAAAAGGTATAAAAGCAGGTTTAATAAGACCTATAACATTATGGCCTTTCCCTAGCAAAATAATTGCAAATTATGCAAAACCAGGTGTAAAATTCTTTTCTGTAGAATTTTCATTAGGGCAGATGGTAGAAGATGTTAAACTTGCCGTCAACGGTAAATGTCCTGTAGACTTCTTGGGTAGGGCCGGTGGTGGAATAGTTTCCGATAAACAGGTATTGAATAAAATAGAAGAACTTGCAAAGTAGAATTTTCGCAAAGCTAAAATTGATGTGTATAGGCATAGAAGTATAGAGGTATAGAGAAAAAATGGAAAAAATATTATCAAGACCAAAAGCATTAAAAGATTTTCCTTTATCATATTGCCCGGGCTGCGGACATGGTATTGTGCACAGGCTTGTTGCACAAGCAATAGATGATTTAGAAATAAGAGAAAGAACTATAGCGGTAGCACCTGTAGGTTGTGCGGTGTTTGCTTACAACTATTTTAATTTTGATACGACCGAAGCTCCTCACGGAAGGCCTCCTGCTGTTGCGACAGGTATCAAAAGAACAAATCCGGATAAAATTGTTTTTACTTATCAGGGAGACGGTGATTTGGCTGCAATAGGAACTGCGGAAACAATCCACTGTGCAAACAGAGGAGAAAATATAACGGTTATATTTATAAATAATGCGAATTACGGTATGACAGGCGGACAAATGGCACCTACCACATTGTTAGGTCAGGTAACCGAAACTACCCCGTTTGGAAGAGATCCTCAAAGAGAAGGTTATCCTATAAATGTTTGTGAATTATTGGCAGGTTTGAAAGGAACAAAATATATTGAAAGAGTATCGGTTTGTGATGCTCCTCATGTAATACAGGCAGGAAAAGCTATAAAAAAAGCTTTTCAAAATCAAGTTGAAGGAAAAGGTTATTCATTTATCGAAGTTGTTTCACATTGTCCCGTAGATTGGGGTAAAACTCCGTTGGAAGCGACAAAGTGGGTAAAAGAAGAAATGTTTAAAACTTTTCCTTTAGGTGTTATAAAGGATGAAACAAAATAAAATGAAAATTTACGAAGAAATAATTTCAGCAGGTTTTGGCGGTCAGGGTGTTTTACTTGCAGGAACTCTACTTGCACAGTCGGCATTGGAACAGGATTTAAAAACTACATGGTTCCCTTCTTACGGTGCGGAAATGAGAGGTGGAACGGCAAATTCTACGGTTATAATTTCCGACGAAGAAATCGGTTCTCCTGTAGCATTTGCTCCATCTGCATTAATAGCATTAAATAAACCTTCTTTGGATAAGTTTTTACCTAGAATGAAAGAAGATGCCGTAGTTATAGCTAATTCTTCGTTAATAAACGAAGCAGACTATAACGATAAAAGAATAACATTTATTCCGATAACCGAAATTGCCGATAAACAAGTAGGTAATATTAAAACTGCTAATATGGTTGCCGTAGGTGCTTTAGTAAAAAGAATACAAGCTCCAAGTTTAGAGCATGTAAAAAAAGCACTTGAAACAGCATTTGCCGCGAAACCTAAAGTTATTCCTTTAAATATTAAAGCAGTTGATGCCGGCTATAATTGGATAAAATAATGAAAATTAGACCTGCAAAAGTTCAGGATGTAAAACAAATACATAGAATTGTGGAATTTTATGCCGACAACAAGGAAATGTTGCACAGGTCATTAAATTCCATTTATGAAAATATTCAGGAATATGTTGTTGCCGAACATAACAAAAAGGTTGTTGCTTGCGGTGCATTGCATGTTACATGGGATGACCTTGCTGAAGTAAAAGCATTGGCTGTTGAAAAAACTTATGCCAGAAAAGGTATAGGAACAAAAATAGTCAAAACATTGGAAAAAAATGCGGTTGAGCTCGGTATATTTACAACTTTTGCATTAAGTTTTAAGCCGGAATTTTTTAAAAAGATAGGATATGAAATTATATCTAAAGAAGTTCTTCCTCAAAAAATTTGGAGTGAATGTATAAATTGCCATTTGTTTCCCGACTGTGGTGAAATTCCTTTAATAAAAGACTTGACTCCTCGTAAAAAAAGTAAAAAGAAAAAATCATAAAAACACTTGACAAAATTTTTAAGCTATGTTATAATTAGCACTGTTATTTAAAGAGTGCTAAGATAATTTTAATTTAAGAAGTAAAAAAATATATTAAAATTAGGAGGAGAAGAAAATGAAAATCAGACCATTAGGTGACAGAATTTTAGTAAAAACGGAAGAACCTAAGGAAAAGAAAATCGGCGGAATAATAATTCCCGATACGGTTAAAGAAAAACCTCAGGAAGGAACCGTAGTTGCTGCAGGTAAAGGTAAAATTGACCAGAACGGAAAAATAATTCCTATGGATGTTAAGGTAGGTGATAAAGTTTTGTATGGAAAATATTCCGGTTCCGAAGTTAAAATAGAAAACGAAGCCTATTTGATAATGTCGCAAGAAGATGTTTTAGGAATTTTAGAATAAAAATCACTTTGTGATTTTTATAGCTTCTAAGCTGATAAGCTGATGAGCTGAGAAGTTTGTTGTAAAAATTGCAAAGCAATTTTTGATAAATAATTAGATTTTTCGCAATGCGAAAAATACCGAAAACTATAAGCTATCAGCTGAGGACACGAAGTGTCCGGCTCAGCTAAGAAAAACGAAGTTTTTCTAATTCAGCTCAAAAGAAATTTTTAAAAGTGTTGTCATTGCGAAGAGTTGACGAAGTCAACGACGTGGCAATCTATAAAAACAAAATAATAAAAATCGGAGGATATAACAATGGCTAAACAATTAGTTTATACGGATGAAGCAAGAAAAGCTATGAAAGCAGGTGTAGATAAACTTGCAAATGCAGTAAAAGTAACATTAGGGCCTAAAGGCAGATATGTAGTATTGGATAAAAAATTCGGTTCACCGACAGTAACTAACGACGGTGTTACAATTGCAAAAGAAATTGAACTTGAAGATCCTTTTGAAAATATGGGTGCACAACTTGTAAAAGAAGTTGCTTCCAAAACAAATGATATAGCAGGTGACGGAACAACAACTGCAACCGTTCTTGCACAAACAATGATTTCGGAAGGTTTAAGAAATATTACCGCAGGTGCAAATGCAAACCATATTAAAATCGGTATAGATAAAGCCGTTAATGCAGTAATCGGTGAAATAAAAAAAGTTTCAAAAAAAGTAAGTTCAAAAGAAGAAATTGCACAAATTGCTTCAATATCGGCTAACGATAAAGAAATAGGTGATTTAATAGCAGATGCAATGGATAAAGTAGGTAAAGACGGTGTTATTACCGTTGAAGAAGGTAAATCTGCCGATACTACCTTGGATGTTGTTGAAGGTATGCAGTTTGACAGAGGATATACATCACCTTATTTTGTTACCGATGCTGAAAGAATGGAAGGTGTATTGGAAAGCCCTTATATAATAATTACCGATAAGAAAATTTCTTCAATGCAGGAAATTCTTCCTTTGCTTGAAAAAGTAGTTCAAACCGGTAAAGGTTTTATAATAATTGCGGAAGATATCGAAGGTGAAGCTCTTGCAACTTTAGTTGTAAATAAAATAAGAGGAACATTAAAAGTTATTGCAGTTAAAGCTCCGGGTTTCGGTGACAGAAGAAAAGAAATGTTGCAAGATATTGCAATTCTTACCGGCGGAACGGTAATTTCCGAAGAAACAGGTTTAAAACTTGATGCTGCAACACTTGATATGCTCGGACAGGCAAAAAGAGTTGTTGTAGATAAAGAAAATACGACAATTGTTTCAGGTTCAGGTAAAAAAGAAGAAATCGACCAAAGAATTGCACAAATAAGAAAACAAATTGAAGAAACAAAATCAGACTATGATAAAGAAAAATTACAGGAAAGATTGGCAAAATTGGTAGGCGGAGTTGCAGTTATAAATGTAGGTGCGGCAACTGAAGCTGAAATGAAAGCTAAAAAATTCAAAGTTGAAGATGCAATGAATGCAACAAGAGCAGGTGTTGAAGAAGGTATGGTTGCAGGTGGTGGTGTTGCATTACTTAAAGCACAATCTGTTCTTGACGGTTTAAAAGGTGCAGATAGTGACGAACAGACTGGTATTAATATAGTTAAAAAATCATTGGAAGGACCTATCAGACAAATAATTGAAAATGCAGGTATAGAAGCTTCTGTTATTGTTGATAAAATTAAAAATAAAAAAGATGCTTCTTACGGATACAATGCAGATAATGATGAATTTGTCGATATGATAAAAGCAGGTATTGTTGACCCTGCAAAAGTTACAAGAACGGCATTACAAAATGCAGCTTCAATTGCAGGGCTTGTTCTTACAACGGAAGCTCTTGTAACGGATAAACCTGAAAAGAAAGATGGACCGGCAATGCCTCCTATGGGTGGAGCAGGAATGCCTCCGATGTATTAAACAAATTATGAAGTAATTTGTTAATAACACTAAAGTTCTTTTAACAGAACTTATAAAAAATGGCAGTGGTTAAAATATAACCACTGCTATTTCTTGTTGTTCTTAACCTTACTTTTTTGCTGTTGAAAACATAGTCGTTTTTTAATATAATCTCCCTATAAATGCATACACTTTATGAACTTATCTTATATTCATCTTCATTGTTGACTTTTTTTGTTGCAGTTTTTGTTTTTTTTAAAAACAGAAAAACTGCAATAGCACGGAATTTTGCCGTCCTTTTATTTATAATTACTATATGGCTTTTTTCTTATGCAAAAATATACGGAACTGTAGATTTAGCGGTAATTTATTTTTGGGTAAAAGTTGGGCTTGTTGCAATGATTTTAGTCCCTATGCTGTCAATAAATTTTTTGTTTTCTTTTATAAATAAAAAATTAAATAAAAATATAAATTTAATTTTAATAATAGTATCGATTTTTTTTATTTTAATATTACTTTTTTCAAATTTATTTACGGAACAGATAAATTTTTATTCTTGGGGGCTTTATCCTAAAGCAGGAACACTGAATTTTCTTTTTATTATTTATTCTGTAATTATTTTTATAGTTTCCATATACGAGGTGTATAAATATTCCAAAAACAAAGAAATATCTTCAATAAATAAACAAAAAGTTTTATATATTGTATTTATTTCCGTTTTATTTTTCATTGTTTTTATTTTTGACACATTGTTTTTTTATGACTTTTTTAAATTTAATATAAAGCCTGCAAGTTATTTGCTTTCTATATTTTGTTTTGCAATAGCAATAATAATAACAAGTAACAGACTAAATAATTTAAAAGTTTTTATAATAAAAGCTTTAATATTCGGCTTTATAGCAATTTTGGTTTTATTGGTTTCTTACAGAATTGAAGTCTTTTTGGCAAATATTCCTTTATCAAGCCTTATAACTTTTATGTTGACGATAGCATCGTTTTTAGTGTATGCCAAAATTACAAAAATTATAGAAAATATATTAATGGCTAAAAATAACGAATATCAAAATATTTTGATTCATGCTGCAAGCAGTATGGCAAGCGAACATGATTTAAACAGACTTTTGAGATTGATTTCTTATATCGTTTTAAAAGAAGTGAAAGTAGGTTTTGTTTCTATTTTTTTGGAAAATAAAGAACAAAAAGTTTTTGAAATGAAAGTAACAAGAAACTTTTCTAAAACTAATAAAGAAATATTTTTCTCATATAATTACGAACATCCTTTTATTAATTATATGAAACACAGAGAAAATCCTTTTTTGTTTGATGAAATGCCTCAATATATATCAAATTCCGTGTTGTTTCCTTTAAAAATAGGTCTTATAATTCCGGCATTTGTCGATAATGTTAAAGGTTTTATGCTTATAGGAGAAAAAAACAACAAAGATATTTTTACAAAAGAAGATATAAATGTTTTTAAAATGTTATCAAGACAAACTTCTTTAGCTATGGAAAATTGTTTGTTTTTTGAAGAGTATAAACAAGCACAGGAAAAAATATTTAATGCTGAAAAGTTAGCTTCAATAGGTGGGCTTGCAGAAGGTGTTGCTCATCAGATAAAAAACAGGCTTAACCAATTTTCCATTTTAGCCGGCGAACTTGAAAACGAAATTACCGATTTTAAACAAAACAATAAAGCTTTATTGCAGGATAACAATAATATAGTAGATACTTTCAACTATCTGAATACAATATCCAATTCATTAAAAACAAATGTTACAAGAACAAACGATGTTGTAAAAGGTATTTTGGAATATGCAAGAACGGAAACCAAGCATTCTTCATTTGAAAATTTTGCTTTTAAAGAAGTAGTAGATTTGGCGGTTGAACTTTTAAAAGTAAAACATAAATTGTTACCGAGTTTACAAATAATTAAAGATTTTGATGAGAAAGAAAAAGTATATAGCATAAAGGCACAACTTGTTGAAGTTGTTTATAATTTAATAGATAATGCCTATGAAGCTATAGTTGAAAAGAATACTTTATTTTTAAGACAAGAAAATAATTTTGTTCCTCAAATAACAATAAGTTTAATAAAAAAAGAAAATTCAAAATTTATAAAGATAACAGATAACGGTATAGGAATAAAGGAAGAAAATATTTCTAAAATTTTTGCACCTTTTTATTCTACTAAATCTTCTTATAAATCCGGAACCGGAATAGGAATGTATATAGTTAAAAGAATAATAGTTGAAAATTTAAAAGGTAAAATATGGCTTAATTCAAGTTATTTAAAAGAAACACAAATTACCGTTGAGTTGCCTAAAGAACAATAAAAAGAGGTGTCAAATAATGAAAAAAGTTTTAATAGTAGATGACGAAAAAGAAATAGTTGATT
>Ga0310690_10008267_pt1 | contig 13234 bp, 11 predicted proteins | sample AusTroGonzalo_MG_2_FD_207661 | JGI IMG/M metagenome (GOLD analysis project Ga0310690, IMG submission 207661) | Bovine rumen microbial communities from tropical cattle in Woodstock, Queensland, Australia - Gonzalo_04 (v2) (version 2) | ecosystem: Host-associated > Mammals > Digestive system >... | reverse complement strand
CGAGGGCTGTAGTCGGTGTAGATATAGACCTTGCCAAGGTTTTTCAGGAGGTTGTACTTGTCCTTCTTGGTCGATGATATGTTGAAGGTCTCAACAGGCATTGCGCCCGGCGCAGCACCGCCGATGGCTGTCCGGTTTTGTGTATCCGTAGAAATGTTTGACTGCTTCTTCCCGTCCATACGGTAAACCAGTTCGTATTCGCGGGACAGGTTCATGTCGCCAATATACGTGCGTGAGACATCGCGCACAAAGCGGTTGCCGCCATAGTAAACGCCCGGGCAGAAGCCAGCATCGCTGGTTTCGTTGAAGGCTTCGTAGGCATCGATGACGTAAGCAGGCTTCGTGGGGTCGAACCTTCCCAAGCGGGCACGCTTGACGCCCACGGTTATCTCATCCAACATTCGCGAGCCATCCATCACCCAGTCCGGCGCGATGACCGAGCCTTTGGGTGCTTCGGCAAGGTGACACTGATACCAATCGTATGGTTTCACAAAGCGTGGATAGAAGGGACGCAAGCGGACGTAGAACTCAGGATAATTGAGATTGTCATTGCGGTCCGTGCTGGGTGCTCTCCAAACGTGCGTCTTGCCGTTCCACTTGGTTGTGTCGCTTGCAGCAATATTGAGGAAGCATTTCCCGAAGAAGCGCGGCATCGGAATGGCGAAGGAACGCTTTTCTGTCATCATCTCGCCGCTGGTGACGTCCCTCAGGTTGTTCTCGCGAGGCATGGAGAAATTGGCATGGACCAGAACCTCCCGTGTCAACGTGCCAACTTCGGTGTTGCGTCGGGTCAGCTGGTCTGCCTGCACTTCGATGTTTCGGCCAGTTGTCTCCTTGTTGGCACGAGCATCTGTCACGCTTCCACCGTCCTTTGCCTCATCCGTTTCAAGGCCTCTGTCAGTCTTCTCGTTTCGTTCATTGCCCGCCAAGTCTATCTTGTCTATGGCAGTTTCGCCTGCATCCAGGGAGCTGAAGTTGTCGTTCATGTAGGATTCCTTCTCGAGTGCGATGTACTTATTTACTTCACCTATGAAGAGCGGTGTCTGTTCCGGCCTGTGGTTGAGCACGAAGGCACCGGGCTCAGCCATCGTGTGCCAGTCGTAGCGACGCCATCCTTGTATCATGAGCAACAGGTCGAGGGCACGGTTATGCTCAGCATCGTCCTTCTCGAAGAAGTAAGCCGGATTCTCCACGAAGCCGCGTATTTGGCTGGCAAGAAGCATCTCTGTCAGGATGTTTCCATTGTCATAGATGTACTCGGAATGTGTTGCGTCGCAGACAGATACACTGACCGTTGCCCCTGGCTTGCCGCCTTCTACGGCAAGACTGACGGGAGCGAAAGGCTCAGCGGGCTGGTGGCTGAGGCCGTTGAAGCGCAGGCTCGTGGGCGAGAAGTCTGCCTTGCGGCAGAAGAAGAGACGGTCAGCATAGACACGCCCTTCATTATTAAATATGGTAACTTGGCAAACGCCCGTCTTCAGCTTGTCTTCGTTGAGGGTGAGGATTGTGGAGGCTCCGGCGGGAATGGCTTGGAAGTCGAGCATCATGCCGTCGTGCATCACCGTCATGCCCAGCTGTTCACTGGCCGCAACGCCTACCGCTGCAATCTCCACCTGCGTCTGTCCGCCCTCCTGCTTGACTTGCACAGCACAACCATCCTTCTCCGGGCTTGGCAGATGTTCCTTCGTCGTTCCCTTCTTGCCCGTGTAGTTCACGCTATAGCTCTTGCCGCTTTGGGGCGTGATAGTGAAGGAACCACGGCCTCGCTGCTCTATGTTTGCCTCTGCCACAACATTGTTTCCAGAGCCTTCAGTCACGGTCACCTTGCCCTCAAGATGCAGGCCTTCGTTGCTCGTCACCTCGAAGGCGACACGGTTAGGCACGCCTGCCACGAGGTTGCCTCCCTCAGGAAACAGTTGCAGACGCGGCTTGGGAGATGTCTCATCTACCTTCGACTGGCGGCGCAACGGACGCAGCGTCATCTCATGGTAGAAGTCGCCTGGCTCCTTTGGCTTGTCATAAACAGGGAAGACACGGCTGTATAGTTTCTCGTAGTCGCGATAATAGTCCTTTGCCATCTGCTTGCCAAAGAACCATTCCTCGGAGCGCATGTTGTGCGGATGCTCTGTGATGCCCCAGTTAAGTTGCCATCGCGTGTAGGCTCGCAACTCGTAATAGCCGCCATAAAGGGTGTCCAAAAGGGCAAAGCTTCCGTGTGCCTGACCGCCCTTCAACTCAAGTATCTGACGCTCTACGAGGTAGCCGTCTTGATTAAAAAGCTCAGTATAGAGCACGCCACTAATGTGGCTCGGCATCCCGTTGTCGCTTCTGCGGACGTAAGCCTTATAGTAAATCGTGTCGCCCAGGAAGTAGCAAGTGTTGTCCATGTGAACGAAAACCTGTTCCTGCGGCATAGACTTGCCAAAACGTTCCAGCCTGTCGGCCCAACCTTCCAGCGTTGTGGGAGTCTTCGTCAGCTGTGCCCACGTGGGCAAAAATGTGTTAAACACGACTGCACAAAGCAGTAAAAGAAGCTTTTTCATGTTCAAGTTTTATCTTTTTACCGTTTACATTGTTGCAAAATTACAAATAATTTTTCATTCTTCGTGCTTCATTCTCCTTTTTTTTGTATCTTTGCAAACAAAACCATTAACTATAAACTATTAACTATGAACTTTGAGCAATTAAACGACATCGTAGGACGTTTTGCCTACGAAGGAACCGTCAGCGAGATAAAGCCGCTGGGCGAAGGTCTCATCAACGACACTTACAAGGTTAAGACAGCTGAGCAGGACAAGCCTGACTACGTGCTTCAACGCGTCAATCATGTGGTATTCCCCGACGTGGATATGGTGATGCGCAACATCGACGCCGTTACTTCCCACATCCGTAAGAAGCTTGCCGAGCAGGGCACACCCGACATCGACCGCCGCGTGCTGCGCTTCATGCCCGCAAAGGAAGGCGGCAAACTCTATACCGTTATGGAGGGTCCCTCTTATTGGCGACTGATGGTCTTCATCGACGGAGCTATAACAAAGCAGGCTGTTGACCCCGAAAGTAGCCGTGCAGCAGGTCGTGCTTTTGGCAACTTCCAAGCCATGCTTGCCGACATACCCGTGCAGTTGGGCGAGACAATCAAGGACTTCCACAATATGGAGTTCCGCCTCAAGCAACTGCGTGAGGTCGTGAAGCTCGACCCTGTCGGACGTGTTCAGGAGGAAAAGGTGCAGAATATGCTGGCCGAGATAGAGAAACGTGCCGACGAGATGTGCAAGGCTGAGCGTATGGGACGCGAGGGAACTTTGCCCAAGCGCGTCTGCCATTGCGATACAAAGGTCAACAATATGATGTTCGACAAGCAGGACAACGTGCTTTGTGTCATCGACCTTGATACCGTAATGCCTAACTTCATCTTCTCCGATTACGGCGACTTTCTGCGTACAGGAGCCAATCGTGTGGCTGAGGACTGCCCCGAAATGGACAAGGTTGAGTTCCGTATGGACATCTTTAAGGCTTTCACTGAAGGCTATTTGGAGAGTGCCCGCAGCTTCCTATTGCCAGTTGAGATAGAGAACCTGCCTTATGCTACGGCCCTCTTCCCCTATATGCAATGCGTCCGATTCCTTTGGGATTACCTCAGTGGCGACAAGTATTGGAAGTGCCAATACCCCGATCACAACTTCGTACGCGCCAACAATCAGCTTCACCTCTTGCTGAGCATCGAGCGCAGCTATCCCGAAATGAAGGCTTTCATCGAGAGCTGCATGAAATAAGAACCTGTTTAGGCGTTTGATTTCTCTCGCAGTAAGCGAGCGACATCCATCATGCCGGGGACGACAATGTCGGCTCCGGCATCTTTTAATAAGCTGTCTTCCAGCGGGCCAGTATTGGCGGCAATGACGAAGATACCTGCTCCTTTGGCTGACTGCACACCAAGCGGTGCGTTCTCAACCACGATGGCCTCTTCTGCTTTGATGCCTGCCTTCTGCAAACCCATGAGATAAGGTTCGGGGTCAGGCTTGCCGCGCTTGACGTCGAAGCCTGTCACCATCAGCTCCTCACGGAAGAATCCTGGGTAATGCTGCTCGAGGCGTTCAAGCAAGGAAAGTTGTGCGCTGCCCGTCACAAGGACAATCTTGCAACCGATTTCCTTTGCAGCGGTCAATGCTTCAAGTGCGCCGGGCATTGGCTTTGCTTCAGGACAAGTATTGAACACCTCGGCCTTTGCAGCATAGATGCGTTCAATCTCCTCTTCTGTCGCATCCCGTCCCCAGTAACGCTGAGCCAGGATGTTGATGGTGCCGCTGCCCGTCCTGCCTTCATGGAGGTAGGCTTCATAGGCCGACATCTTCAATCCGAACTCCGTCATGGCGTGCGACCAAGCATAAGCATGGTTAGGCATACTGTCGAACAATACGCCGTCCATGTCAAACAGCACGGCACGTGCTGTTGATTTATAACTTATAAAATCAGTATTCAACCAGTTACATATTTTTACCAAGAATTGCACGAATTACACGAATTGGCTGCGCTCTTGATGCAATACTTAATTCGTGTAATTGGTGCAATTCGTGGTTATAAATAAAACTGAATGTTTGTTTCGTTCCCTATCTGTATTATTCTTCAGCCAAACGTTTGCGAATTGCAACCGTCTCAGCTTCGTAGCCAGGTTTGCCGAGGAGGGCGAACATGTTCTTCTTGTAAGCCTCTACGCCGGGCTGGTTGAAGGGGTTGACGCCGAGGATAAGGCCGCTTACGCCACAAGCCTTCTCGAAGAAGTAAATGAGCTGGCCGAGGTTGTACTCGTCGAGGCGAGGTACGATGACACGCATGTTAGGCACGCCGCCATCGACATGAGCAAGCTGAGTGCCAAGCTCTGCCATCTTGTTCACTTCATCCACACGCTTGCCAGCCAAGAAGTTCAGGCCGTCGAGGTTCTCCTCGTCGCTGGGGAAGAGCACCTTATGCTCTGTCTCCTCGATGCTGACAACAGTCTCGAAGATGCTACGCTCTCCTTCCTGAATCCACTGGCCCATGCTGTGCAGGTCGGTACTGAAGTCAACGGCAGCTGTGAAGATGCCCTTCAACTCCTTACCCTCGCTCTCGCCGTAGAGCTGTTTCCACCATTCGTTCATGTAATGAAGCTTCGGCTGGAAGTTGACAAGAATTTCTATCTTCTTGCCTTCGGCATAGAGAGCGTTGCGGACAGCAGCATATTGCAGGCAGATGTTCTGCTCGAAAGGTACGTCGGCACTAACGGCAGCTTCCATATCGGCAGCACCCTTGACGAGCTTGGCAATGTCGAAGCCAGCCACAGCGATGGGCAGCAGGCCAACAGGCGTAAGCACGCTGAAGCGACCACCCACGTTGTCGGGAATGACGAAGGAGGTGTAGCCTTCCTTGTCGGCACAAGTGCGGGCAGCACCCTTCTTGGCATCGGTGACAGCCACGATAACCTTGCGAGCCATCTCTTTGCCGCGCTGCTGTTCACACTGCTTCTTCAGCAGGCGGAAAGCCAGAGCCGTCTCAGTCGTCGTGCCGCTCTTGGAGATATTGATGACACCGAAGCGACGGTCCTTCAGATACTCTGTGAGCTCATAAAGATAATCCTCGCCGATGTTATTGCCTGCGAAGAGGATGTTGGGATTCTCGCCCTTGTTGGTGAGCCACTGGAAGCTATTGCCAAGAGCCTCGATGACAGCACGCGCACCGAGATAGGAACCGCCGATGCCAGCCACAACCACTGTGTCGCAGTTGTCGCGGAGTGTCTGCACGCAAGCCTGAAGCTGCGTCATGAACTCAGCCGTGATGCTGCTGGGCAAGTGAAGCCAGCCAAGGAAATCATTACCTGCACAAGTCCCAGCCTCGAGAGCCTTCTGTGCCTCTTCTGCCTTCGGTGCGAAGGCTGCAATCTGCTCCGCACTCAGCAGAGCCTTAGAATAATCAAGTTTAATCATAACGTCTTTATATTTAATTCAAAACTAATAAGTTCAAAAAACAAAAGCCACAGACTTCTTTCTTTTCGCGTGCAAAGGTACGAAGAAGCGAGCACAATACAAAGAGAAAACAGCTTTTTCTTTTTATTGCCGAACGCAAAATACGCATCTATAGAGTTTGCTGGTTGACTCTATAGCTTTTTTTGCTGGAACTGAAAACTTTTTCTTGCTCTTCATCCTTCATTCTTATTTTTTTCGTATCTTTGCATCCAAAGAACACACAAACATGCTATGAAATATGTCAGTTGGAACGTCAACGGCTTGCGAGCTGTTGTAGGAAAGAACTTTCGGGAAGCCTTTGAACAGCTCGATGCAGACTTCTTCTGCCTACAGGAAACGAAGATGCAGGCGGGACAGCTCGACCTGAGCTTCCCGGGTTATACCTCTTACTGGAACTATGCGGAGAAGAAGGGCTACTCGGGCACGGCCATCTTCACTCGTCACACGCCGATTGCTGTGACCTACGGCATGGGCATAGAGGAGCACGACCACGAGGGACGTGTCATTACGCTTGAGATGGAGGACCATTATCTTGTCTGTGTCTATACGCCTAATAGTCAGGATGGTTTGCGCCGCCTCGACTATCGTATGCGGTGGGAGGATGCCTTCCGCCAGTACCTGCTTGCGCTTGATGCGAAGAAGCCTGTTGTCGTCTGCGGCGACATGAACGTGGCACATAAGGAGATAGACCTGAAGAATCCCTCGACGAACCACCAGAATGCGGGCTTCACGGACGAGGAGCGGGAGAAGATGAGCACGTTGCTGGATAGCGGTTTCACGGATACGTTCCGTCATCTCTATCCCGATGCTACGGGCCGCTATAGTTGGTGGAGCTACCGATTCCACGCCAGGGAGAAAAACGTGGGCTGGCGTATCGACTATTTTATCGTGTCGAGTCGCCTGACGCCACGTGTTAAGTCGGCTGACATATGCAGTGATGTTATGGGCAGCGACCATTGTCCCGTCGTGTTAGAACTTGAATAAGAAGAGGTCATCGGGATGAGTAAGCCTTCAGGAATGATGAGAGGAGCCCTTGCCTGCTGTGGATTGATTGTGGTGGGCATGGTGTTGCAGATGGTGGCAGGCCCTGTCCGATGGGATATGATGGCTTGGCCGGTCAACATCGTGGTACTGGCTGTGCTTCTGCTCGGCATCATCCTGATGCATCTGTGCCGTGGACGTGTCCGTCTCTTCCGCTGGATGGCGACGTTGCAGGCAGGCATCCCGGCGCTGGTGGCGTGTGTCATGCTGACGATGCTCATGGGCGTGACGCGGCAAGTGCCTGCGGGCCACGTGCCGACGGATCCTTTCGGCATCACGGATATGCTGTCCTTCTGGCCCTTTGTGCTCGTCTATGTCTGGCTCGTTTTGCTGCTCGGAATGGTGTGTATGCCAAGGCTTTTACATCCTTTATGGCGCAATATCCCATTCTTGCTCAACCACTTAGGCCTGCTCATTGCTCTCGTGGCAGGCACACTCGGCAATGCTGACATGCAACGACTGCGAATGGTTGTCCAGGAAGGAAAGACGGAATGGCGAGCCGTTGACGCGCATCATAGGGTGCGGGAGTTGCCTGTTGCGATAGAACTTCATGACTTTGCTATCGAAGAGAACCCGACATTCAGCTACCTGTCCGACGTGACGGTATATACAAAGAGCGGCCTCGTCGTCCGCGACACCATCCGTGTCAACAAGCCTCTTTCCGTCCATGGCTGGAAGATATACCAGTACAGCTACGACGAAGCAAAGGGCGGCATGAGCGACATCAGCATCCTCGAACTGGTGCGCGACCCGTGGCTGCCCTACGTCTATCTGGGCATCTTCATGATGCTGGCTGGGGCTGTCTGGCTCTTACTAAAATCTCCGACAGCAAGATATTCTCGTTCATAAATTTGTCTATCTCGGTATTTCGTGTTATCTTTGTGGCATCAAATACACATTATATATAATATATTATGGTAAAGCACATCATATTGTGGCGATTGAGAGAGGACTTGACCGCCGAAGAAAAACAGCAAGTGAAACAGGATATCAAGGCAGGTCTGGAAGGCTTGGCAGGCCGCATACCCGGCTTGATTGACATAACCGTAAACGTAGATGGGCGTCTCGACTCGTCGAATGCAGACGTCATGCTCGACAGCACTTTCATCGACGAGGCTGCACTAAAAGCCTATGCCGTTCATCCCGAGCATGTTGCAGTGGCCGACGGAAAGGTGCGTCCGTACACCTGCCTCAGGACTTGCCTGGATTATGAAGTTTAACGATGACGAAATAACGGCATAACTTTATTGCGAAAAAAGAATAATTATTAAAAAGAAATAGCTATGAAAGGAATTGTTCTTGCCGGCGGCTCAGGCACTCGGCTTTATCCCATTACGAAAGGCATTAGCAAGCAACTCATGCCCATCTACGACAAACCGATGATTTACTATCCCATCAGCGTCCTGATGCTGGCAGGTATCCGTGAGATACTCATTATCTCTACGCCTTTCGACTTGCCCGGCTTCAAGCGTTTGCTGGGCGACGGCAGCGACTATGGCGTGCACTTCGAGTATGCAGAACAGCCCTCGCCCGACGGATTGGCGCAGGCCTTTACCATCGGTGCTGACTTCATCGGCGATGATTGCGCGTGTCTTGTCCTTGGCGACAACATCTTCCAGGGCAATGGCTTCAGCGCTATGTTGCGGGAAGCTGTGCGCACGGCAGAGGAAGACAAGAAGGCAACAGTCTTCGGCTACTGGGTGAACGACCCGGAACGCTACGGCGTGGCAGAGTTCGACAAGCAGGGCAACTGCCTCTCCATTGAGGAGAAGCCAGCCAAACCCAGGAGCAACTATGCCGTTGTAGGTCTCTATTTTTATCCGAACAAGGTGGTTGATGTGGCAAGAAACATCAAGCCAAGTGCCAGAGGCGAGTACGAAATAACGACCGTCAACCAGTGTTTCCTTGCTGATGGAGAGCTGAAGGTGCAGACACTTGGACGTGGTTTTGCCTGGCTCGATACAGGTACTTTCGATTCTCTCTCCGAGGCTTCCACCTACATTGAGGTGCTCGAGAAGCGTCAAGGACTCAAGGTGGGCTGTCTTGAGGGCATTGCCTATCGCAAAGGTTGGATTGATGAGGAACGTATGCGCCAGTTGGCACAGCCGATGCTCAAGAACCAGTATGGTCAGTACCTGCTTAAAGTTATTGATGACGTGAAACGCTTCGGCATCTCAGCAGTCGATTTCTAAGGAAAAGGTACTATAATACAAAAAGGCCTCGCCATTGGAACATTGTCCAAAAGTGGCGAGGTCTTCTTTTATGAAGCTATTGTTCTTATTAGCCTATCTTCTTGTTGGCCGTCACGCTGGCTTCAGGTGACTCTGTGTAGGTGCCATGTACCCTGATTCCGCGCGAACCGTTTCTTGTGTTGTTTGTTACCATGATGGTGCCGGCATTAACAGTCATGTTGCCATCGACCTTAATGCCCATGCATCGCGTCTCTTCTTCTGTCACCTCATCCTCGTAGATGTTGCCAGTGGCCATAACCTGTATGTAGGTGGTGCCATCGTTTTGATTGACCAGCATGTTGCCTGAAACAGAGATGCCCTTGCTGCCGTCTCCTGTTGCGATGATTCCCAAAGTTCCGCCACTGATAGTTAAGTCGCCTGGAACTTTTATGCCTTTAACTAACTCGTTGGCAGCAGTTACGTTGATGCTTCCACCACGGATAAACATTTGTCCGTTCTCTTCCTTGCTGGGGTCAGGTGTAACATCGTCACTGAGCGTCACCTTCTCCACTTGAAGACCATCGCCAGTTTGTCCGCTGAGAACCAATGCGCCGCCGCTCATGAGGAAGTACTGTCCAACGTGCATGGCATCGGAAACAGCTTTGTTGACCGTTATAGTGCCAGTGCTCTTCTTCAGCTGCATGTACTCTTTGGTGGCGATGCCGTGCTTGGCATTACCTGTAACGGTGAGCGAGCCGCTCCCTTCCACCTCAAGGTGTCCCTTGCAGTAGAGGGCTGCCTTTTGCTCCCCGCCTGCTGCATCGGCAAGGATGTTCTGCGTACCAGGGTTGAGGATAAGGTCAACACGCTTGCCGCACTGGATGTCGATGGCTGCACCGCGATTGCTCTTAAGGTTGAGACCGTTCAGGTAGAACTTGCACTTGAGCGGGCCATCGTAGGTCAAAGAACCCTGCGTGCTTTCGCCTTGCAGGACAAGTTCCAGCTCGTTCCGTGTGTTTGTGCTGAGGATAGATACATGTGCACCGTCAGTAGTAAAGGTTACGTTTGGTGCGTGTCCCAAATCGACGGTAGCCGTTTCGCCAGCGAAGGTGACGTAGATGGTATGCACGATTGTGATACTGTCCACACTATTTGTGTCAAACGTCTGGTCCCCAACGGTGAAGGTGGAACCGTCATTGGAGAATGGAACGTCCGTAGTGGTTAAGCGTGTGTCGTCGCCTGCCTGCCAAATACGTATCTGTTCTTGTGCTTGCATCAAAGCAGCACAACACAGGAACAAACCTGTGATGAATGATTTTCTCATAGTCCTCTAATGATAGTAAGCCTCCTTTAGCGGAGGCTGTAAGGGCTTTTATTTCCGAATCTTAATGGCTTTGTCGCCCATGCGGACAATATAGACACCCGTTGACAGATTATCGAGGCTGACGTTGGCACCTTCCTTGACGTTAGCAATGCTCACGAGAGCACCGGCTGTGTTGTAGATGCGCAAGAAACCATCACCCTTGACGGAAAGCGTACCATTCTTGAAGGTAAGGTTTTCTGCTTGTTCGGGCAGAGCCTTGATTGCATCTGCTGACTCTGTGAAGGACATTTTATCCAAAATGGAGATGGGGTAGGAGTGCTTGCCTTCGCTGGTAGTCACTACGACAAAGCCTTCCTCGAAGGTAATCTTCTGTACGGTAGGCAGGGAAATGTTTTGCTCTGAACCACTATAGGTAATGGTGAGGTAATTGTCTGCCATCATGTTGGCACTGACCATGAGCAGCAATGCTGCCAGAATGTTCTTTGTCTTCATAAGTTATTGTGAATTTTGAGTTAATACATATTGAATTGTCTTAGAAGCTGTATTTGTATCCTATATTGATGACGTGCATCCTGTCGTGCAAGCGCACGACCTCATTGGTCTCGTCGTCTATGTCGTTTATGTCGAAGGTAATCAGGTATGCAAGGGATATTTCGTTGTGCTTACGGAACTTATAGGAAGTTCCAACGGCTGCTCGTATCTTTTGCAGGAGCATGTGGTCGCCTATCCTGACGCTGTTGTGAAGCTCTGCCGAGATGAAGGGCGAGAAGGGACAACGCTTCTTGTCATATTCAAACTTGATGCGAGAACGCAGCACTTGGTCGGTATAGGCAGGCTTGGTCTCTTGTTCCCACTCTTCCTTGTGCTCTTTTACAAATATTTCAGTAGGATCGGGGATAGTGATTGTCCATGGTATGGTGGTATAGTCAATCGTTATCTCATCCTCGTGTGTCTGCCATTCTGTATAGTATTTGTCGCGGTACTTGAGTTTATTGACCGTTCTTGTCTTGGAGAGTGTTATTTGGTAACGTTCGCGAACAGATATCTTGAGGCAATTCCATAACTTAATGCTTCCTGTCGCTTCTACACTGAAGCGGTGGCGGGGGAACCAGTACTCGGGAGTGAAGTTGTAGCCTTTTGTCCAATCCCCATCGTTGTCTTTACTCCATTCGCGGATGATAAAGTCATTGCCAGTCCACTCCTCATCGTCCTCGCTACCCTCGTCCTTATTCTTGTACTTGTCTGGGCGATAGGAATACAGGAAGTTATAGCCGATGCCCAGCTTGAGGTGTTTATTGAGCTTATAGCTGGTGCTGAGTCCTGCGGAGAAACGTGCTTTGTCCTGTGCACGATACTCCAAGTCCACCCCAACATCCCAGCTTTTGGTGATGGCTTTCTCTATCCCAAGCTCATTCCAGATGCCCACCTCGTCGTTCTCTTGTGCCGAGAGGAGGGAGCAGGGAGCAAGGAGCAGGAGCGCAAGTATGGTTTGGCGTAGTGTCATATTAGATGCGAGGCATTTTGGTCATTTCTTCTATGCTGTTTCCTTTGTCTGCGGGCTCATCGTAGAAGATGCGGATGAGGCAAGCATCCTTGAGGAAATCAACAAGGCCTATTTCGATGCGCTGAATTTTTAAGCCAGTTCGTTTCTCGAGGTCGGCTTTCAGCTCTTCACGTTTGTCCGGGGCAATGAGGGCAACATTATCGTACTTGATGTACTTGCTGCAACTCGTGCTGACAAACTTGCTGCTCTCGAAGAGCCAAGCCATGCCTACGAATATGAGGTTGACAAAGAGAATGGTAACCAGTCCGAAGCCGTCCCAGTAGTCAGCCTTCGGGTGGTACTCAGCACGTCCCAGGGCGTTTACTACACTCACGGCAATCAGCATGAAGAGGTACGTCATCTCGCGGATGGGCACAGCTTCGGTGCGGAAGCGCATGATGCCGAAGATGGCAAAAAGTCCCATCGCTGCTCCGAGGTTCATGCCGTCACCTTCCATCAAGCTAACCAGCAGGAAGATGCTCATGGACATAAGGATAAAAATAAACATGTAATCGCGACGGTGGCTACGGGGGAAGTAGAAAGCGCGTGCGATGATGCTCACCACAATAAGATTGATGGCGAAGCGCATTACCAGTGAAATGAAATGCTGGGGGTCGAAGAGCGTCAAGCCTATCAGATTACCCAACTCATAGTTTATGTCATTAAAGATTTCCATATAAAAAGATTATGTTAGTTTTTCATGTTGTTTAATTGCTTTGAAGCTTTTTCCCTGCCAGCTTGCTCAGCATGACCATACGTACGTTGAAGCGATTGTGCTTAAGTCCTTTATTGGTCATGACGGAGCCGATGCAGTACTTGCTGAAACCGCTGGGCTTGATGCGCAGCTGGCGGAGGATGTCGAGGACGGGACTGAAGACGTTGCCGTCGCGTTTGAGTTCAATAATAACGAGCGGACCTACGTTGGCATCCTTTCCTGTTTCCATGTTGTGGAACTGCACGTCGTAGTCGATGGTGAGGCGTTCCGTCTTGCCATAGTTAACGAGTGTAATGCGGTGGAACTGGTTGCGTACCGTCGGATGAATGTCTGTCAGGCTGAGATGTACACGCTCTTGCAGGAACTCTTCGTTGCCGTTCTCTCCTGTAATCTGTTGGCTGGGCACAGAGACACGTTTCTTCTTCGTGCGTCCGTGGTTGTTCT
>Ga0310690_10008266_pt1 | contig 13235 bp, 18 predicted proteins | sample AusTroGonzalo_MG_2_FD_207661 | JGI IMG/M metagenome (GOLD analysis project Ga0310690, IMG submission 207661) | Bovine rumen microbial communities from tropical cattle in Woodstock, Queensland, Australia - Gonzalo_04 (v2) (version 2) | ecosystem: Host-associated > Mammals > Digestive system >... | reverse complement strand
TCCTGATAGCAACCCTTACCCAGAACGACCCGAACCGTCAAGACAGCGATTACACCATGAACGCCAACGGATACGGCGACTATGATGTAGCTGCATAACTCTCTCGCTTGGCTTTCTTTCAGCCATAGATAAATAATAATGTGTGTTGCGCCCAGCCTTGGCCCTCATCGGCTGGCTGGGCGTTTTTATCAAACTAATCCCAGAAGAAATGACAACAAAAGAAATCACCCTTTGCGGAAAGCAGGTCACGTTTGCCTATTGCTTCGCCACGGAAATCAGTTACAAAATACTGAGCGAAGAAGACATAACGGGTTTCATACAGGAGGTGGCAGATTGCCTGAATGCCGAACCACAGCAAATGCCGGACATCCGAAAGACCATCTTCCTGGCGGTATCTTCCATGCAGTCGTATTACGATAGCCTGCCAGCCGGTCAGGACGGCAAAAAACCGAAGTCACCAATCACCGACGAAGACCTGATGTATGAATGTACTCCAAAGGAGTTGGGCTTCATCATAGGCACTATACTTGCATTGCGTACACAGTTCTACAATATTCCGAGCGATGAGCCGAAGGACGAACAGCAAGATGACACTCAGGAAGAAAAAAACGTCTGACCGCCTACGACCTCTATCAACTGATCGTAGGCGAAATAGGACTGCCACGGCGTGAGTTCCTATATGACATCCAGTTCTGGGAGGCGCGGCGTATCATTAGAGGCTATAATGACCGGCATCGCAATATGTGGAGTGCCACGCGCTGGCAGACATACAAACTCATGGAGGCCCAGTGCGGCACAGAAAACCTACGCAAAGCCGGCATCAACAATCCGACAGACCTTATCACGTTCCCTTGGGACAAAAAACCAGCGCCACCACTGACAGATAAAGAGCGCGAAGACCTCCAGGCGGAGATGGATGCTATCAATGCCGAAGCAATGAAAAAGGATGAGTCAGCGTGACCCATCCTTTTTCTTTATATATACGAAGCCAGTATAGAATGTATGGCCGTCGAACTCATCCTTATGCTCATCAATGAAACACGTACATCGGTATGGGAAAGTATCAAGCGCAAGCGACCGCACGAAGTCCGTCTGATGCGCTTCGATATAGCCGAGGTGATGACTGTCTTCTGCTACAATCTTGATGGCGTTCGGATCGAACTGATTTGTCGGTTCTGGTACCAGCGCGACTTCTAAACGCCCAGTATAATTGCCAATGTCCTTTCGATGATTAATGCCTGCAACCTTCAGGATGCGAAGATTATCATAAAGACTAAGGTAGCCGCCATCGGCACGTTTCTCAGGCCACGGGCCGCTGTAGGTGCCATCGTTAATGGCGTTGGCAGTTGCATCGTCACCGACGATGCCCGCCTGAATCATCACTTGCGCTTTTTCTGCCATTTGGCGCGTTTCTTCCACCAAGTCGATAAACTGATTATTGTCTGTTGGCTCTTCAACGTCGTCTGAATGATTGAGCCAATACCAGAAAATGGCTATCATCGTAGCCCCTAAAAAGATAAATACAAATGTTCCCATAATTATTTGCTATTAAGTTTTGATTTGTTATTCATTTTCTCGGCCACCATATCAAAATCCTCATGCACGGACTCAGCGAGCACCTTGGCATAGCGCATCGTCTGCCGGATATTCTTGTGACCAAGCATCCTTTGAAGGTTTTCAACCTTCACTCCTTTTTTGAGCATATATGTGGCAAAAGTGTGACGCGCAAGGTGTGTGTGCATCTTGGTATTGATGCCAGCCATCACACCGAGGGCTTTCAACAGATGATTGTAGTCGGCATTATCAATCTTCGGCACTTGCCAGCCATACTTCTCCAGAACCGCCACCGCCGGAGGCAACAAACTACTGATATACGCCACGCCAGTCTTAATTCTTTCGCCAGTGTTGATCCACTTGCCTTTCACATTTTTATATTGTCCGAAGTCAAAAGCCTGAGCATCTGAATATGAAAGACCCGTGAACATTTGGAACACGAACAAATCGCGTGCCGTTTCTATCTGAGTACCCTTTGGAACTTTCAAATTAACAATAGCATTCATTTCGTCTTCCGTCAGATATTCGATGCTATCACTCTCGCCACGTCGGAACTTCAGGCGGTCGTATGGATTGCGGTCCATCTTGTCAAACATCACGGCCCGATTCAGGATGGCTTTAAAACATTTATGGTACTTATAGACTGCGGCATCCGTAATCGCCTCGCCATTGCTCAGTTTTCGCTTATGAAGCCATGCATCAAACTCACAGATATTCTCAGCAGTCACATCTACCCACTGCTTTATCCTACCATATTCCACAAGCCTCGTATGCAGCGTGACGTAATGTTTAATAGTACCTTCAGCCAGATTCAATATTTCCGTTTGGTGGTCGAGCCAATCTAAAAATGTAGGCTCATCGCTCATTGCTTCTTTTTCATTCCATATCTTTTTCTTGATAGCGTCCACATTGATAGGCTGACCAATCTTGATGCAACGGTTTGCCTCGCGGTCAACAATCTCGTATATGATCGCCAGCCGCTCATTCAGCGTGTCGGAATCTGGGCGATTTACAATCCTGTCAGCCTTCCATTCTTTATCACGTACACGTACACCCGTACTTATATAATATGCGCGACGCGCGACGGTCAACCTGACCTCCAATGTGCCAGTACCGTACTTTTTTATTTGTTTCTTTCTGTCGAATATTAATTTTGTCGTAATCATAGATCTCTTTGTTTTACCCCTAAATGTTTTACCTTTGTTTTACCTTTGGTACAACTTTGGTAAAACATTACGGCACATTTCGTTATAATTCGGTACATTTTGGAATTTCTTTGTTTTCGATAGTATTCCCATGAAACCTCCTTTAATAAAGGCGGAGCGCGTATTTTAAGGCAGCCCCACCGTTTTACTAATGTGATCCGTTTGGGGCTTTTTGGGAAGTGATAGAAATAGTAGGTATATAGAGAGGTTAACCGTGTTTTCATGGTGTGCCAAGGTAAAACAATGGTAAAACATTGTTTCACTGACACGATTATCACGGTTAATATGTCAAGCACGAAAAACATACAAATCAGATTTTTGATTCATCGACAGGGAATATTTGTTTGATTATACGAACCATCTCGTCTGTAATAGGCATTTTCTTTCCTGGACTGAGTTCACTCACCAAGCCATCTAACCCCTGATAATGGTTGTTGGGTATGCGGAGGATATGGAGCAGCACGGAAAGTTGCTGCTTCAGTCCTTCAGTAGATGCGATGGCATTACTTAATGCAGATTTCATTTCGCGGACTTCCGCAAGCGAGGATGCAAGTTCTTTGCTCAGTGTTTCATTTTGTGCGATAATTCGAGTAGCACTATCACAGAGTTCTTGCACATGTTCTGGCATATTATTATTTGAAGTACCCTTTTCAATGTCTGCCACTCTTATACTTTCCTCTACCGTCAACAAGTCACCAGCACCATTTAATAAGTATTCTATATTAAATACACCTGGAAAACATGAACATATTCGTTTGAAAAGGCTATCCGTTAGGTAATCTTCATTACCTCCAAATGCTGAATACATTGCTGGCTGCGTCTGACCTATTATTATAGCCAAATCCTTCTTAGTATGAACTCTATAATATTTTCTCAGATGGTCATACACTTCTTTTAATCTATTCTTCCGTGCATCCATATTATAAAAGTATATTAAAATATTATATATATGTCTTAATTGTCCTTAAAATATTATACTATTATTTTATTATATTACTTTTTTGTTTTATTTTTGCACCCGAAAGAAAGAAAGTATTATCGGGGCATAAAAGTAGCCGTCAGACGTTGGGCGTCTTTTCAAACAAAGCGCACACGGCACTTTGCAAAGGTAACGGATTGCAAATATACGGCTATTTTCCCGATAATAATATAAAAATATAATATTATTAAGAAAGTTTAAGTTAAAGATGACACAAGAGAAGGTAACAAGAAAGGAATTGGCAGAAATGCGCATCGGACAGACGCGCATCTTCAATCTTCCTGACGGTGGAAAGGTAAAATCCGCCATATCGACTTGTCAGCAGATGAAGAATGAGAAAAAGATGATTTTCAAACCGTCTCCGGATTGGGAGTCGAATGCTATCAGTATAACACGCATTGGTTAGTGTATGGATAAACTGTTGGAGGCGAAAATAATCGCAACGTGCGAGCGGGCTGTATCGAAGGCGATGGAGGTCTATGAGGAGCGCTGGCTGACGGACACGCAGATGGAACAATACGTGAGTGTGATGACGAAGCGATGGCTGCGAGATCACGGCGACATGCTTCCGAGGACGCAAATCGAGTACACCGATGATACTGGGCACCATTCGTCATCATACCTCTACCCGTTGCACAAGATACAGGCGATGATCGCCGACGGAAGGATTAAAACACTTAGAAAGGTATCATAGAAAGGTTAACAATATTATCTCAACCAAGCAGCAGGCAGCGGCCTGACAACTTACAGTATGGTTTTTAGTTATTCATAATGAAGTAAAAGGAAAGATTTTATCCAGCCCGCCGCGAGGTTCGCTGGTTTTAGAAAAAGAGGATCAGGATAGACATTTACATGATAGGATGGCTGAGTGGTAAGGTCGCAGTCTGCAAAACTGACGCTCGCGGGTTCGATCCCCGCTCCTATCTCAAAAAATGAAAGGATTACGTTCTTTGACATGTTGGTAACAACCAAGACTGGCATCGAGGTCGGTGTATTCCAGCCGATACAACCCGGAGCGACGATGGTTGCGATGATGGGACGGTGTTGATGCCAGTGGCGTAGGCGGACAAGCAGCCGCGCCGTCGAGGAACGGACTAAAGAGATTAAGGAAAGCGGGATGATCTTTTGCGACCTCCCGTCGGTGGCGGCTTGAAACGCCACACGTAGAAAACCGCAAGGTACTGGAGATAATAATATAGCGGTATGCCGTATAGCTCAGGAGTAGAGCGGCGGGGACTAACCCGTGCGTCGATGGTGCGAATCCATCTACGGCAACAAACAATTTTTAAGATGTCAAACTAAAAACTATTACGTTATGAGAATTTCAATTAAGAATGAGTGGCGGGAGTTTTCCGAGGCCACCGGTTGCGCACAGTCAATGAAACAGATTGTGGTAGGCTTCGTCATCGGAGCCGCAGTTTTAATATTGGCCAGCCTTGGTCAATTGGTCGCCGAATGGCTCGAAAAGGTGATATAGTATGAGCAACGTAGAAATAAACGGTGGTATGAATACCATACCTGGCGACATTGATCACCTAAACATGCATGGCGGTGTCTGCTACCTGAATGGTAACGTAGGTAGTATGAATCACTTTGGTGGTATCATATATGACCAACGCCATTCTGACCGTGTGGAAATCCGAGAGATTGAGATGAGTCAGCAGTTGAAACGATACTATCAGAATCGTATAGACGAACTTGAAAAGAAACTCATCAAGAGCGATAATGAATGTTTTAATCTTCGTGCTAAACTCAATAAATTGCAAAATCTCGATCCAGAATCAGATCCAGACGATGTTCTTGTGCGTCGCATTTGCACACTTTGTCATGAACTTGAAAAGGAGCGTGAGGCGCACAAGAAGGAGGTGGAAGACCTGAACTATCGGTTGGATGTGGCGATGGAGGTAAATGCCGAACTTCGCCACCGCACAGATGACACTGATAAAAAGAGTCAGGAAATAGCTGAGCGTCACGTTGACATCTTGGCATCGCTAATGGCTCTTTTCCCTTTTACGCCCACCGAAGATTTGTCGTTTGAGTTCGGACTACAGCCAAACAAAATCAGTTATGTGGCACAAGCCCTTGGCGTGCTGAAATCGAAAGATGAACGAGACGCGGCACGTTCATATCTTCAGAAGCAAGGCTTGCAACTGATAGAGCGGCGCGGCGGTCTTCAGAGTGAGCACTTCATGAAACAAATAGAAAAAGTAGCGAGGAATGGCCGTGTTGTCGCTACATATAAAAGTATCAACGAGGCTGCTGAAATGAATGGCATAGCCGCACAAACGATCACAAAGCATTGTACAGGAAAAATAAAAGGGTACACGATTGACGGTTACAAATACAGATATAAAAAGAAGAAAGAGAAAGTATGAGAATCAGATTTGCTAAAGACATGGGTTTGATCAGCGGTGATTCAATGATAGAACCAGAAGAGGTGGCAGGTAGTATGGGGATTGAGCGGATTGCAAGCCTCTCAAAAGAGGCAATCGCCATCGTGACAGACATCTTCAAAAATCATCCTGATTTTAAGCAGGTGACGCTCGACACCACCACTGATGAAGAGCGCAAACTGATTGAAATTGCGACAAACAGCAATATAAAAAATAGTTGATTATGTCAAAAGAACAAGCAGTGAGAGTGAACCTCTCCACACAAGCGAAAGACATCCTCGCCACAATGCACGAGGAAATGCCGAAGGCTTTCTACTATTTCCGCAAGAAATACGGAGGTAAGCAGAAATACCTGAAGCTGGAAGACCAGATGCTCGACAAGGCACTGAAAGAGAAAAATGACCAATTTACAGACATCGACTACTGGATCAGCAAGGTCGGAAACAGATGGATGACATACACCCATGCTGAGTACTTTCCGAAGGCCATGTATGCCAATGCTTTCCATTATTCGTTTATCTACTACGAGACGATGGCCAGCTGCGGTGCATTCTTCCCGTTGTATTCGCCAAAGCAACTGAAGAAGGGTAAGGTGACCGACAAAACGAAAGTGACTGGCGTGATTCTCTACACCGATCATTTCTTCTATAAGATGTCGGAGCGTACCAAGATTGAGTACCGATCGAAGGAACTCATCAAGGAGTTCGTATCTCAGCGACTCGAACATGCGATGACCATAGACGACGAAAGCGGTGAGGTGATCGTGAAGTTCAGAGGTGGTCACGGCTTCGGCAAACAGTACACCAAGAATCCGCAATACATAGCCATCCGCACATTCCTGCGTGACGAGGAACTGAATGCCAAGCAACGCAAGGCATGTGAGCCGGTCGATACGATGTACGAACTGGTGAGAGACGGCCTATACATGAACGATGTGGCCCTGAGCACAGCCCTACTTCAGGATTACGGATCAGAAGAAGTCATCAAGGAAAGTGTAAAAAGATGGGAAGCAATGAAGAAACTCGGCATGGAAAAGCCGATGCTATTAGTTATGAGCCTTGCTGCTTCATATATCAGAGTGCTCGAAGACATCAATCACACCAAAACAAACAACCAGCAGCAAGCACTCATCACAAACTTCGTCGCCCAATGCTCAACTGACTTCGTTAAGAAATGGGTAGATACCGATGCCATCGGACGCGACGACGAGTTTAAGCAGGATATGATTGAGGTGTTCTGCAAGGTAGCTAAGAAGATGGGACTGAGACATGTCTGTCGTGAGACCATCACAGAATGTATTGATAAAATTATATCAGATAATAAAGAATAAAAGATTATGGAATTAGAAGGAAAAATCAGCGCGGTTATGCCAGTGAGTTCTGGTGTAAGCCAGCGGACAGGCAATGCCTGGATGTCACAGGAATATGTGATGGCGTATTACTGGTTCCCTAACCAGACACAACCGTCATATATCGTGTTGCGCGTATTTGGAGAAGATCGTATCAAACAATTCAATCTACAGCCGAACGATGAAGTTGTAGTGCGTTTCCATTGCGATGCCCATGAGAACGGTGGCCGGTGGTACAATGAACTGCGAATCGACAATGTGAAGTTCATCGGTGCAAGTGCAAATAAGAACCTACAACCCGCACCAGAGGCCACACAAGGCGCGAACGGTGGCGATGTTGGCAATCAACCACAGCCACAACAGAACGCGCCCACAGGCGGTGAAAAGGCTGACGATTTGCCATTCTGATCCAGAGGTAAGGTTAAAACGATTCTTTGCAAAGATTTCGCAAAATGTTTACTAACATTTCGGAAAATCTTTGCAAACATTCTAAAAACGTCAGGAACTATGGTTGCAAAGAAATATAAGCAGAACAGGATGCCGCACCAAGTGTCAGTCGAGACGCTACCGAACGGCTACGCCATCACAATCGACGGCCACGAATACATGTGCTTCACGGCTGAGCAGTTGGTGGGAGAGGTGTTTGTCAGGCTCGCACTCGGAGAACTCGATTATATGAACAAAGACACCATCACGGCTGTGCTCGAAGCGGCTGCAAGATGGCAGGACGTTAAGGACGCGATAAAGGCAAACGCGGAACTGATGGCGACGGCTCGACGGGCACAGATCAACGAGAACGTGGCCCTGAGAGGTCATGTGAAGGCAAACGAGAAGGCCGAGAAATTGCAACGCGAAAATGAGCGCCTTTGGAAAGAGAACACAACACAGCGGATGGAAATCGAGCAACTGGAACTGAAACTGAAGAAGTTCGACACATGCCTGGTCGGTGGTGACATAAAACCCAAAAGGTCGAGAAAATGAGAGTCAGAGGATCGACATTCCCATCGAGAATATGGAACGAGGAAGCCGTCGCCACGCTGCGGAGGCTGTTCCCAACGACACCAGCCACGGACATTGCTGACCAGTTGCACTGCTCATCGACGGCGGTGCTCTACATGGCGCGAAAACTTGGCATCAAGCGCGACCCGTCTTTCCATCGAAACAATTTCATTGGCCGCTACACCGGTCGTGGCCGATACAAATAAATAGGAACTTATGAATCCAGAAGAGAATAATAACAATGCGCCAGAATTGCGAAGTCCTGAGCAAATCAGATGGGACACACTGCGGCCTTATCTGCTCGACCCGCGAGAAAACTACCCTGAGCCTTATCACATCCTGTCGTTCAACGATGTGGGCTTTGGTAAGATAGGCGGCTTCGGTGCTATTAGCGGACAAAGGAAAAACGGTAAGACATTCCTGATCGCCCAGCTGATGGCTGCAATCCTTGGCTGCGATGGCAACGAGCGCACAAAACTTTATCTGCCAGGGTTGGCGGTACCAGAACGCACGCTTGATTTCCTCGGACATCCGCCGAAGGTGATGTACGTCGATACGGAAATGGAAAAGCTTTCGAGTGCCAAGGTGCTGCGGCGCGTTCACTGGCTTTGCGGTCAGGACATGAGTCAACCATTCCCAGGCGACCGTTTTTCTGTATTGTGGCTGAAGAACGTACAGAAAGAAGATACTATCGCCTTTCACCGCAAGCGTTACGACATTATCCGCCTGGCTATGGATGCCATACAACCCGACGTGATATTTGTGGATGGCCTGAGAGACCTTCTTTCGAGCATCAACGACGAAGAGAGCATTACAAACATCTTGAATGATTTCGGCTCGCTGGCAGAGGAACGGAACATCAATATATGGATGGCTCTTCACCAGAATCCAAGCAAAAAGGAAGATGCCGAGGAACTGAAGATGCGCGGATGGGCTGGTACAGAATACGGTAATAAGGTGAGTGACACATTGGTCAGCATCAAGTCAAAAACGCAGAATGGAGTCACATTTACGGTGAAACAACAGGATGCCCGTGACAAGGACATGGACGACTGGAAATTCGAGATTACCGACGATGCCGGAAACCTTGGTGTGCCACGTATTATCAGTAACGGTACGAACCTTTCGAGCAAGTCGAAAGAGCAACCTGAATGTGACGACATCCAACAGATACGCGATTGGATAGAACAGGCCAAAGGTCAGTTTGAATGGCCTATGAGCCGCAAGGACATCAAGGCGAAAGTATTTGGTACCATCGGAGGTCAGAAGAATGACGGCAAACAGCAGGCAGACCTTGTTGCTGCTATCAATTTGCACTATCTTGAAGAGTCCACAATCAAGAGTGGTGGCTACTACATGCTTCAACCTCCCGAAGACCTTCCGTTCTAAGTTAAACCAACTCCACTCTACACCTAAAGGTGTAGGAGGGTTAAACCAATGGTTCAACTCGTGCGTGTTCCGCATGCACCATGCCCCCTGCCGCCAGGTGGGGGCGGCTGGGCAAGGGGCAAGCGTCCCACACCCGCGCGACGCGCACACGCGCTCAGCATACAGATAACTCTTTTTTTAGCGACTATGAGTAAACGAATCGACAAATTTATCATTGAAAAAATCATCGACACCGCGAAGATTGAAGAGGTCGTTGGCGACTTCATTGACCTGAAGAAAAAGGGTGTCCGATACCTGGGGCTTTGTCCATTCCACGACGATAGGCACATCGGCTCGTTCGTGGTCTATCCGAAGGGCAACTGCTACAAGTGCTTCGTTTGCGGTGCTTCTGGCGACAGCGTGAAATTCCTGATGGAAAATCAGAAAATGACATTCCCTGATGTAATTCGCTGGCTCGGAAAGAAGTACAGCATTGAGGTGGATGACGTGCCGTTTGACTACACGCCACGGCCACCACGTCCTGCACCGCCACCATTGAAGATGCTGGTACTGCCAAAGTACCTGATGGCTCGGACGCTGACGGACGCGGAACTGGAACGCGACAACCTCATCCGCTGGATCAAGACCGGTATCAAGTGGGACACCGTGCAACGCTCGCGCATCAAGAAGGTGCTGTCAGAGTATTGCGTAGGACACGGAAAAAACGGTCATACGATATTCTGGCAGATGGACACAGAAGGCAATCTGCGGACGGGAAAGATGATGAAGTATTATCCAGAAGGTCATCCGAAGTTTGGAAAACGTGACAGGGAGGCTTCTTGGAACTTTGATTTCATACATGCCACTCTCTCACGTCATTGGGACGAGAAAAAGCATGAGATGACAGACGAACCGCCTTATCCATTCCCAGACCTGTATGACCCTGACAAGCAGGAGCCATCGCTTACCTTCTTTGGGATGCATTTGCTCAAGCATTATCCACGTGCGACGGTGCATATAGTAGAGAGCGAAAAGACGGCTATGCTGATGGCGATTGCCTATGGCAACCACGCCACGCAGGTATGGATTGCCTGTGGAGGTTTGGAAATGCTCAGTCGTGAACGCCTGGCACCCATCATCAATCAAGGGCGCAAGGTTATTCTCTATCCAGATCGTGATGGCATAGCCAAGTGGAAAGCCAAGGCCAAGCAGATAGGCTACGACCGCATCCAAGTCGATACCGACCCCGTGCTAAAATGGTGGCGAGAAGGCGACGGCGAGAAGGCCGACATCGCCGATGTGGTGATAAGGATGATCAACAACTCGAAACCCCTCACCACCATTCAGGATGTTGCCAAGGAAATGACGGCAGCAAAACCTTTGATTGATAAACTTAACCTAACGATAGACAACGATGGATGACAATTTCACAAAGCAAACCGATGATAAGTACGTTGTGGTTGCAACAAAGATGAGCCGGACGGCGGCGGAGCAACTGGCCCGCATCGCCAAGGCCAAAGGACTCACCATCTACGAACTAATTCAGATGGTGTGCGACACACTTATCCGCTATATGGATGATCGTCACAACCTGACGGCTGAGATGGAGCAGGCAATGTCTATCTTTGAACACATGGTAGGTTGGGCGAATGCACTCAATTTGGCAGACCCGACGGTGCAAAAGGAAATAGCGCAAGCCGTCTATATCCTTCAGGATGCGGAGGGCAAGCGAAAAGGCTTCCGTGCAACGATGGTCAACAAACCATTCATGGGTATCTGGGACGAGACGAACAACGTGATGCAAATCTTCGAGAGGCTGTTCAATATCCTATTGCCGGAACTCTATATGAAACTATTCCGTGCGCGGATCATCTTGGAGTGCAATAGCGTGACCGAGGTTATCAATACACTGCTCGACGCGGAAATCATCTCACACATGAACGACGACTTCCGCCGTACCTTCGAGGATGCTGGTCGCTCTGATAATGGCCGAGATTACGCCTATGGGCAAAAGACCAAGGCCAAGCAGCACCGCACCCCTGACTCTTATGCCACAGACCAGCGCATCAAGTTCGGTGATGAAGACAAGGACATAGCAGAACAGGAGGCGCAGGATGGTGACAGATGAAGAGAGTGTAATCCGACACGAACCGAAGCCAAAGCCAAGTCCTGCCGACCCAAAAACATTGGAATCACTTGAGGCGCAAGGCTTCAGACCTCACGGATATGAATGGTAAACGTATGAGAGACCCAAGATACCAGAAGCTGCTGAACTCGAAGCGATGGAAGGATCTGCGGGCGTGGAAGTTGGCACAGACGCAAGGTTATTGTGAAATCTGCTATGCCGAAGGGTGGCGAGGCATCGACGCGCTGGCGGTGGACATCCATCACAAGGTGCCCGTGGAGTCGGTGATTGACCAGGGCGAGGCGGCGATGGCCCGCGTCTGTTATGATCCGAACAATCTCATGGCTCTTTGCATCCGGCACCATACGGAGATTCATCAGTCAATGGGTAAGGACACGAAAGAGAATATTCAGGAGCGCAAGGCCAAGAAGCGTATCGCCTTCTTGCGGCGCAATGATCCAAACTTCAAAGATGAACAAGAAACATTAAACGATAACGACAATGGCAAGAACGTATAACTCAGGATGGCGCGACTGGTTCAATACCGCACACGCCGACATCGGAAATGCCTTCGTAGTGGATGGCTTGACAGAACTCAGTCAGAAACTCGACAAGCTGATGATGTCGAATCCAGAAATGGAGAAGAAGATACAGAACATCATCCGCAAGGCTCTCAATATGGTGAGGGCGAACGTGAGCAAGGAAATCCGTGCGCAGATAGACAACGACCCGAGACAGGCCTACAAGGCTGTGAAGCGCAGTGTGTATCGTCGCATCCTTGGTGGTAATGTGAGCATCCTGAATGCCCGGCGTGCTGGCTCGCCTACGAACTACACACCGACGCGAACACTGAAGAGCGGACAGCGTGGCGGCAACCGCAGACTGCGTGGTGAGCGCACCATGAGGATGGAGAGTTACGGCGGCAGAGACCGTGGCTTCGTGCTCAGATTCCTCGAAGGCGGCACACGTGGCCGCGTGATGGGACGCTTCAACAGTGATCCGCATCGCTCGAAGGTGAAGCGAGGTTCACAGGGCGGTGACGTGAACAAGTACGGAAGGCTCGGCAATGTGAACACTGGCAACCGTGGGCGCATCGCTGCCCGTCATCTGTTCAGTCAGGTGGCCCCGCACTACATGGAGAATAGCATCGACTTCATCGAGCGTGAGATTGACAAGCTGATTCAGGCGGAGTTCGGACGTTAGCGGCCTCGATTAAACCCCCCATATAGGGTCGTTTAGATTTGAAGTGCCTATCTTCCGAAAT